>Ga0209829_10000924_pt1 | contig 24881 bp, 17 predicted proteins | sample C_140205_EF_Meta_FD_187311 | JGI IMG/M metagenome (GOLD analysis project Ga0209829, IMG submission 187311) | Freshwater microbial communities from Lake Croche, Canada to study carbon cycling - C_140205_EF_MetaG (SPAdes) (version 2) | ecosystem: Environmental > Aquatic > Freshwater > Lake... | reverse complement strand
AAACGTCCTGCGCGGCGGCCAAGTCGCCGCCACCGCGCTCACGCCGCCGGGGCTCGCGGGCTACACGCCGCCGACCGTCGTCACGCGCGATCTCGTCACCGCGAAAAAACTCCTGGCCGAGGCCGGCTACCCGGAGGGCAAGGGCCTGCCGCCGCTCGAGCTCACGACGATTTCCTCCGAAATCAACCAACGCCTCGCCGAGGCGGTGCAGCAGATGTGGCGGCGCGACCTCGGGATCGACGTCACGATCACGCAGAAGGAATTCAAGGTGCTCCTGGATACCTTCGACACGCTCGACTACACGATCGCGCGCGGCCGCTGGATCGGCGAATACCCCGACCCGCTCACCTACCTCTCGATTTTCACCACCGGTAACGGCGTCAATGGCACCGGCTTCGCCGACGCGACCTACGACGCGCTGATCGAGTCCGCCGCCCGTGAGCCCACGCCCGCCGCGCGCCTCGCCGCGCTCCAGGGCGCGGAAACCTACCTCCTCACGCAGATGCCCATTGCTCCCCTTTACTGGGGCTCACGCACCACGCTCGTCGCGACCGCGGTACGGGGATGGAAAAAATCTCCGCTGGGTTTTCACAATTACAAGGACGTGTGGCTGGAACCGTGAGCCACGGCGGCGCGCGAAAAAGGCCGGCCTACTTGGCCGGCCTAAAACGAACAAAATTAACCGTGCAGCCTTACAGGGCCCGCACCCAGATATTTCGGAAGCGGTCAGGGATGCTGTTTTTGTGATCCTGCAAGCGGAACGGAGCTTTTTCCGGGAAGGTGCCGTCCCAGTTTGTTGCTTTCTTGTGAAGTGTCGGCCCGAGGAGTGTGGTATTGTTTTGGACCACGAGGCCATTGATGATGGTGGTGATGCGCGCCGGCTCGACGACCTTGCCGTTCGCCAGCTTGGGGGCCGTGAAAATAACATCATAGGTCTGCCACTCCCCGGCTTTGCGGACGGCGTTCACGAGTGGCGGAGTCTGGCCGTAGACCGCTCCCGCCATGCCGTCGGCGTAGGTTGGGTTGTTATCGCAGTCGAGAATCTGGCATTCGTAGCGGTCCATGAAGAAGACGCCGGCGTTGCCCTTTTTCTGCGAGTTGCCCTCGGTGTCGGGGTGGGTTTTCCACTCAATGTGAAACTGGCAGCTCGCGAAGCTCTGCTTCGACCACACGTCGCCGCCGTTTACGATCAGTTCGCCGTTCTCAATTTTCCACGCGCAGGGTTTGCCGTCCTTGCCGATGAGCGCGTCGGTGCTTTTTCCGTCGAACAGGATTAGGGCGTCGGCCGGCGCGGCGCCGGCTTTGTCACCGGGTTTCACCGCGGCCGGAGCCGGGCGGGCGATGTCGTGGACTTTCCATTTGCTACCGGAGAAAATGGGCGGTGTGTCATCGTAGCCGAGTGGGTAGACGACGGGCTTTTTTGGTGTCTCAGCGGCAAATGCGGCTGAGACGGCAGCAAGGACAATCAGGGCGAGGGTGGCGTTCTTCATGAGGGTAAATGGGATTGGTGGGGGTGAGGGTTCTTGGAGCCAGACGCACGATCTGCAAAAACCGACCGCACTCAAGCCTGCTCCGGGCGCCCCGCCAATATCGCCAGGCTGATCGCGCGGCTTCTAACTGAAGACGCCGATTGGGTTATCGGACAAATTTGGTCGGTCGAAGGCGGGCTCGCGCACTGGCGCCCGCACCCGAAGGCGTGAGGGCGAGCGACGAAAAATGCAGTGGAGCCGAACGCCGCCGTTTAGCGCCAGCGCAGCTCCGCGACAAATTTTCCGCCGGCGGTTTCGCCGGTGAACGTCAGCCCCGGATGCAGGCCGGCCAATGCATGCACGATGCGCAAGCCGAGGCCCGTGCCTGTCGCGCGGGCTGCCGGTTGATCGGCCGGGATGTTGCTCACCCGGCAAAATGGGCCCGTGGCGTCGCCGCCGACGGCGACCTCGACCTCCCCTTTACCGTGGCGCAGGGCGTTGGTGAGGAGGTTGTGCAGCACTTGACGCAGGTAGCGTGGATCAGCCTGCACGAGGACGTCCTCCCCGGTTTGGACGGTGAGATGGCGCGCGCTCTCGCGGGCGAGGAGTTCGTAGGTCTCGATCATTTCGAGCACGAGCGTGCGCAACGGCACGCTTTCCACCCGCAGCGTAAGACGTCCCTGTTCGGCGGTGGCGAGCAGGAGACATTGGTCAACGTAGTCGGAGAGGCGGCTCAACTCGTCCTGCAACGACTCGGCAAGCACGGGCTCGATGCGGCCGGCAGCCTCTTCCAATTGGAGGCGGATGAGCGTGAGCGGCGTGCGGAGTTCATGCGCGACTTGGGCGGAAAATTCCGTCAGCTGGCGGAAACTAGCGTCGAGGCGTGCGAGCAGTGCGTTGAGATTGTCTTCGATGCTGCGGAACTCTGCATCGGCGGCGTGCAACTGCACGCGTTGCTCGAGGCTGCGCGCCCCGATGGCCCGCAACTGGCGGTTCATGTCGGCCACGGGTTCGAAGGCGCGTCGCGCCAGCACATAGCCGATGCCCACGGCGAGTAGCGCGACGGGGAGCGCGTAGAGCAGGGAGAGCTGCATGAGTTCGCCGGAGATATCGTCGATCTCGGGATCGGAGTAGGTGCCGTGGAGCAGAAATCCCGGCCGTCCCGGGTGTGACCGTTCCCACTTTTCCACCTGCAATTCGTGGCGCAAATGGACGTGTGTAATCCCGACGAAGACCGCCAGCACGGCCATGACACTGAGCGCGAACCAGAGCGCCATGCGCCAGCGGAGCGATTTCATGCTCCCGGCTCCTTCACGGCGAAACCCACGCCCCGCACCGTGTGGATGAGCGGCGCCCAGCCGGGGCGGTCGATCTTTTCGCGCAGGTAGTTCACGTAAACGTTGACCACATTGGTGCCGGAGTCGAAGTGCTGGTCCCAGACGTGCTCGACGATGGCGGTTTTACTCACGGGTTTTGGCGCGGACAGCATCAATACTTCGAGCAGGGCGAACTCGCGGTTCGTCAGCGCGATTTTTTCGCCGCCGCGGTGGGCCGTGCGCGTCAGCAGATCGAGTTCGAGGTCGGCGATCCGGAGGCGATCCACGGGCTCGGCGCGCTGGCGGCGCAGCACGGCGCGGAGACGCGCGAGCAGTTCGCTCATCGAAAACGGTTTCGCCAGATAGTCGTCGGCCCCGGCGTCGAGGCCGCGGATGCGGTCCTCCACATCGTGCCGCGCCGTGAGGAGAATCACAGGCGCGTGGATGCCCTTGCGGCGAAGTTGCCGGACCACCGTGATGCCATCGGTGCCCGGCATCATGACGTCGAACACGAGCGCGTCGTAGGGGTTGGATTCCGCGAGCCACAGCGCCTCGTGGCCGTCGGCCGCGACGTCGACCGCGTAACCGGCTTCCGTCAGCCCGTTGCGGATGTGGGTGGCGACTTTGGCTTCGTCTTCGGCGATCAGAATCCGCATGACCGCGAGGGTGACCGCGGCTTCGGTGGACGCGAGCGCGGACACCGGAGGCATGAAGAGGGTCGGAGGCGTTCCGTTATCGAGCTTCATACACTTCGACGATGGCGGTGCCCCCGGTGCCGTTTTTGCCGGAGACGCGCACCGAGTAGGCGCCCGGCGCCAGGGTGACCACAAGACCCGCGTCAAGGGAGGCGGGGTCGGCGAGGGCGAAGGCACCGACGGAGCTCATGGCGTTGGTGAGGGCAGGGCCGCCACCCCAATCGTCGTTGGCCCCGATTTGCAGGCCGGTGTCGTTGCTGAACAACAGGAGGCCAGGGTCGGCCATCACGCCGCCGAGGCCAAAGGCGGTGCCCAGCGTCGGGCCGACCGCGCGCACGAGCACGCGGCACGGTGCGGTGCCGCCGATCACAAAGCCCACCGCGAGCGTCGCGCCGGGATCGATTTGCGCGAGGGTGGAGAGATTGATCAGCCGCGGGGTGGTGGTGGTGCGCGCGGCGCCGGCGGCATCGTAGATCTCGGCGATGACGAGGCCCGTGGCGCTCGTCGTGCCGGAGACTTGCACGGTGTAACCGCCAGCCCGCAGTCCGGGCACCGGCGGAACGTAGGCGCAGTCCAGACTGTTGGTCGGGAGGACAAACGCGCCGACGGAGGCGAAGGCCGCGCGCGTCGCCACGGAGCCGTCCCAGTTGTCGTTGACGGCGATTGGGGCCGCCGTGCCCTGGGCGTTGACGGTCATCACCGGATCAGCGAGCACGCCGCCGATGCCAAACGCCGTGCCGAGGGTGGGTCCGACGGCGCGGATGACCAACGGCAGGGCGCCCGCCGAACCCGGGCCGCCGATGACGGCGCCCATGGTGAGGATGCTGGCTCCCGGGCCGGCGTTGGCGAGAATCGAGAGATTGATGAGGCGGCCGAAGTCCGTCGGCGCGGGGCCGACCGCGGCGACGGTGAGGGCGGCGCCGGTGCTCGTGGCCGAGCCGGAGGAGTTGGTGGCCACCACGGTGTAGAGACCGCCGTCTGTGAGCGCGGCGCTCGCCAGGGCGTAAGTCGCCGACGTTGCGCCTGTGATCGGACCGCCGTCTTTCAACCACTGATACGTCGGAGCTGGTGTGCCGCTGGCGGCGGCAGAAAATGCCACGCTGGTGCCGAGGGGCGCGGACTGCGCGACCGGCTGGGTGGAGAACGTGGGTGCCACCAAAGTGACTGCCGCCGTGACGGTGAGTTGCGCCGCGTTGCTGGTGGCGCTGCCGGCGGAGTTCGTGGCGATGGCGGTGTAGAGGCCGGCGTCGGGGCTTTGCACGCCGGTCAGCGAGTAGGTGGCGTTGGTCGCGCCGGGGAGGGCCGTGCCGTTTTTCGTCCATTGAAAAGTCGGCGGCGGTGTCCCATTCGCGTTGGCGGAGAACGTGACGTTGCCGCCGGTAGGGAGGGTTTGCGCGGCAGGTTGGGTCGTGAACGTCGGTGCGATGGCCGCGCCGCCGGCGGCCACGTTGATCAGGTAGCTGTAGATCGGGGAACCGTTGCCCGTGCGGTTTTTGTTTTCCCAGCCTTGCAAGGTGACGGTGAAGTTACCGCTCGTGGTGGGCGTGCCGGTGAGCACGAGGTTGGCGAGGTTGATCGTGGCGGGCGCGGTGAGTCCCGAGAAATTCAGACCCGGGGGAATCGATCCCCCGACGACCCAGGAGCCCGGTTGACCGACGCCGGGGCCGTTGATGCCGAAGGCGACGGCGGTGATCCCGGTGCCGACCTTGGCAACGAGCGGACTGGCTTGGTTGGTGATGAGCGTGGTTGCGCCGACCAGCGTGTGCATCGCGCCGAGCGAGGCGGCGCACACGGTCGCGGTGCGGATGACCGCGCCGAGCGGTGCGCCGGTGAACCGGTCCGCCGCAGCGGCGACAATGCGCAGGACCGGCGTGCGCTGCAGCAGCCCGAGGAGCAAGGCGGCCGGCAAGTTGAACCAAGAGAGGCGGTGCAGGAGAGCCTGAATCGTTTTCATCAAAGGGTCAGTTGTCGTCGCGGTGCTTCCGCTTGCCGTCGGAGCGCGTTTTTTCGCCATCGTGGTCTTCGCCCAGCGGAACCGTGACGCTCGTCAGCGGCAGGCGGATGCTCGCTGCGCCTGGGCGGTGGTTCGCAAACAGGCCGCCGATCCACGCGGTCGCGGCGATGACGAACACCACGGCCCACGCCGGCTGGGACGACGCAATCGCGTCCTCCGGTTGGCCGACTTTCCGGCCCGAGACCATCGCCATCGCGATGTTTTCCCGGTGCTGAATCGTGTGCCACACGAGGCCGGCCAGATGGACGCCGATCACCGCGATCAGGGCATACGCGAGAAAACCGTGCAGGTCCTCCCATGGCTCGCGGCCGGCCCACCAGCCCGTGGCGAGCAGCGCCGGCACCAACGTGAACATCGCCAGTGCGGCCCAGGCCGAACCCGGGTTGTGCCCGGCGTGTCGCTTCGCTTGGCCACTCAGCAGTCCGCGCACATAGGCGACGACCGGAATGGGGCCGACCGGCATGCGGGTGAACCGGGCGTAACGCGAGCCGACGAACCCGAGCACGATCCGCAGCAGGAGGAGAAAGCCCGCTGCGAGGCCAAACAAAATGTGCCAGGCGAACAGCGCGCTGTGTTTGTCGACCGCCAAAGCCAGGACCAGCGCTGCCGTCAGCGACGCGGCAAACGCCGCGTGAAAAATCCGGAGCGAGCCATCGTAGACGAGAATTGTTTTCATGGGCGGAGTTTACCCGCGGCCGCGTTAGAAAGAGGCGGGAGTGGCGTTAGAGTCTGCTAATTCTTGCCGTCGGTCCGTGGCCGGCCGGGTCCGGTAGGAGGGGGCGTGGTTGAAATTACCGGACCTAGAATCGCGTAGCCGACGGCCCGCACCGTTTGGATCAGCGGAGTGATGGAGCCGCGATCGACTTTCTGACGAAGGCGCGAGACGAAAATCTCGACCGTGCGGGACCCATAGGCGTGGTCGCGCTGCCAGATGCGTTCACAGAGTTCGGTGCGGGAGAACACCCGCCCCGGTTCGCGCATCAGAATATGCAGGAGTTCGCATTCGCGTCGCGGCAGCGTGGTGATTTTTCCGGCCCGCTCGATTTGTCGGCGCCGGACCTCCAGGCGGAGGTCGGCCACTTCGAAACGTCCGTCGCCCGCATCGGTGGGCACCGAGCGACCGAGGACCTCGACGCGGTTGACGAGTTCGGTCATGGTAAAGGGCTTCGGCAAGACGTCGGTCGTCCCGGACGGAGCGCCGATGAAACGGGGGGCGGCCGCGCTTTTTTCGGTGAGCAGGAGCACCCGGGCCGCGGAACGGATCCGGCGGATCTGACCGGTGAAGGAGTGGCCCTTGATCGTTTTGAGATCGACGACGACGAGGTCGGGCCGTTGCGACAGGGCGGCTTGCAGGCCCAGCGCGCCGTCGGCCTGCGCACTGAGGCGGTGACCGCAGCGCGCGAGGGTGCGGGCGATATGACGGGCGAGCGGGAGTTCGTTTTCGATGATGAGAATGCGCATGGCGGGCGGCGGGGCGGGAGAGGCGCTACGCTGCACCTGGCACCGCCGGACGGCTGAGCAGGAGGCGGAGGCCGTTCAGGCAAACGAGCACCGTGCTGCCTTCGTGCATGACGACGCCCACGGGCAGCGGCACGCGGCCCACGAGCGTGGCAATCACCATCACGACAATCACCCCGAGGGCGAAGGTCAGATTTTGCGCGACGACACGACGCGCGCGCCGGCTGAGATCGAGTGCGAGCGCAATGTTGTGCAACTGGTCGTTCATCAAGACGACATCCGCAGTCTCCATGGCGACGTCGGTGCCGCCCGCGCCCATCGCAATGCCGATGTCGGCTGCCGCCAAGGCCGGCGCGTCGTTGATGCCGTCGCCCACCATCGCGACGGGGCCGAGATCGCGGAGTTGGCGGACCACGCGGACCTTATCCTCGGGTAACAATTGCGCGTGCACCTCGTCGACTCCGACGGAGCGCGCGATCGCTTCGGCGACGCGGTGGTGGTCGCCGGTCAGCATCGCGATCCGTTTGACGCCGAGTTGGTGCAGGCGGGCGATCACGGCTGCCGCCTCGGGCCGCACGACATCGGCGACGGCGATGACGCCGAGGATCTGGGCTGCCTCGCCGTCGGGGCTGATTTCGCCAATGAGCACGCAGGTTTTTCCGGTGTCCTGCAGCACCCCGAGGCTCGCTTCCGCTGCGGCGAGCCCGGTGCAGCGCAGTGATTGGAAATACGCGGCGCTGCCGACGGCGACGCGGCGTTGCGCCACGGTTGCGACGGCGCCTTTGCCGGAGACCGATTGGAACGCGGTGCACTCGGGCAACTCCAGTTTGAGGTCCGCGGCGGCGTTGACGATGGCGCGCGCCAAGGGGTGCTCGGAGCGCGTCTCGACGGCCGCGGTGAGCCGGAGCAAATCGAGGGCCGTGCGGCTGAGTTCGCCGGGCAAAGCCTGGACCATCCCGCCGGCGATGATGTCGGTGACCTGGGGTTTGCCGCGCGTGAGTGTGCCGGTTTTGTCGAAGGCAAACACCTTGATCGTCGCCATGCGTTCGAGGTGCGCACCGCCCTTGAAGAGAATGCCGCGCCGCGCCGCGCCGCCGATGGCCGAGAGGATCGACGCGGGCGTGCTGATGATCAGCGCGCAGGGCGACGCCACGACCATCACGGTCATCGCGCGGTAAAACACGTCGTGAAAATTGCCGGAGAAAACGAGCCACGGAATGAGGACCAGACCCGCGGTGAGCGCGATGACGCTGAGGGCGTAGGTCTGCTCCGCTTTCTCCAAGAAACGCTGAGTGTTGGCCTTCTCGCCCTGCGCCTGTTCGACGAGTTGGATGAGTTTGGCGATGGTGGAGTCCTGCGCGAGTTTGCTCACGCGGATTTCCAGGCTGCCGGTCTGGTTCATCGTGCCACCGAAGACGGCGCTGCCGACCGATTTGGAAACTGGCATGGATTCTCCCGTCAACATGGCTTCGTCGAGTGTGCTGGCGCCCTCGGTCACGACCCCGTCGAGCGCGATGCTCTCGCCGGGACGCACGATCAGCACATCGCCGACCACCAACTCCTCGATGGGCAGGAGGCGGGTTTCGCCGCCCCGCCGGCAGAGCGCCTGCGTCGGGCGCAGTTTCATGAGCGAACTGATCGCCTGGCGCGTCCGGTCGATCGCGTAGGCCTGCAATACGTTCGAGAGGGAAAACAGAAACAGCAGCATCGCGCCTTCAAACGGGGCGCCGACAAAAGCGGCACCGAGCGCGGCCAGCACCATCAGCAAATCGACATCCACGGTCGCCTGCCGGAGCGATTGCCACCCCGCTTGCACGCCGAAAAATCCGCCGGTGACGTAGGCCAACACATAACACGCCACGCCGACCGCCGGGAGCGCGGGCAGAGCGCGCGTGCTCAGCCAACCGAGCAGCATGAAAAGCAGCGTCGCCGCCGTGAACGTGATCTCCAAGCGATCACCGTGCAGCCACGACCGCCAGCCGGTCGGGACGACCTCGTCGGCGGAGAACGGCTTCACGGGCGCGCCAGCCGCCTTGAGCTTCACCTCGACCTGGGGCGCATCGAGCACGCGCCGGTCAAAAGAAATGTTCATCGTGCCACCCCCGAGGAACGTGGCGTTGGCGCGCCGCACACCGGGAATGGCTTCCGCCTTGCGCTCCAACTTCAAGGCGCAGCCTTCGCAGGCGTGCCCGGCGAGACGCAGCGTGCATCTCGCGTAGTTGGATTGCACGGCCCGTCCCAATTGGTCGGCCAACCGGCCCGCGGCGTCGTCGGACAGACGCGTGCCGTCGTAGTCAATCGCGACGCGCCCGAGCGCGGGGGCAATTTCGGTGCCGATGATGCCGGCAGTTTTGCCGAGCAACGTGTCGGCGGCGGATTCGCAACCAGAAGCAGTCGAGGGATCAGTCTTCATACGAGAAAGGCGAAGTGGGACTCACGTCATTACGGGCCGTGCTCGACCCCGCAGCGGTCGGACGGGCTCCCAGTGCGGCACAGCCTGGCCGCACGTCAGCGACGAGATCGACAGGAGATCGGGCATTCATGCCCGGTCACCCTAGCCGGTCGCAGGTTAGAAACTGCGGTCGGATGCGTTAGACTTTCCTAATCTTGGGTCTTCGCGCCCGGTAACGCTCACACCTGTTCCGGCCACACGCCGTGGCAGCGATACTTCGCCCACAGCGCCGCGGTGCGTTCGTTTTTCCGAAACGCGATCGCCGCAATCCCCACCACGACGCCGCCAGCCCGTTCGATCAACTCGACGGCGGCCTTCGCCGTTCCGCCCGTCTCGATCCACTCGTCGGTAAGCAGCACGCGCGTCCCGGCCGGCCACGGATTCGCCCGCAGTTCGAACACCTTCTCGACGCCCGAGTAGTCGTTGAAACGCGTGCTCTCCTTCGCGACCGGGAGTTTCCCGCCTTTGCGCACGGGAACGAACCCCACGCCGAGCTTCAGCGCGATTGCCGTGCCGACCACGAAGCCAAGCGCATCAGTCCCGACGACGCGCTCGATTTTTTCGCCCCGCCATGGCGCGAGCAGGTCGTCCACGAGCGCCGCGAACGCTGCCGGCTCCGCAAAGATCGGCGTCACATCGCTTCGTTTGTAGTGCAGCTTGCTCCGGTCGATGAGGCTCAGATAGTCCACGCCCAACGTTGAGTCGCCGTCCGCCGCGCGACGCAACGCCAACTTTTCCCAACATGCGCCGCAAAGTCATTATCGACCAAGACACGCTCGGTCCTGCCACGACGAACCTCCAGTCCGTCGCGCTCCTCGTCCAGTCGCCCGATGTTGAGGTGCTCGGGATCTGTGTTCCTACGGGCGACCACTGGCGCGACCAACAAGTGCGCCACGCGCTGCGTTTCTTGGAAATCATCGGCCGCACCGATATTCCCGTCGTGCCCGGGGCCGAGCTGCCCCTCGTCAATACCCCCGCCGCCACCGCCGCGTGGGAAAAGCAGCACGGCAAACTCGTCTACAACGGCGCTTGGGACCTCGCCCGCCCCGGCAAGTGGGCGGATCCGCGCCACACGCCCGATCTCGTCGAGGGCAATCCCGCCACGCTCCCCGCCGCTGAAACCGCCGCCGCCTTCATCGTCCGCCAAGCCCGCGCGCATCCCGACGAAATTACGCTGTGGTGCGCTGCGCCGCTCACCGACCTCGCCCAGGCCCTCGCCCTCGAGCCGCGTCTCCCCGAGCTCGTCCGTGAACTCCACTTCATGGGCGGCTCGTTTCACCCGATGACCGACGCGCGTGAATTCCGTCATACTCCGCGCCGCGAATTCAACATCCGCTTCGATGCCGAGGCTGCGCACACGGTGCTGCGCGCACCGTGGCCGCGGGTCACGTGCTCGCCCATCGATGTTTCCAACCACACGCGCGCCACGCCGGAGCTTTTTACGCGCATCGCGCTCGCCGATACGCCTCTCGCGCGCTACCTCGACCGCTTTGGCCAGCGCAATCGCCCGATGTGGGACGAGGTCGCTGCCGCCACGTGGCTCGACGAATCGCTCGTCACGCGTTTTGACGACTACTTCCTCGATGTAAACCTCAACCCTGGCGCCAACTACGGCGACATGCTTAGTTGGGACGCAGGTCACGAACCTGGTCATGGCGAACGTCGCGCCCGCGTGCAAAAACGCCTCGACGATACGCGCTTTTACGAGGCCTTCGTCGCGCTTTGCTCGCGTTGACGTGGGCCGCAGGCTCCACCGAACTAGTCGCGCGCAGCCTGGCGTCGTCGGATGAAAGCAACCCCTAGCTCGCCCGCCGACGGGCGAACTCCACTCAAGCCGCAGCTTCGCGGTTGGCCGCCGGTTCTTCCAGTTTCCCCACTCTATCCTGCCGCTCCGTGGCCAGGGCGGCCATAACTTGTTCACGCATGCTCTGTCCCAGCGCCAGCACGATGGAGCAAACTTTTAGCTGCACCACGGGATCTCTGGGTTCGACCGGTTGGCCGCGTCGCTCGCCCTCGAGCCAAGTTTCGTCGCAAACGATTTTCGCGATCAGCGGCAGTTGACGTTTCATCACTGGGTCAGGTGTGTCCATCGGTCGGCAGGGTGGTAGGCTTGTAACCAAATCGACACAATGGGCGTGGATTTCAAGCCGACCGTGGTGAGTGCGAACGCCAGCACGGCAAACCAGTGGGTTGCCGATTTTTTTACGTTTTGGGCAACAGCCCGGTGCAGCTGTGGCGGAAAACGGCCTGCTGAATTCGAGATCTTCTGAGCTTGGCTGGCACCTCGGGTGCTCCCTTGCTCGTTGCTCCATGAGCACCACGCGCCGATCGCTCCCTTTTCTTAACCTAGCGGTGGTCTCCCTCTGCAGCGGAATGTTCATAGCGGTGTCGCCAGCCCGCTCCGCTTCGCCGTCCGCCGACCTCATTGTCACCCATGCTCACATCGTGACGATGAACGAGCGCCGCGAAATCATTGAGGACGGTGCCGTGATCATCCGCGACTCGCGCATCATCGCGGTCGGTCCCGCTGCGCTGGCTGCGCAATTCTCCGCCGCCAAAGTAATCGACGCCCGGGGTGACATCGTGACCCCCGGCATGATCAACACCCACACGCACGCCTCGATGACCGTCTTTCGCGGCCTCGGCGACGATGTGCCTGACCGCCTGCGCCGCCTGATCTTCCCGCTCGAGAAAAATCTCATCGACCGCGAGCTCGTCTATTGGGGCGCCCTCCACGGGTTCATCGAAATGATCGAGGGCGGCGTCACCACAGCCGTCGACATGTATTACTTCGAGGACGAGGTTGCCCGCGCCGCGAAACAGATCGGCATCCGCGGCGTCCTCGGCGAGAGCGTTTTGAATTTTCCTACTCCCGATTCGCCCGAGCCCTACGGCGGTCTCGCCTACGCGAAAAAGTTTGCCGCCGCCTATCGCGACGACCCGCTCATCACGCCGGCCATCGCGCCCCACGCACCTTACTCGCTCGATGCCGATCATCTCCGTGAGGTGGCAAAACTCTCTGCCGAACTCGATCTCCCGGTGCTCATGCACGTCGCCGAGATGACCGACGAGATCGCCACCCTCCGCAAAGAGCGCAACCAGACTCCCGTCGAATATCTCGACTCCCTCGGTCTGCTCAACCGGCGCCTCGTCGCCGCCCACTGTATTTTCGTCACGGATTCCGATATCGCCCTCATGAAGGCCCGCGACGTCGGCATCGCGCACAACATGGTCGCCAACATCAAATCCGCGAAAGGCGTCTCACCCGCGCTGAAGATGTTCGACGAGGGCCTCCGCATCGGCCTCGGCACCGACGGCCCGATGAGCGGCAACACGCTCGATATCATGGGTCAGCTCGGCTACGTCGCCAAACTCCACAAACTCGACCGCAAGGACCGCAACGTCATGCCCGCCCTCAAGGTCGTCGAGCTGGCCACGCTCGGCGGTGCCCGCGCCCTCCATCGCGAGAAAGACCTCGGCTCCATCGAGCCGGGTAAACTCGCCGACCTCATCATCCTCGATCATGAGAGCACCTCCTTCGTTCCGCTCTTCGACCTCTACTCCACCCTCGTCTACGCCGCGAGTCCGCGCGACGTGAAGACCACGATCATCCACGGCCGCGTGATCATGCAGGATCGCCGGCTCCTCACGATCGATCCCGCCGAAGTCCGCACCCGCCTCCGCGCCATTACTACGCGCATTAACGCCGCAGTTGCAGCCGGGCTAAAATAGGGCATTTCTTCAGGCTTCTATTTTTTCGTCAGACCAACCTACCGACCATGCACCCTACACTCAGAAAACTACTCCTCCTCGCCGCGCTGCCCGCGCTCGCCGTCGCTCAGACCACGCCTCCCGCTTCCGAAGCGGTGAAGCTCGAAGCCTTCACGGTCACCGGCTCGAATCTTCGGGCCGGCGAGTCCGTCGGCGGAGCCAACCTCCGTGTCATTTCGACCGCTGAGGTCGAGCAAGCCGGCACCGGCAATCTCTACACGTTCTTCAAAAAGCTCCCTGAGGCCGGTGCCAACGGCTTCGGTGAAAACCGCGTCAACACGTCCTCCCCCGGCACCGCGTCCGTCTCACTCCGCGGTCTCGGCGCGAACTCCACGCTCGTCCTCCTCAACGGTCGCCGCGTCACCGCCGCTCCCTTCGCCCAGGGTGGCAGCGCCGCCTCGCTCGGCACCATTCAGTTTGTCGATTTGAACATGTTCCCGATCGACGCCATCGCGCGCGTCGAAGTTCTCAAGGACGGTGCCTCCGCGGTTTACGGCGCCGATGCCGTTTCTGGTGTCGTGAACCTCATTCTCAAGGACAACGTCCAAGGGACCACCGTCCGCGGTTTCTACGGTGATTTTCCCGGCGGCATCGCCGCCAACACCGTCAAGAGTTCCGTCTACACGGGCGCCACCAACGGTAAACTGAAGGTCTTCGCCCTCGCGAACTTCATGCACCAGGCGAAAATCCAATACGGCGAACTTTCGCCGAAGCTTCTTTTTCTCTCCAACGGCAACAACCCCGGCACGTTCGTCGCTCCCGTCGGTGCCACGAATCCGATCACGGGTGCAGTGATTCCCGCCGGCACCGCTGCCGCCGCGCGCACCTTCACCGTCGAATCCGTCGCGGCCACCTTTCCGCCGACCTTCAACACCACCGCCGCCACCGCGACGCAGAATCGTTTCAACAGTAACGAGGCGCTCACGCCTCAGCCGCGCGTGACCCGCTCCGGTGCCCTCGCCACCGCCAGTTATGAGTTCGCTCCGTCGATCACCGCCTACGGTGAGGTGAACTATCAGAAAAACACCAACCTCGAGTATCTCTCGGCGAGCCCGATCACGAATCTCAACTTCGTCACGCTCCCCGCCAACGCTGCTTTCAACCCGTTCGGCGTCGCCGTCGTCAACGATCCCACCGTCGGTGCCACGCTCGTCTACCGCTTCACCGAAGCTGGCCCGCGCGTCACCGAGACCACCAATGAATTTAAACGCGTCGTCGCGGGCGTAAAAGCTAAGGTCGCCACCACGTGGGCCTGGGACGCCTCGTTCCTCTACAACCGCTCCACCGCCCACAACGACCTGCCGTCCGGCTGGCTCTCGCAGGCCGCCGTCAATGCCGCACTGGCCGACACGAGCAAGGCCACCGCACTGAATCTCTTCAGCAACGCCAAGATCGCCAACAACCCCGCCACGATCGCGAAACTCGCCACCAAGGGCACCCGTGATGCGTTTACCGAGCTCGTGGCGCTCGACTTCAAGGCCACCGGCTCCGTCTACAAACTCCCGGCCGGCGACCTCGCCCTCGCCACCGGCGCAGAATGGCGCGAAGAGAGCTTCCGCGACCACCGTACGCAGGACCAGCTCCTCAACCAGTCCACCCCCGTCCCGCAGTCCAAGGGCTCCCGCCGGGTCTCGTCTGCGTTCGTGGAATTCAGTCTGCCTCTCGCTGCGCCCGCCCAGAAAATTCCCGGCCTCGCCACCCTCGAGCTCAACGCCGCTGGCCGCGCCGAACACTACAACGCCGACGGCTTCCGCAATACCTCCGTCCCGAAGCTCGGCCTCCGCTGGCAGCCGATCGACAGCCAGATCACGTTCCGCGCCTCCTGGGGTAAAGGCTTCCGCGCCCCGTCGCTCGCCGAGCTCTACCAGCCGCAGTCCACGGCCATCGTGTTTAACCTCGCCGATCCGCTTCGCACTGGCAAACCCGGTTCCAACATCAACGACACCGCCACCGGCCAGCGCCAACTCGTCTCCGGCGGCAACCCGCTCCTGCGCCCGGAGAAATCGGAGTCCTACAACTACGGCGTGCTCTTTCAACCCAAGGCGCTCGCCGGCCTCTCGCTCAGCGTCGACATCTATAAGGTCGATGTGACCGATCGGATCGGCTCTCCAGCCACGCCCGCGATCATCCTCGCCAATCCCACGCTCTTCCCCGGCTTCGTGGACCGCGCCGCGCCCACCGCGAGCGATACCACCAACAACCTCCCCGGCGAACTCCTCCGCATTCGCACCGTCACCGGCAACTACGGCACTGCCGTCACCAAGGGTATGGACCTCAGCGCCGAGTATCGCCTGACCACCAAGAACTACGGCCGCTTCACCGCCCGTGCCGCCGGCAGCACCACCTTCCACGCGATCATCAAGACCCGTCCCGACCTCGCGTCTGTCGAGACGCTCCGCACCTACGAAGTCCCGAACTTCCGGGGCAATGCCGGCCTCATGTGGAATTACCAGAAGTTCGGCGCCGGCGTCACCGCCGACTACATTGCCGGCTTCAACGACCTCGCTCCGAGCGCCGTCCGCGTAAAGCAGCAGACGATTACCGGCCTGCAGTTGAGCTACGATCTGCCGAGCGCCACCAAGGTTACGCTGGGCGTGAACAACGTGTTCGACCGTAACCCACCGCTCACGGCCTCCACCACCGGCTACGCGGAAGCGACGAACTATTTCCTCCCGCGCTTCCTCTATCTCGATATCACGAAGAAATTCTAACGCAGGGCGCGGCCACCGTCGCGACCTCGGGCCTCATTCACGCGCCACCTTCACCGGTGGCGCGTTTTTCATGTTTCGATGCACCCGCCGTAGCCGCGAGCGCCAGCGAGTGGTCTGCACGGAGGGGCGCTTTTCGAAGCGCCCCTCGGCGGTTGGCAAACCGCCACGCCTTCACTCCGCCGCCTTCACGGCGTATACTTCACCGTGCCGTTTGGATCCGTCTTGTAGCCCCATTTCGCTACATACTCCGGCCCGCGCAGAAACGCGTCGCCGTTGGTTTTCAATTTCCGGTTCAGCCACGCATCGAGGTCCGCCTGCAACTTCGCGTGCTCCGCGACGCCCACCAAATTCTTCAGCTGATACGGATCGTGCTCGTTGTCGAAAAACAGCCACGGCCCGTTCAGGTCGCGCACATAGGTGTAGCGCGTCGTGCGAATGCCACGGTATTCCTTCCCGCCCACGCGCCGCTCAAATTCCCCGAAGGGCGACACGCACGTGATCACCGTCGCACCGTCGCCGGGATTTTTTCCACCGCGCGCGTAGCCGCTATAGTCGAGGCCCTCGACGCTCGCCGGCGCTTTCAACCCCGCGAACCCGAGCAACGTCGGCATCAGGTCCTCCGAATTGATCGGCGCATCGAGCACGCGCCCTTTCCTCCCCAACCCCGCCGGCCAGCGGATGAGCATCGGCACCCGCGCCGACTCGTCATACGGCTTCTGTTTCCGGATCATGCCCTGCGACCCGAGCATGTCGCCGTGGTCCGCTGTAAAGACGACGATCGTATTCTCCTCCAGCCCGGTCTCGCGCAACGTGGCTAGCAAATCACCGATCGCATCGTCGAGTGCCGCCGCGTGCGCGTAGTAGCCCGCGAGATCCTTGCGTGTCGCCGCCGCGAACGCCTCGGGCACATTCGGCCGCAGCTGCATTTTTTCGGGATCAAAGCGCGCGCGATATTTTTCGGGCGCCGTGCCGTAGGGATTGTGCGGTGGCCCCCACGCGAGCCAGAGCAGAAACGGTTTCAAATTTTTCTCCTGCGCGCGCGTGCGCATGAACGTCGTCGCCGCCTTCGTCTGGTCGAACGCATCGTAGCCCTCCCATTTTTTCTGCTCCGGCGTGTCGCCGTAGTAGGGCGAGTTGTTGTAGGCGTGGGTGCACTCCAGCACCTGCCAATAGTCAAAACCCTGCCGTCGTTCGCGCGGGATGAAACTGGACCGTCCGTGTCCATCGATGTGCCATTTGCCGATGGCGCCCGTGTCGTAGCCCGCCGCCTTCAGCACCTTCGGCAGCGTCACCGCTGCGAGGCTCAGCTGCACGTCGTTCAGAAAAATCCCGTGCGTCAGCGGCTTCTGCCCCGTGAGCAGCGACGCCCGCGTCGGCGAACACACGGGCATGCCCGCCACCGCGTGCTTGAAATTCACGCTCTCGCTCGCGAGGCGGTCGATGATCGGCGTCTGCGCATTCGGATCGCCCGCGAAGCCAAAGGCCTGCGTGCGCCACTGGTCCGCGAGGATGAAGAGGATATTCGGCGGCGCTCCGCGCTCCGCCGCAGCGAGCGCGGACAAGGAAAGCCAACTGCACAGCCACACAGCCACAGACCATCGCGGGGTTTTCATAGAAGGGTGCCTAGGAGTTTCGCCCCCGCAGCCCCGATGGAAACAAAATTCTCCGACGCTGGAGTCGGTTTGCTGACGCGCGAGTAGCAATCCCCGACCGGAAGGAGCGCGAGTCCGTAAACTACGCCTCCAGCACCAGCTACGACCGCGGCTTCATCGTACGGTTTTGATCAAACGCACCCGCTACGGAGCCCGTCTCGGGAGAATCGGGACAAACACTGGGCAGGCATGTGGTGACTCCTGCGGTCGGGAGTCCCGACCGATTGCGCCCTCCTTGTAACCGTCCGGTGCGCCTTGCAACTTCCCCGTCGTTCCAATCGTTTGTTGCTCGGTTATTCGACCAGCTCGCACCCACCCCGCACTTGACCTCCATGCCCTCAATCCCCCTCCGTACCCTGTTCGCCTTCGTCTGCGCCGCGCTCCTCACCGCGCTGCCCGCCTTCGCCCAATCCGCCACCGGCACCATCGTCGGCCGCATCTTCAATCCCTCCACCGGCGAATTTCTCCGCAATGCCCAGATCCGCATTGTTGAGAGCGGCGATACCGTCGTCTCGGAAGATGAGGGCGCGTTCCGCCTCTCGCCCGTCCCCGTCGGTCGCGTGACGCTCGCCGTCACCTACACGGGCTATCGGACTGTCACCGCCACGGTCGACGTCGCCGCCAACGAGACCGTGACCAAAAACTTCGAGCTCAGCAGCACCCTCCAGGAAGCCGCCACCACGGCCGCCGACGGCACGGTGAAACTGCAGGCCTTCGTCGTGAACACCGAGCGCGAGGGCAGCGCCAAGGCCATCATGGACCAGCGCAAATCCATGAACGTCACCAACACCGTCGCCTCCGACGCGTTCGGCGACAATTCCGAGGGCAACATCGGCGAGTTCCTCCGCAACATGCCCGGCGTCGAGCTCGACCTCTTCTACGGCGAAGTCCGCAACGTCCGCCTCCGCGGCCTCGGCTCCGAATACACCTCGGTCACCGTCGATGGGGTTTCCCTCGCCAGCGCCGATGCCAATGCCGGCGCCGCCGGCAACGCCCGCGCCTTCACCATGGAGATGGCCTCCCTCAACAGCATGGATTCCATCGAAGTGTCCAAGACCGTCTCCGCCGACGTCGACGCCAACGCTTCCGCCGGCACCATCAATCTGCGCACCAAACGCGCCTTCGACCGCGCCGGTCGCCGCGTCTCGTGGCAGGTTAATTTCGCGGCGCACTCCGAGGAATTTAACCTCAAAAAAACGCCCGGCCCCAACGATTCCGGCGCCTACTACAAGCTCCGTCCCGGCGGGATTTTTGAATACTCCGATGTCTTCCTCAATAAACGCCTCGGCATTGTCCTGAACGTCAGCGAATCCAACGTCTATCAGGAGACGATGATCTCCACGCTCACCTACAACCGCACGCCGACCGCGACCGACTTGCGCCCCGAGGTCATCACCGCCCTCAGCTTCCAACACGCCCCGCGCTTCAACAAACGCTTCGCTACGACGCTCACCACCGATTTCAAGCTGTCTCCGAAACTCGCCCTCTCGCTCGGTTTCGTTTACAACTATGCCGACCTCTGGACCCCCCAGCGCACCGTCACCTTCAACACCGGCGCGCGCAACACCGTCGGCGGACCCAACGCCTACACCGACTTTACGACCAACTCCACGGCCGCAAGCGTCGTCGCCAGTCCCATCGCCGTTTCGAAAATGGGCGAGACCACCACCATCGTCCCGAAGCTCTTCTACACCTCAGGCAATTTTGAACTCGAGGCCAAGTTCGCCTACTCCGATGCCACCAGCTGGTATAATCCGCTCACCCGCCGCCACGCCGTCCGCGACGCCAACGGCCCGACCGTCCCGGGCGCGAACTTCCGCGCGACGCGCTCCTCCGCCGAGTCCACTGACTGGAATTTCACGCAGACCTCCGGGCCCGACATCGCCAACGGCGCGAGCTACACCTACGCCGCCGGCACCGCGCCGGTCTCCCTCAACGACGGCCGATTCTCCCGTTCGGACATGGCTAGCGGCGAAATTGTCGGGACACTGAAGAGTCGGTTTGTTCTTCCGGTGATTTGGAAATTCGGCGTGAAGGACCGCTACGAACTCCGCAAGTTCGAAGACGACCAGCTCGCCCGCCGCGCCGACTACTACGGAGCGGGCACCACGCCGATCGTCGCCGGTCCGTGGGCCAACTACCGCTCGGCCTACGAATACGATTTCGGCTCAACCAACGGTAGCATCACGTCGATCTCCGGCGGCAAAGTCTTCATGACCGACCTTGAGCGCGTCGCCCAAGCCTACAACGCCAACCCTACGGCGTTCCGCCAAAATCTCAACGCCGCGAATTTCTACACCGCCTACGTCGCCAACCACAAACGCTACGAGGAAGACATCCGGGCCGGTTTCCTGATGGCCGACACCGGTCTCGGCCGTTTCAAGTTCCGCGCCGGTCTCCGCTGGGAGCAGACCAACACGGATGCCACCGAATATGATCCGCGCACGCCCGCCGAAGTCCGCACCGCGGGCTTTCCCCTCACCAATGGCCGCGCGACCACGATTCCCGGTCTCCAATACCAATATCTCGCCCAGCCCCAAATCCACCGCACCGGCCAATACGACAACCTGTTTCCCAGTGGCTCGGTGAAATACCGTTTCTCCGACAGCCTCAGTCTCCACCTCGGCTACAGCAGCACGATCAAGCGACCCACCTACGCCAACCTCGTCGGCGTCTGGAGCATCAACGACGTCAACCAGACCGTCACCGCGCCCAATCCCAATCTCGCCCCCGAGACCTCCAAAAACTACGCCGCCCGCCTCGCCTACTACTTCGAACCCGTCGGCCAGCTCAGCGTGAGTCTTTTTCAGAATCAGGTGAAAGACCTGCACGTGCAGAAGACGATCCCGGCTCAGGATTTTGGTTACAACGGCGACGACGATCTCTCCAGTTACCGCTTCGTCACCACCGGCAACAGCGATACCCGCGTCCAGATCCGCGGCATGGAGATCGAATACAGCCAAGCCCTGTCGTTCCTGCCCGGCGTGTTCAAGCGCCTCTCGGTCCGCGCCGCCTACACGCGCAATTACGCCGAGATCATCACCATCAATCTCTCGCCCCATATGGTGAGCAGCGGCCTCAACTATGCGCTCGGCCGCTTCTCAACCAACGTGAACTGGACGTGGTCGGACGACGTCCCGTTGTCCAATACCGGGCTCAGCTACCGCCGCCATCGCACCAACCTCGACCTTGGCGCAAACTGGCGCCTGACCAACCGCCTCAGCCTGAGTGCCAGCGCGCGAAACATCCTGAACACCCCCTATATCAACATGCAGTGGGTGGCCCCCAGCGCGCCGGTGTGGACGCGCAACGAAACCACCGGCGTATCGTGGACCTTCGCGATCAAGGGCACCTACTGAGCCGCGCCGTCCCCGCTGCATGATCCGCCGCACCTTTCTCAAACGCGCCGGCCTCTTCGTCCCCGCCGCGCTCGTCGCGCAATCCGTTCCGCCAGTAGGAGGGGCTTTACGCCCCGACTCCGTCCGGTCCCCGGTCGCCGCCAAAGAACTCGCTGTCGATCTCGTCATCATCGGTGGAGGCATGGGCGGCATCGCTGCCGCGCTCGCCGCGTCGCGCGCGGGCCTCCGCGTGATTATGACCGAGGAAACCGATTGGATCGGCGGCCAACTCACCTCGCAGGCCGTCCCGCCCGACGAACACGCGCAGATCGAAACCTTCGGCGGCACGCAGGCCTATCAGGCTTTCCGCCGCGGCGTGCGCGACTACTACGCGCGAAATTTCCCGCTCACCGAAGCCGCGCGCGCCAACCCGCTGCTCAACCCCGGCAATGGCTCCGTCTCCAAACTCTGCCACGAGCCCCGCGTCGCCCTCGCCGTCCTCACGGCAATGCTCGCGCCCCACGTCGCGAGTGGGCGATTGCACGTTCTCCTTCACCACACCGTTGTCTCCGCCTCGACCACCGGCGACCGCGTCGATGCCGTGCTCGTGCGCAGCGCCGAGTCCGGCCGCGAACTCGTCCTCCGCGCCCCGCTCTTCATCGACGCCACCGAGACCGGCGAACTGCTCCCGCTCACTAAAACCGAATACGTTACCGGTTCCGAATCGCAGCGTGTCACCGGCGAGCCCCACGCCGCCCCGGAGGCGCACCCGCAAAACATGCAGGCGTTCACCTGCTGCTTCGCGATGGATTACGTCGCCGGCGAAAATCACATCATCGACCGTCCGCGCGACTACGCGTTTTGGCGCGACCATGTGCCGCCGCTCGCGCCTCCGTGGTCGGGCAAACTTCTCAGCCATTATTACTCCGCCCCGCGTGGTCTCAAACCGTTCGCCATGGGCTTCGACGCCGCGAAGAGCACGGGGCTGTTCAAATACCGTCGCATCGTCGACCGCACGAATTTTATTCCCGGAACCTACGCCGGCGACACGACCCTCGTGAACTGGCCGCAGAACGACTACATGCTCGGCAATCTCTTTGAGGTCCCCGCCGCTGACGCTGCTCGTCACCTCGCTGCCGGCAAACAACTCAGTCTCTCGCTCCTCTACTGGCTGCAAACCGAAGCGCCGCGCACCGACGGCGGCACTGGTTGGCCTGGACTCCGCCTGCGCCCTGATATCGTCGGCACCGAAGACGGCCTCGCCAAGTATCCCTACATCCGCGAGAGCCGCCGCATCCAGGCCGAGTTCACGATCACCGAGCTCCACGTCGGCACCGACGCACGCCGAAAAACTCCCACGACCCCCGATGCCGAAGTCACTGCTGAAATTTTCTCCGACAGTGTCGGTATCGGCAGCTACGCGATCGATCTCCACCCGAGCAGCGGTGGCGACAACTACATCGATTTCACGACCCGCCCGTTCCAGATCCCGCTCGGTGCCCTTCTCCCGCGCCGCGTGGAAAATCTCCTGCCCGCCTGCAAAAACCTCGGGACGACCCACCTCACCAACGGTTGCTACCGCCTGCACCCCGTCGAGTGGAACATCGGCGAATCCGTCGGCGCCCTCGCCGTCTTCTGCCGCGCGAAAAAAACTTCTCCGCGCTCCGTCCGCGCCACGCCAGCGCTCCTCGCCGAGTTTCAATCCTCTCTCACCACCCAAGGTATCCCGCTCGCCTGGCCAACGAAATGATGCGCGCCGTTCCGCTTGCGATGCGTGAGCTTCAGCTGACTACGGTAAACCATTCTTCCACGGGCAAACGTGATGGCTGAAATCCGTTGATCTGGCTTCCGGCCTTCGGCTGTCCGACGGCCAAACCGGCGATGAACAATGTGTCCTCCGTGTTGGGAATGTGGCGACGCAGCACGTCGGGGTAGACGACCGCACTGTATTGCGGGCAGGAGCCGTAGCCGAGAGAGGTGAAACCGAGCATGAGGTTGTTGAGCACAAAGCCGCAGTCGAGGAAGGTGCCGAAGCCGTAGGCCGACGCCTGCGTGCCGATAAAAAACACCTGCGGGGCACCGAAGAAATGGAAATTTTCCCGGTCGTGGGCGCGCCGCTGCTCCGTCGCTTCGCGGGCAATGCCTTTATGGCGGAAGATCCCGATTCCGCAGGCACGGGCGCGGGAGAGCCAGGCGGCGGGCAGCGGCTCCGGTGAGTAGCGGTAGTCCGGCTTCAGCGGTAGTCCGGCATCGAAGGCCGCGAGCATGTCGGCGCGCAGCGCCGCGAGCTGTTCGCCGTGCACGAGAAAAAGTCGCCACGGTTGGGTGTTCTTGGAACTCGGCGCGCGGCCGGCGGCCTCGACGATTTGCCGGATCGTCTCCGGCGGGATCGGCTCGGGCTCGAATTCGCGGATCGAGCGGCGGGCGTGCATGGCGGCGAGGGCGTTCGTCATCGCAGAAGCAAAGCACCGTCTGCCGGCGGGCGCACGCCGACATTTGCGTCTGGAGGATCTTCGTTCGAATTCAATCGGTTGTCGGTCTACATGCCGGTGGGGAATTCGTATAGTGGTTCGAGTTTCGTATAGCGGGGTTGGAGGAACGTCACCAAATCGATGAGCTGTTGGACGGTCATCACATCGTTGATGGGCCGCATCGGGGACTTTTTCATTTTCCGCCACTGCTCGATCGGCATCGCTCTCGAAAGTTCGTCGTTGGGGTGGACGATCGAAGTGAGTAAGTCGCCATACGTTCTTAGCCGCGCGACTTCTCCTCCGAGGGCCAAGGTTTTGTGCGCCGGCTCGTTTGGCAGCGGTAATGTTACGCCGTCAACCGTGTGACAGTTCACACATTTCAAGGCGACAAAGGCTGCTTGACCTTTGGTGGCGTCGCCGGGCGGCAGGGAGAATGCACGGGTCGATTTTAGGCCTCGTTCACAACTGGTTCCCAGGAGGCCGAGGATCGCGAGCGTGATGACGGTGAGTTTTTTCATAAATAACTCCTTTCTGTCTTGGGTTTATCGTTTCGCTCTATGACCGACATTTTCGCACCGGCGAGGGCGCGCCGGCACGATGCACTCTCAGTTGGCGTGGGCGCGGCCGCGAACTCGCTGTAGCCGTTCGCCTGCGGCGACCGACACGCGGCCGTCGGATTGGCGCCCGCGGGCGTGAAACCGGTGGCTCGGATCGCTTTGATGTTCGGCGATCGTATGGGCGATGGTTTGGTCCGACGGTGCGGGGGTGGCTAGTTTTGCGCTATCGGTGCTAGGCGTCGGGTGAATTGGATTATTTGTTTTCATCGCTGGATGAGGTTGAGGTGCCAGCTTGAATATACCTCCACTCGATTCGGGGCACTCAGCGTTGCTTGGCGAAACCCACGCATCGTTTGCCGCTCACCGACGGGTGTGCAGCGTATGATGCTGATTTCCCGGCACGCGATGGCGCAAAAAAGCGGCGCGAAGGACTTCGCGCCGCCAGTTCTACTCGGTCGAGGAGCCGAAAAAACTACCGCCAAAATCCCTCGATAAAAATGTGGCCGCCGCCGCGTCGTTCCCACCGCGGCTCGATCCACACGGCGTGTGTGCGCGGTGGCCGTTCAAAGTGTCCACCGATCCAGATGTGCCGGTCACCTTGCCACGCCCAGTAGCCGGAGATCCAGACCTGGCCGGGCACGGGCCGGGCGGGCACCACTTCGCGCCGCGGCGGCGGCGGTTCGCGCACGATGATTATTTCTCGTCCGCCGCGCTCATAGGCGCGCACCGGCGTTGCTTCGCGCCAATAGCCTTCGACCAAAACGTAGCCGTGACCCCGGCGTTCCCACCTCGGTTCGACCCACACCACGTCGGAACGCGGCGGCAAATCCCAGCGTCCGTTGATCCAAACGTGGCGGCCCGCCCGGATACCCCAATAGCCCCCGATCCATACGTGAAATTGCGACGGACGCTCGACGATGATTTCGCGGGGTGGGGGCGGGGGCGCTTCGCGAATGACGACGACCTCGGGCTGGGCC
>Ga0209829_10000922_pt1 | contig 24907 bp, 25 predicted proteins | sample C_140205_EF_Meta_FD_187311 | JGI IMG/M metagenome (GOLD analysis project Ga0209829, IMG submission 187311) | Freshwater microbial communities from Lake Croche, Canada to study carbon cycling - C_140205_EF_MetaG (SPAdes) (version 2) | ecosystem: Environmental > Aquatic > Freshwater > Lake... | reverse complement strand
TTGTAAAAAGTATATAAAAATATATAGTTATAATATATAATGATTCGATATAACTACGATACATTACAAGAATTTGTAAATGTGAATCATTTGACATTAATAAATGATTACTCTAGTCAAAAAATAAATAGAGATTTAGTAATTGAAGGAAACTGTAAAAATAACGATTGTAGTTTATTTTTTTCTAAAAGTTTTAGAAATTGTGTTACATATGGTTGTTATTGTAAACTATGTACATTAAATATAAATAAACAAAAACCAGTTATTTTATATAATTATGAATTATTGTTAAAAATGTGTAATGAAAATAATATAATTTTATCACGCGATTATTCAACTGAAAATGTAAATGTTTTTACTATTATAGAAGGCAATTGTTTGACAAATAATTGTACAAATAAGTTTAGTAAACATTTTAGGTCGTTATTCAAAACAAATGGATATTGTTTTGAATGTAGTACTAAAACTGGATTTGTAAAAAATAAAAAAACATGTATGGAAAAATATAATGTAGAATATCCAACACAATGTCCAAAAATAAAGGATAAAACAAAACAAACTATTATTACAATCATTAATATCAACCCAAATTATAAAGAAAATATTAAAAATAAAATTTTACAAACAAATATTATAAAAAATACAGATAATCCAAATAGAAAAAAGGATATTGCTGACAAATTTAAAGCTACTGTAAATAAACATAATATAGAACATCCATATAGATTAAACAATATAAATGAAAAAATGAAATATACTTGTTTATTACATTTTGGTGTTGAACATCCATTACAAGCTCCAGAAATAAAAGAAAAATGTAAACAAACATGTATAACACATTTTGGATGTGAATATCCTATGCAGTCTGATATTGTTAAAAATAAAAGTAAACAAACGTGTATGACTAAGTTTGGTGTAGATTTTTCATTACAATCTGAAGAAATACGTGATAAGGGCAAAATAACTTGTTTTAATAAATATGGTGTTGAACATTATTCACAATGTAAAGAGTTCAAAGATAGTGTAAAACAAACTAATATTATGAAAAATATATTGAACCCAAATAGACAACAAGAAATAATTGATAAAAACATAAATACGTGCATAAAAAAATATGGTGTAAAATTTTCTTTCCAATCAGAAGAAATTAAGGATAAAATAAAACAAACAATTTTACAAAAATATGGTGTAGAAAATGTAATGCATTTATCCGAATTCTCAGAAAAATCCGCAATAAATTCTTATAGAATTAAAAAATATACTCTTCCATCCGGAAATATAATAAATTTTCAAGGATATGAAAATTGGGCATTAGATGAATTATTGCGAGAAAACATAAATGAAAATGATATCATAGTATGTAGAAAACTGGTCCCAGAAATATGGTATTTAGATGAACAAAATAAAAAACATAGACATTACGTAGATATTTTTATTCCATCACAAAATAAATGTATAGAGGTAAAATCTACATGGACATTTGAAATTAAAAACGACACTGTAATGCTTAAACAGCAGGCAGGAAAATTATTAGGATATGAATATGAAATTTGGATGTATAATAATAAAGGTATAAAGTTGAATGTATATAAATAAATAATTAAAAATGTAATATTTATTTATATTTTAATACTCGGAATATGGTACGTTATTACCGCCGCGATTTTGCAAATATCGGTATTGTTTTTGTGTAATACATGCGCACCCTGAGCTATTTGAATACGCACCTGAATTACCACAACATTCTGGTTTAAATGGCGTATTTGCGAACATGAGCATTTCCCCCTCTGGTAGCGGGATAGGTTGCTCTTTGCGATTCAAAATATCTTGAACGGCCTTATTACCTTTGGTGCCAGCTTTATACGTCAAATTAGGAGTAAACCAAGAAGAAGTACTAACCGGAGGGGCATTATTTGGCGCGGATTGTCCATAGTTAGTATTCGCGCCGACAAATCCTTCATTACCGACGACACCGTGTTGCATAAGATGGACATTAGTATTGTCACCACCAGTCATCATTGCAAGTCCTTCCATCATTCCAATTTTAGAGCAGGAGCAAAGCAAATGTCCCCACAATACAAAATAAACCAAAACAATTAAAACTAATATTTCCACTCTAATCTTAAATCCGAATAATTCGATTTCCATTTTTATTATACATATTTAATAGATAATAATTTTGGTCGATATCTTTCTAAAAATAATTCAATTGCTGAATTATAATGGTAAAATTTTAAATCACCCACATAAAAAGTTTGTGTATCAGTTAATAAATGGTATAATTTAGAATGCTTTTCAGATTTAACACATCGCCCCGAACCCAATAATTCTAAACTAGATGTTATATTTATTCGCGGGTCACATAAATTCAAATTAGACCCCCCCTCAAATGTTTTCAATGGCCCTAAATTAAATTTATATTGCGAATCCATTGTTTCACCATCAATTTCAACAATTCCGTAAACGCATTCATTGTTTTTTAATTTATCGCCTACATCAATATCTTTAATGGCTTTTTGTGTGACTCCATCCGAGAGAGTAATCATAGTCGCACCAGAAAATCCGCCGTCAAAATATTTATGTAATTTGGATGTGGATATATCCAACACGTCTTTCGAACTCCTTCGACTAACGTCTCCGGAGTTCCCTCGCTCACCGGCGCCTTCGGCTACGGCTCGCTCCATCTTATTTGTTAACAGAATATTTTTATTATGTGTGTCAAAAATAGTTAAAACATCGCATAATGATACCTCATCCCAGTCATAAAAAACCGTGTCATTTATTATTATTTCTTTTGTAGATGTGTTCAAACAATAAATATATAATTCTTTATATTTTGTTAATATCTTGCTAGAAGGATGAATTGATACTGGAATCATTTTATCGCCATTCTGTACCATATGGCTGCCACTTACAACAATTCCATTCAAAATATACATTTGTGCGTTTTTTGCACATAGTTTCATTTTAGAAGTAACATAACCGTTATTAAATAATTTATCACCGACATTTATATTATATATAGTTTTATATGATCCGTCTTCCATTTTAAAAATGGTTTTTTTATCAAAACACACAGCAGGTCTTGATGGCACTCCAGGAATAGACATGTCTACTTGAACATGTAAAACCTCTGTAAAAAAGACAACAATAATTGCAAGAGGTATGGTAATGGATATAAATACAAGGGTCATAGTCAATGCAACCGGCCAAGTAAATGGTATTATCCACATTGCCAAAATAAGAGCAGCCAATACGATTAATATAGTAATTATAAATTGAACTATTGCGCCTAATAATGATTTTAATACATAATATGTACCTAAACTAGTATACAGTCCAGCTGTTAAAATACCCTTTACTTTTTCCATTGAATCTACTACGGATATAATAATTTGTTGTAATGGGACTATAATATTCGCAATTCTACCCATTATTTCACTCGTAATATTTGACATATTTGAACGGATACTTGATGTTATTTTACGAATTTGTTGTATTGCTTCGACTATTACCTCAAATAATCCACTCAATGTATGAGTAACATATGAAATTGGTTGAATTGCAAAGCCTGATATAGATATTAAAATATTTTGAAGACATCCTGTAAAATTTTGACCTGTAAAATCAAAAGCGCTCATGTCTTCTGGTTTATTAATAAACCCAGCAAAAGGAATAACGGATGGCTTACATCGTTGATTTACCCAATCATCTTTAATAGGTTGTATATTTTTCATAACTGTGGTGTATGCGAAAACTACACACAAAATTATGATCAATACAATAAATATAAATACTGATCCACCATATTGGTCAAAATATGTTAAATCTGTATACATTTCATTTATTTTATGAATACTTTGATAAATATTATCCATATATATTGAATGGATAATATTTGGAGGAAAACAAAGGCGATAGCCGAAGTTTTCCGATTATATTCCGTAGACTTTAGTCGAATGAATTCGATCAACAAATACCAAATACCAAATACTCATATCAACGTTTGGTATTTTAATAAATCGTCTTCCCAATCCCAAAATGTATGTTCTCCAATTTTAATAATGTGATCATCTGTGATTAAACAACTAAACCAGTTACTTTCGATCACAATTTGTTCGGATGCTCCCAAAAGTTTTTTTACTTCTATAAATTTTTTACTTTTTTCACATAAAACCATATGTGTACCAGTAACATAAATATCTTCTCCATTTACACCCTTTCCAGCAATTTTATATAATTTTTCGTTTTCAGTATTATCTAATTTCATTAATATATTCACTCGACTACCATTTTCTAAAATATCTCCTAAATTCAGGTCTTTTATTTTAACAATTTTTCCGTTTTTCAGTTTTACGTTTGTATCGGGATGAAAACAATTACCGGATAAAGACCGAACCATTTGACCTGGTGGACCATTCCACGTGCTTTGCATTGTTTTAATACTACCATCCATTACATACATCACTGTAACCATTACACCTATTAATTTTCCTACTAAATCTTTAATGCTAATTGTTATTTTTTGAAATTCGATGATAAGATTTAAAAATACACCAAAAATATTTTCAACGATGTTTGTAAAAAACGATCTTATATTACTTATAATATTGCGAACATAATTCAATGAATCTGCCATTTCTCCTCCAGCAAATGATAAATTGGATAATATATAATTGATCGGTTGTAATATATATCCCATAAAACTAGTCTGTGTATTTTGGACACAATATACAAAGTCTTGTTCGATATTATCTGAAAGAGGCATATACATTGGATTACATCTGTATTTTGGCCAATTTTTTTTAATATCGGATACACCAGTTAACAAATATATTGCGAATACTTGTGAGATAAATCCTAAATTTATATATATGAAATTAATCCAATCGATTCCTTTGGGCATCTTATAATAATAATATATAATTTATAGGGAATCTATTACCTAATTCTTATTTTCTTTGTTTTCCTGTTTTTCTTTGTTTTCTTTGATTTTTTTGTTTTCTTATTTTTCTTGTTTTTCTTTGTTTTCTTGTTTTTCTTTGTTTTCTTTATTGTTCCTCCAAGGGTTTTTTTACACTTTTTCTCATTTAAAACGCCCATTATACTCTTTCAAATCTCTCTTCTACCTTTATAATTTTTGTAATTTCACACCATTTTTTACCATAATCATTTATTTCATTCTCTATAAGAATTTTATATTTTGTTTCAGAATTTACTTTATTGAAACTATTATTACTATAAATAATAATTGGTTTCATTTCAGGTTTTAGACAATCTTTTATATACTCATTTCTTTTATCATCATAGTCATCAGAATCTTCGTCGTATTGAAATTTATAATAACCTCTTTCTCTTTCTAATTCAACAATCAAATAATCAATATCATTATAATAAATATTTAAAAATTTTACAATATAATAGTCACAACCCATAGTAATAAATTAAATTATAATATCTTTATATTAAAAAAATATTATATAAAATGGGCGTTTTAAATGAGAAAAGGTGTAATAGATTCCCTAAGTTTATTTTATTGTAAAACTAATACTTGTAGTTTATCGATATGATTATTATTTGATTCAATGTCTTTTTCTCTCAAATCGCGTATTTTATCTTCAATCTTGGATAGTAAATCGTTCATAATACTATTGATTTTATTTAGTTTGTCTTCTCTATCAATAAATACGGTTTCATGTTCTTGTACTTCCTCTATAAGGTTACTTATAAATTTATTAGACTCCATTGCAAGCTTTTGTAAATTGGAAAAATCTTCTGGATTTTCTGAATTATCTATAATTTTATCCATTTCAGCTAATAATAAATTATTATTTCCTTTCACTGATGCTAAAGAATGCATTATATCACCTCCTTTTTTATTTACACCCTTTTTATTTACACTTTTTTTATTTACACCCTTTTTATGTCTGCTATGGTTCATTGAATATATACTATATTATACGAATACTAAAATATATATTTTATATGTGGTGATTTTATTTCTTAGATTTCTTAGATTTCTTCGATTTTCTTGTTTTTCTCGATTTCTTCGATTTCTTCGATTTCTTCGATTTCTTTGTTTTTCTCGTTTTTCTCGATTTCTTACCACCTCTAACTGGAGGTGGAGGAATTGGAGCCAATACAACTTTACTATCAAACACAGCATTCGCACCTGATTGATTAATTTGTGATGCGTTTGTTGTAATTTGATTCGCGATAGATTGAGACGTTCCAGCAGAAGGATCATTTACTAAATTTAAACCAGCTGGTTGTGCGACAATAACACCACCTCCTCTTCTCCCACGTTTATGACTACCACTTCGTTTATGACTACCACTTCGTTTATGACTACCACTTCGTTTACTTCCACCTACATTCCCCAATGAGGTAAGAATATCATTTTTTTGATTCATTGACACAATTGCGCTATCTCTTGGAGTTGCGCCAAGCATCCCACTCATTTGCGGCGGTGGGACTGTATACACCATTATATATAATATAATATTATAATATATTTACGCGAAATAAATATAAAAAAATAACAATAAAATACTTATATGGACGACAATGAAAGATTACATTTACAAAAAATGATAAAGGCGAATAATGTGGAGGACCAAACGGAATTAATCCGCAGTTTGAAACATAGCCATTTGCTTCAAGCCGACATCAATAAACTTCTAATGTTAAAAAATAAATATAAGAATAACCAAGACAAAATAAATGATGAAGGAGTAGTTGAATGCGAGTTTTTGTTTACATATTATACAGATATTTACAACAAAATTCGTAAAGATGAAATTGATTTAAATATATTAAATAGATTCTTAAATGTGTTGCGAAATATTGAAGATGGTGAAATTGACCAGCACGACGGCTCTTATATTGTTGGTTCTTTATTAAAAGAATTATATGTGGATAGTGCTCTAAAAAAGGCAGATAAAATAAACGATGAACACGAAAAGACCACGGTAAAAGTAGTTCCGAAGGAAACGCTCAGTGTATCGTGGAATAGCTTTAAGAAAATGTCACAAAAGTAAAGTAAAATATAAAATAATATATCTAATATTTATTAAGATATATTATGACAACTATTCATACATACCCCTCTCCCCTAGTACAAAATCAACCGGGAATATTGACTTATTCTAATCCAGCTGTTTTAGGCAGAGCATATGATTCATATGTTTTAAAAAATGTGCTAGGTTCTATTGTGTCTGATCCATTTGTATATAGCCCAACATTACCATTGATATCATCGACATTTGCTAGTTCAGTATCTCTTGGTAATCTATCGGGTTTAGCATTTGATACATCTGGTAATTTATATGTAGTTGCTTATGGCGACCCAATAATTTATTCAATAACTCCTACAGGTGTAATGTCTCCATTTACTACTATAACAACTGGTACTTACGCTAATAGGTTTTCTGTATTTGATACTTCTGGTAATTTATATGTAACTAATGATACTGATGGCACGATTTATATAATTACACCGTCTGGAGTGTCTAATATATTTAACAATAGTATAACCGACCCAGTTGGTATTGCGTTCAATAACGGTTTTTTATATGTTTCATCATCCACTACTAACACTATTTATCAAATAGATTCTGGTGGGACTGTCAATCCTTTTTGTTCAAACGCATTAATTGTAAATGCGTCTGGATTAGCATTTGATAGTAATAATAATTTGTATGTTGCTAATACTGGAAACAATAATATTTTAAAAATAGATCCCACAGGGACAACAGTTACAATATTTAATTCATCACCATTGATATCTAGTCCAACTGGATTAGTATTTGATACACATAATAATTTGTATGTTGCTAATACTGGAAACAATAACATTTTACAAATAAATCCTTCCGGAACAAATTGTGTGGTATTTTCGTCAAACAATTTTAATGCGCCTTGGGCGTTAGCAATTGATACTTTTGGTAATTTATTTGTATCAAACTTTCAAACAGTTCCCAATTGTATAATTTCAAAAATAACAACAACTACAGATACTTTTACATTTCCTAATGTGTTAATTCACACAAGCGGTCTTAACCACCTATACATTTATGATGTCACAACTGGACAACTAATAGCATCCGATATTATTATTGAAATCAGTGCAATATGTTTTAAGGAAGGCACCAAAATTTTATGCTTCATCGATAAAAAGGAAAAATATATTCCCATCGAAGATATAAAAGAAGATACCTTTGTAAAAATATACAAAAAAAATGGAAAATTTGAAGACCAATATAAAAGAGCAAAAACAATTATCAAAGGCTCTATTTTAAACGCGAGAGAACATACCATGCATAAATTATATAAATTATCGAAATCGAAAAACCCCGCATTAATTGCTGATTTATATGTGACTGGTTCTCACGCTCTTTTGTACGACAATTTATCCAACGAAGAATTTGAAAAAATGGATGAATTAATAGAGCGTTATAATAATTACAATATTAAATTTAGAGATGAAGATGAATATGATGAGGAATATATAAGCGATATAAAAAATATGATAAAATATTATAATGATTATAAAATCACATTGGAAGATAAATATAAATTAATTGCGTATTTTAACACCGATTTTGAAGAAGTAACTGACAATAGTATTTGTAATATTTATCATATCGTATTGGAAAATGAAAACAAATATGAAAATTATGGGATTTATGCAAATGGTATTCTAGCGGAATCAACGTGTGAAGTCAGTTTAACCAGATTCCCTGGATATGAAAAAATAAATGAATCAGCAGCAGTAAACAATGGAATTAAAAAGGGCTTCGATATAAACGATAAATTAAATAAGTATCTTATAAAACAACTACAAACTGATAAAAAGATTACCAAACAATTAATAGAACATATTGAAAAAATAGAAGATACCGCTGTAAAACGAATTAATACCAACATAAGAAAAAATTATACTTATAAGAAAATTCCTATCAAAAAAAATATGACGTATAAAAATAGATTTTAATACAAACTCCTTCGACTACGTCTACGGAGTTCCCTCGGAAAACTTCGGCTTTTGCTACGCTTACGCCTCCGTTTTCCTCCAAAAATATTCTAGATAACTTTTTCTCTCTTTGATTCCATTTCATAAAATAAAAATGGTATCAAAATATCCGTAAAGGATATAAAAATATCGATATATTAAATGTAGTTATAAGGAAATAAAACATAAAATGTCAAAAAAATACGCAAAAATAACGACCAGCTTAGTAATCGTCGAATCTCCGGCAAAATGTAAAAAAATAGAAGAATATTTGGGACCAGGATATAAATGTGTCGCCACCTTTGGACATTTGCGTCAACTTACATCATTAAAAGCAATTGATTATAACAACCAGTTTGAAACAAAATATGAAAATGTAGATGACCCAAAAAAAGCAAAACACATTGAATTTTTAAGAAAAGAAATCATAAGTGCTGATGATGTTATTTTGGCGTCCGATGGTGACCGTGAAGGAGAGGCCATTGCATGGCACGTATGTTCCATGTTTGATTTAAATGTTAGCACAACAAAACGTATTATTTTTAATGAAATAACGGAGACAGCGATTCAAAACGCAGTCAGAAATCCAACCGTCATAAATATGAATCTAGTACACTCCCAACAGGCGCGCCAAATCCTCGATTTATTGGTTGGATTTACCATTTCTCCGTTATTATGGAAATATATATCAAAAAATTCAGAGAATAGTTTGAGTGCAGGGAGATGTCAAACCCCCGCCCTAAAATTAATTTACGAAAATCAACAAGAAATAAATAATTCACCTGGAAATAAGGTGTATAACACAACTGGTTATTTTAGTAATAAATGTATTCCGTTTGATTTGAATAAACATTATGAAAATGAAACTGACATGTCGGACTTCTTAGAAAATTCAGCCGATTTTGATCACATATATACACGGACAGAACCATCGCGTATATTTAAACAGCAACCAGAGCCATTAACAACTTCTAGAATTCAACAAGTCGCAAGCAATGAAATGCATATTTCTCCCAAAGAAACAATGAAAATTTGTCAAACATTATATGAAGGTGGATATATTACTTATATGAGGACAGATAGTAAGAAATATAGTAAAGATTTTATTGAATCAGCAAAGAAATATATTATAAAAAATTACATACAAGAAAAATATATTCATACGAAAATTGATGAATTATCTAATGCACACGATGATACCATAACAACAAAGGAAAAACCAACAACAATAACAAAAGAAAACCCAACAAAAGAAAAAAAAATATCAACCACAAAAACAAAAGACATTGCTCCTCAAGAAGCTCACGAAGCGATAAGACCTACGGATATTATGTTAAAAGATGTTCCATCTGATATGGAACCAAAAGAGAAAAAGCTATATAAATTGATATGGGAAACCACATTGGAAAGTTGTATGTCGCCCGCAGAGTATTTTTCATTTACTTCATCTATTTCGGCATATAACAAGACCAAACTCCTTCGACTAACGTCTCCGGAGTTCCCTCGCTCCCCAGCGCCTTCGGCTACGGGTCGCTCCAAATACACACATAGTAGTGAAACATCCGATTTTTTAGGCTGGAAAATAGTAAAAAATAAACTAGACAAAGAAGAAAATAATAACAAGGAATATCATTATTTATTACAATTAAAACAGAATATTTCTCTCACGTTTAAAAAATTAACATCGACAGTTACTATTAAAAATACGAAACAACACTACACAGAAGCAAAATTAGTGCAGCTTTTAGAAGAGAATGGAATCGGTCGCCCATCTACTTTCGCTACACTGATCGATAAAATTCAAGAACGCGGATATGTGAAAAAGGAAGATGTGAAAGGGAAACAAATAGTGTGTAAAGACTTTGAATTAGAAGACGATGTATTAACAGAAACCAATACAACGAGAGAGTTTGGCAACGAAAAAGGTAAATTGGTTGTTCAGCAATTAGGAATAATTGTTATGGAGTTTCTAGATAAGAATTTCAATGAACTATTCAACTACGAGTATACAAAAAATATGGAAGATGACTTGGATAAAATTAGTAAAGGAGAGAAAATATGGTACAATACGTGTGAGTCGTGTTTACAAGAATTAAATGTTCTATGTGAAAAATTAAAAGGCGAAAAGAAACACGAGATTAAAATAGATGACACACATTTTTATATGATAGGGAAATATGGTCCGGTTATAAAATGTATAAAAAAGAATGATGGCATAAAAACGAATGATGGTATAAAGGCCGGTCAAGACAAAGACAAAGACAAAGACAAAGACAAAGACACCGTAACATTTATTCCGGTGAAAAAAGATATTGATTTACAAAAACTGGAGAGAGGTGAGTATAAGTTGGAAGATGTAATAGAATACACGAAAAATGACAATATGTGTGCAGGAAAATATCAAGGATTCGATTTGCTATTGAAAAAAGGAAAATATGGATTATATGCGTCGTGGGGTGAAAACACTAAATCGTTATCGTGTTTTGGTAATAGACCGATGGAAAATATAACATATGAAGATATTTTGGAAATAATCGAAAAGGATACATCAGATTCCAACAAAAAAAGTTTTACTGCGAATATTATAAGAAAATTAAATGATAATATTAGCATTAGAAATGGGAAATTTGGCGATTATATTTTTTACAAGACAACAAAGATGACAAAACCGCAATTTTTAAAATTAGGAGGATTCAAAGAAGACTATAAAAGCTGTGATAAATCAGTGATTTTAGAATGGGTGCATACAGAATATAAAATAAAATAATATTTGGAATCTAACTATAAAAATTAGCAATTGTTTCAGGAATATACATTTTATAATCTTTTAAATTTTGAGGTCTAAACATTGTCAATTCTAACATAATGGAATAATCAAACTGTCCAAAATCGACTAATTGCCCATTGTGATATCTAATTCTAATTTTCATTTTTCGTATTCTTTCTGCGGGCGGATTATAAATTTTCATAGTATTTGCGTTATCACTATTCCACGGTTGAAAAGGATACACACCAGATATTATACCAATTTTTGCAAATGCGGCTTTAACGACACCATTTGTTTCATTTGAATGAGTAGTAGAATACGTAATAGAATATGGTATAGTTTCATCAATATTATTTAACCCATCAATTTCCATATAAAAATAATTATCACCCTTAATATTTAGTCTCTCAAATGCTTCTAAATAATATACGGATGCGCCAATATAAGCTGCGTCAGGTTTTAACCAATATCCATCATCACCAACCACAACATCACCATAATAAAACCTAGGTTCTAATAAGGTAGACGATGATATAGTGGTTGCGTCGGCTCGCGAAAATCCTAAATAAAAAGGTAATCCCCAATTAGTATATTCAGGGTATAATGATTTATTAATACATTTAAGGTTATCTGTTATATTTTCATAAATAATGGAACTATTCGTTAAAATAAATTCAGAGCTTTTATTTCCGAACCACAATTTTTGACTTACTGTATTATAAACTATTACAAATTGATTGTATCCTTTATCAGTATCAAACTGTGTCAAAAATCCAGGAGCATTATTTGTTAAATACTCACGAATCACATCAGATACAGTAATGTTAAATCTACGAGTTAATTCTGTAGCCATTTGTTGAACTGTATAATTACCTTCTTCAATGACACATACATATTCGGTTTGAATATTTGCATAAAGTGCTTGAAATAGTATATCTAGGTACGGATCGGCCACCCCATATGCGCCCGGGTTATATGGATTCGTTATTTTAAATGTTATGGTAATATTTTCTTTGATATAAGAAAAAGTATTGTAGATTAAAGGGAAAGTCCAATTACTTAATCTAACTGATTGAACATTGCAATAATCTTGTGGTAATTCTATTTCAAATTCACTTGCTCGAGGATATTTTAAAATATTTCGATCTTCTGAATCAATGGATATATATTGTTTTTCAAACATGTATTGTTGCGAATTAGGTATTAATGGGTGATTGGTTGAAGTATTTAATCGACTCATAATATAATATAATATACAATATCTGAAGAAAATAATGATATAACATTACTTCACTAAAAATGCAACATAAACTAAAAACAATACAAAACAATACAAAACAATACAAAACAATACAAAACAAAACAAAAATCAAATAAAAAATATAAACTATATATAAGATGCTAACAAACTGGGTTTCCTATATATATAATTCTTTAATAGTTGTTGGAATTATTATCGTGTTAATAACAATTGGTGCAAGCAGCATATCGGGATTAACTGGTATGATGATAGGATATTCATTTATAATATCAGGTATTTTTTTATTAGTTGCAATATTAATGAATAATATTTCTAAATCATACCCACAAGGTGGATTTCCATTTTTACTAGCATTATTTTATACCATTGGACCATTTTTAGTAATAATTGGAATTATCCTTTATTTATTATATTTATTGGGGTCATATTTTAATACAATTACTAGTGGACACGTTACTGAAAATTATTATTTATTTATGAATATTTTCGTTATTTTGTTTATGATTCAATTATATACATTTTATAAAGGAACCCAGGATAATGGGTTCAAAGAAACATCTTCCCTTAATAAGGTCACTGGAATGTTTATATATTTAATTCAAACATTGAGTATAGTAACTGTCATCACTTTAGGTATAATATTGAAATATTTTGTTACAGATGGTTAATTTTTAAAAATTTGTATGTGACACCGTATTGTGTAGCGGTTTCCCAAATCCCGGAAATTTTAAGAATAAACAAATTATTTGTTATTTTATCCACATTTTCTAAAAAAAATTTAATATTTCCGTTTTTTAATTGGGACGACATTTTGAATTGTGGAATTTTATTTTTAATATTTACTATTTTTAATATATTTTCTTCAATTGATTTTATACTTTCAATTAATTCCACATGTGTATTCACATTGAACGAACATTTATATTTATTGTAATATTTTTCAATAAATATGTCATTTAAAGGAACAAGTAAGCTAATTCCATTTAAAATAAACAGATGCGTTGAATAAATAATTCGTGTGAACGTTCCATCGACAATCACATTATTTTTTATTGGGTCTGAAAAATAAATGTTATTTTCATCATATTGATTTATGTTTTTTACAATGTTCATGTATAGGTTAATTATATTATATATGAATGGAGTGATATATTTATACCTTTTCCGCGTTTCATAAATAAAAACAAATATAACGTGAAATATGAAATAAAAGGTTGTTTACATTGATAATAAATAAGTAAATGAAATTTCTTGAATCCCATTTTGATGATTATTTATCTTCCACAGCAAATGAAAATCTGCATCCAAAATTAGAAAAAATATTCGATAAATTCCCCAAAAATATCCGGAATTTGCGTAATATTATATTTTTTGGAGCGCAGGGGACCGGAAAATATACCCAAATGTTACGATCAATTAAAAAATATAGTCCATCAGAATTGAAATATGAAAAACGAATATGCGTAATGTATAACAAACAGCCCTATTTTTATAAGATAAGTGATATACATTTTGAACTGGACATGTCTCTATTGGGATGTAATTCCAAATTATTATGGCACGACATTTATATGCAAATTATAGATATTGTATCAACGAAAAGTGAAAAATCGTTCATAATAGTTTGTAAAAATTTTCATGAAATACATAGTGAATTATTGGAGAATTTTTACAGTTATATACAAAAAAACAATACTACTTCCATTGAATTAAAATACATATTGATAACGGAACATATTAGTTTCATTCCAGATTCGATTTTAAACTGTTGTGAGACAATTCATATTTCTAGACCAACAAAAAGCGTGTATAACAAATGTTTGAAAAAAAAAATGCCGAATAATATAAAACTAGATCAAATAACAAATATAAAAAATTTACATATAGCTAATAATGAATTAATGCAACCATACAAAATTATATGCAATAAAATAATAGACGCGATGATAAATGTGGATGATTTGAAATTTATTAAATTCCGTGATTTATTATACGATATATTTATCTATAATTTGGATATTTCGGAATGTATTTTATATATTAATTCCACCTTAATAGAGAATAAAAAAATAGAAGGCGCGGATGTAACCAAAATGTTTATAAAAACATATTCTTTTTTTCAATATTACAATAATAATTATCGACCAATTTATCACTTAGAACATTATTTATTTTATTTGACAAGTATTATTCATCATTTTTGAACTCCGTAGACGTTAGTCGAAGGAGTTTGAGCGAAGTGAACAGAAGTGTTCCGCTGCGCTTAACGCATCCATTTTCCTCCAAAAACTCTATAATCGAACAGCAACTATAATTACTTAAATATAAAATTATTTAACTAGATAATATGGATATAAAAGTAGCATTGGACATTCTAGAAATAGAACAAAATGAAATAAACTATATTACATTAGAATACTTAAAAAAAAGGTATCATAAATTAGCGCTCCAATTCCATCCAGATAAAAATGGTAATACAATTGAATCAAAAGAAAAATTTCAACAAACGAATGAAGCATATCATCTATTAAAGAGAGAATTAAATATTATAAATAAATTTCCAACCGAAGATGAAGATGAAGATGTAAATGATGGAAATATATTTCATTTTTCAAATACGGGAGGATATGTTCAGTTATTAAATACATTTATTGATAGTATAGTAAAGGGGAATTGTACTCAATTTATTTCAACTATTATTAAAGATATTGTTAGTGGATACAAAGACATATCATTAAAATTATTCGATGATTTAGACAAGGAAAAATCAATGATGGTATATGATTTTATTTTAAAATATAAACATATTCTTCATATTAGTGAAGAAACTATCAATAAGGTTCGTGATATTATTTTGGAAAAATTCAAAGATATGCAGATTTATATATTGAATCCTTGTATAACAGATTTATTTAATAACAATGTTTATAAATTAGATGTAAACAATAAATTGTATTATGTACCACTATGGCATAGCGAATTATATTTTGATAGTGATAGTGAAAATGGCGATATTATTGTAAAATGTAATCCGGAATTACCTGAAAATGTATCAATAGATGAAAATAATAATTTGATCGTAGAAGTGAGAATATTATTTACTTTTTCTCTCTTACAACAAAAAATGATAACGGTAAAGGTTGGTGAAAGATTGATTGATATCCCAATTGATACTCTTTTATGTAAGAAGAATCAGACATATGTTTTAAAAAAACAAGGAATATCGCAAATCATTGAAAATGATATTTATAATATCGAAAAAAAAGCCGATATAATAATAAAAATAAATTTTGAAGAATCAATCGACTGACGCTACGGCTCGCTCCAGTCGCTTTTCGCCTTCTAACTTCGTAAATACGGCTCGCTCCAAAATATAGACGGGTTTATTGATAAATAATACCAATTTATATATGATTGATTTTGCTCTAATATACGCATTGCGTTAGGATTTTTAGATAAAAAATTCCAGTCAATTTTATCTATATTTTTTTCCAATAAAGAAATAGCACGTGGGTGTGTATTTGCCGACAAAAAACTCCAATCAATTTTATCGGGATTTTTTTCTAATAATTCTATGGCGGATGGATTTGACGATAAAAAACTCCAATCAATTTTATCAAATTTTTCCTCTAATAATTCTACTGCTACTGGATTAATATTTTGTGACAAACAATGCCAATTTATATTTTTTGGATATTGTTTCAATAAAGGAATGGCTTCCGGGTTTAATGATAACATATTCCAGTCAATTTTATATAAATAGTTTTCTAGAAAAGAAATCGCACCAGGATTACGTGAAAAATTATCCCAATTTATTGTTCCCATATTTTTATATCTATATCTATCAAAGTTTTTTTCCAGTAAACGCATTGCGCTTGGGTTTGCTGATAACCAATCTAAATTTATTTTATCTGGATATTGTTCTATTATATTGATTGCTGTTGGATTTGTATTTTGTGATAAACAATACCAATTTATTTTTTCTGGTGTTTTGTCGAAAAATTGGAGCGCGTTGGGATTCTGGTATATCATACTATTTGATAATTTATATTTTTTGTTATCTACCCAATCAACTAGATGATGGAAGAAAACGGATGCGTCGGCCGAAGTTTTCTGAGTTTTTGTATTCATTGTTTTTATTATTGTTGTAATACAATAATAAAAAATATTTATACTATTTGAAAGAAAAAATACAATATATACATTTTTTATATTTTTTATATTTTTTATTGTTTTTATATTTTATTTTTCAATATTATCAACATTTTTAATATTACTACCCGCGACTAAAGTTCGAATATTCTCTTGTGATTCGCGAATAGAAGCCAATTCTTCATCAGTGAATGTCCATTTGGTAGACTCATCATAGATCATTTGACCAGTTAACCATTCCCAATCTGTTCCAGCCCAATTCTGATTATACATTTTTGACTCGGGAATAAGAAGCGCACTATTTATCTTTTTAAAAATATCATTCATATTTTTAAAACTTTTGATAAATCTCATTAGCCCTTGAATAGCTTCTACTTCATTCTCATGTTTCTCAAATAATTTGTATTGCAGTTCATTACAAGCTGATTCTAATATTTTATTTAATAAAATCGGTTCTACATTTCGACCAATTGATAAAAGATTGACATATTTCATATGTAGGTCAAATACACTAGGTACAAGTTTTCCATCTATATTGATAGGGGGCTCTTTTCCAAAATTATCAAATCCTGATCCGAGTTCGTAATTATCATAGTGAGGAGCACATTTTACACAGGGTCCTACCATTACACCACGTTTCGAACCGTTTATAACACAACGACGACAATGTGCTGGCCCAACTCTGTGTTCATACTGAAACTTGGCCCAGTATTCCGGCCAGGTTCCGGTGTAAAAGATACCCTTGTATAAATAACTTTGCAACTCTCCGTTTTCATAATAGTATTTGAATTCTGGGATGGATTCATCTAGACCATATATTTGTTCATTACTATAGAATGATATGTCTTCATCAAAGGTCGTCATTTTTGGAGGAAAATGGAGTTAAAAGCCGAAGTTTTCTGAAGGAACTCCGTATACGTAGGCGAAGGAGTTTTGATAATTAATTATATTACTGATAAATTGTACATTACAGTTAATTATTGAAAAGTAATTCAATTTTATTTCAGAACACTTCTGTTCACTTCGCTCACATCCGTGTTCCAGTCGCTCACCTCCACTGACGCTACGGCTCGCTCAAGAAATAAAAAACAAATAAATATTATATACATTTTATTATTTTTTATTATTTTTTATTATTTTTTATTGGTTTTTATTGTTTTTTATTGGTTTTTATTGTTTTTATTGTTTTTATTGTTTTTATTGAACTCCTTCGAACTTTTGCTGCGCTTAACGCCTCCGTTTTCCTCCAAAGGAGTTGCACGCATTATCTATAATTTGATCTATTTTTTCTTGTTCTTTTTGTGTCCAAAAATTATCATTATCTACAACATTTTCAGATAGATCAGAAATATCGTCTTCAAAATCAACTCCAGATAGTTCAGAAATATTATATCCAAAATCATTTCCAGATAGTTCAGAAATATTATCTCCAGAATCCATCTCAGAACACTTCTGTTCACTTCGATCAAATCCGTGTTCCAGTCGCTCACCTCCACTGACGCTACGACTCGATCCAAAATCCAATTTTTGTACAATGTTATTGTTTTGGAGCGAGCCGTAGCCGATGGCGCCGGGTGTAAGCGTAGCGAAAAGCGAGGGAACTCCGGAGACGTTAGTCGAAGGAGTTTCGATAGGGAACGGTCTCCCCCACATTCCATATTCATGAAGGAAAGTATTCCTATTATATTCCGTAGACAGATTATATGGGTCTAATATATCTTGGTAGGGGATTTGATATTCTTCTTCATCATCATCATCATCAGCTATAATATAAGCACGCTGTTTAGTCAAACCATCTCGATTTAAGTTCAAACTCCTTCGGATACGTCTTTTTGTTTGGAGCAAGGGAACTCCGTAGGCGGTAGTCGAAGGAGTTGAGACATTAGTCGAAGGAGATGAGATATATTCAACATCAGAATCCATTTTTGAAGCGCGATTGAATTTTGTAGGCGTTTAGGGGATGTGACGGAGCGGAACGCTAGTGGAGTATTCTGAAGGGATATGAAAATTATAATTTATTATATTACTAAGGACAATTGTGTGTTTAATATATTTATTGAAAAGTATTTCAATTTTTTTTGGAATAAAATGGAGGCTTAAGTGGAAGAAAACGAAGGCGTCAGCCGAAGTTTTCTGAGGGAACTCATTCGACTACGGGTCGCTCCAATACAGTAGTAAATTATTGAAAAAAATATATATATATTATATACATATTTTTTATTATTGGAATAAAACGGAGGCTTAAGCGCAGCAAAAGCCGAATTTTTCTGAGGGGACTCCATAGACGTTAGTCGAAGGAGTTTATTTCTATTTCTAGGTTATCTATTTATTTTTTTATAATTTTATTTTTTATAGTTTTGTTATTTATGCGTCAACCTTCTTCTTGATAATCTTCTTCACAACCTTCTTAGGCTCTTCTACAACAGGAGCAACTACAACAGGAGCAACTACAACAGGAGGAGAAGGAGGAACAAATACGGATACTGGTTCAGGTGCGGATTGTTCTTCATCAGATTCTTCTTCGTCAGAATCATAAACAACCGTACTAGTCACAGGTCCATCAGTAGGGTCCGTATCAGGAGCAGTAGCCGACTTTAGCTTTGCCTTATCAGTTGGCTTCAACTTAATAAAACACTGTCCGGACAACGATGCCTTTGGTCTCTGAACTACGGCTTGAATTAGCTTCCAGGTACACCCAAACTTACCATTCGCGAACCATAGACCACCACACTGCATTAAGACAGCCACATTAGTCCCCTTTAGGATGAAATCAAGTGGTGATACCCCAGGATTTGTCGGATTTGGAAACAATTTATTATCGTCCTCATCATAAATCTCGCATTTCCACACACCCTCCCAAATAGGAAGCTTTACACGTAATACAGGGGATTTATTCAGGTCAGGCTCACCGGTATGCTTATCCTTACTGTATTTGAGCATAGGAGAATATAGCGCTTCAACAACTTCCGCGTTTTTATGAACCTTTCCAAACCAATCCTTTGAATTAATAAGAGCATCAGCCTTAATTTTTGATTCAAAAGCCATCATATTCGCAAGGAACGCATCAGTATCCTCGGTTTTATATTCAGCGTTCGGAAATTGAAGCGACATGTCAAATTTCCCATTTCCCTTACCAGTTTTCTCATCTACAAAATCGGATGCACCCCACGTTAACATTAGTGGGGATGATAATCTAATTCCGGAATTAGTAGATTTATTCAAAATATTAATGCTCTTTCCGCCACTCCCACCAGCCTTGGGAGCGGAATAGCGAATATTCTCAACATTAAATAGAGTGCCGTCAACGATTGTGTCTGCCATTGTGTATATTATGCTATATTCTATTCGTTTATCTTTAAATCAATTTTTTTTTGAATGAAAAAATAAATATAAATATAAACAGATTTTTATCACACGATAAATGCCAACGAATATAATAATATCCTTTTGAAATATGATGTTGTTATTGAACACTTCTGTTCTCTTTGCTCACATCCGTGTTCCAGTCGCTCGCCTCCACTGACGCTACGGCTCGCTCCAAATTATCAAATCTAAATTCTCAATTATTAATTATTAATTATTAATTAAAATAATTCAAAAGGATATTATTATATAAATATATAATAGAATGATAAATGGAAAATTATTTAAAGTGTCATTTTTAAAAAAAAATAATATTGTCATTACAATAATGCCAATAGATGATTACATGAACATAATTAATAGTGGATGTGAAAAAACAATTCCAAATATTAGTAATTTAAAAAAAATTACAGACGATAATATCATCTTACCGACAGTTAATTCATATGAATTAGTTATAGGTTATAATTATTCAGTTGCACAATTAAAATCTTTTGCAAAAAAATACAAATTAAAAGTATCTGGTAACAAAAAGGAATTGGTGTCAAGGATATATGTGTTTTTAAAATTGTCTTCGGTTATTATTAAAATCCAAAAGATTTTTAGAGGAAATTTACAACGAAAATGTAATCAATTACACGGCCCCGCGTATATCAATAGAAGCTTATGCACAAATGATTCAGATTTTTTAACAGGTGACGATGTTAAAGATTTAAAAAGTTCCCAATTTTTTAGTTATAAAGATATGGACAACTTCATATATGGATTTGATATTATTTCTCTCTATAATTTGGTTATAAAAACAGAAGGAGTTGTGAAAAATCCATATAATCGAAATAATATACCTAGACAAGTGATACGAAATATAAAACAACTTATACAATTTAGCAAAATATTAAAAATCCATATTGATATAGTGATTCAAGATGTTTCGAATGAGTTATCAATTCAAAAGAATCTAGAATTACGAATTCTTACATTATTTCAAAATATTAATTCTTTAGGAAATTATAGCGAACCTGTTTGGTTTTCAACGCTAAATAGACATCAATTAGTAAAATTAATGAGAGATTTGACCGATATATGGAATTATAGAGCACAATTATCAAATGAAACTAAAAGAACTATTTGTCCTCCAGATGGCAATCCATTTAGGAATGTTAATTATAATTATTTACATAATGAATCTGACGAAGAAAAAGTAAAACAATACGTTTTAGATATTTTAGAAAAATTTATAAATACAGGAATTGATCATGATAATAGATCTTTAGGTGCATATTATGTGCTTGGAGCCCTTACATTAGTGAATGAAAACGCTGCTGCGTCACTTCCATGGTTGTACCAATCAGTTTCTTATATTTAAGAGATTTTATTATATTATTATGATGTTAAACGATCACAATAATATAATAATATATATATATGCTGTAAATCACTTAAAAGGTAACTACCTAGATATAGTATAATATGGCAAAACCAAGTTCAAGTAAAGCAACCAAGACTACTGATGTTTCTGTTTCCACTCCCGCTCCTGTTTCCACTCCCTCAGCTTCGGTTGAGACTGCTTCTGTTGAGAAGTCTGCGACCAAGACCAAGAAGCCCAAGGCTGTGAAGCAAGAGGCTGCTTCTGTTCCCGAGCCTGTAGCGGCTCCTACTCCTACTCCTGCCCCTGCCCCTGTTGTTGAGGCGGCTTCTACTGACGCAACTGCCGAGGTTTCAGTTGCCGAGCAATCACTCGAGTTTATCGCCAAGCTTCAACAACTTGGTCTTTTGATTTCATCTCTTAAGACTGAATACCGCACTCTTGAGAAGAAGTGGACTCGTGAGCTTAAGGCATCCCAAAAGCAAAACTCTCGCCGCAAGAGAAAGACTGGAATCCGTAAGCCTTCCGGATTTGTTAAGCCCACCCGCATCAGTGACGAGTTGGCAACCTTCCTTGGCAAGGAAAGTGGGTCCGAGATGGCTCGCACGGAGGTTACTCGCGAGATTAACGCATATATCCGTGCGAATAAGCTTCAGGACGAGAATAACGGACGCACTATTAATCCCGATATTAAGCTTGCGTCTCTTCTCAAGATCCAGAAGTCCGATGTCCTCACTTATTTTAACCTCCAGCGTTATATGAGTCCTCACTTTGCTAAGAGTGTCAAGGCTGAGACCACTGCTGTTTAAATAACAAAAATAAATAAAAACAATAACAAAAAAACAATAACAAAAAAACAATAACAAAAAAACAATAACAAAAAAACAATAACAAAAAATCTATAATACCGCAAAATATTATATTGCGGTATTATAATGACAAATAATAGAATCAAACACATTCGTTTACAATCGGCTCGCTTCAACACACGTCGCACGACATTTTCTAAAAAATTAAGAAAATATTCAACACCCCGAAAAGCTCAACAAATGGCATATAAATATCTAGGTAAAACCGCAAAATTATACCCAGCAAATAATCCACAAAAAAAATATAAAATATATGACCTTAAGAATAACAACTGGATTAATTTTGGTCAATTGGGATATGAAGATTTTACGAAACATAAAGACACAAAAAGAAGAAAATCATATTTAATACGATCTAAATCAATACGAGGTAATTGGAAAAAAAACAAATATTCTGCAAATAATTTGAGCAGGAATATTTTATGGTGATTTTTCATAAATAATGAAATACTTTTGGAGCGACCCGAACTTATTTGGAACACTTCTGTTCACTTCGCTCACATCCGTGTTCCAGTCGCTCGCCTCCACTGACGCTACGGCTCGCTCCAAATGGTGGAAATAAAAATCCATCCTCTATTAAAATGGGCTGCATTTGTTCACTCATCATTTGCCCATTTACAATTTTGATTTTATCAAATACTTTTAGATCCCTATAATGATTCGATAAATCAAACATATTATAAATATTTGTCAATAATTCATAATCATTGATATATTTCCCTTCATTTTTTAACCAATTATAAAATCCGATACCGGATTCAGATGTTTTATGATATTTTCTGAATAATTTAAGCGTTTTATTCAATGTATTATCATCTATTTTTTCATCAATATCGGGATGAATATTATAGTCTGTCCCAGATAATACACAAATTTCTCGAAAATCTACTTGTGTAATTCCCAAGTCTGTCATTATTCCTTTTGTATCGTATAAAACAATTGTATGGTTTAACAAACTAAAATATCGTAAAACACGATGACATCCATAAACAAACATATCCATGTCTTCGCTCATACACGCCCATACTTTTTTTTTAAATACGAGCATAGCGCATAATTCATCGGCTTCCCCAGGAGCATCATAGTACGTTAATCCAAACGCACGTATCAATTCCTTTACCATATTAATTTTGTCTTTTGTTAAATAGACAAACTTTTTTTTTAAACTATCCATATTTAAAATAATTTCCTGTTTATCTACATCATCTATATTAGTATTTGATTCCAGCTTTTTTTTTAAAAGAATGTATTCCTTTTCAGCTGTCACTTTATCATCCCTTCTTTTTTGGAGTAGTTCCTTTTTTTCAGTTGGCGGTTTTCCGTCAAATATAAAGATGGGGACTATATTATAATATCGGAATATAGCCATCATTAAATACATATTTTCGATTAATGTTCCATCTCCTTCGTATTTATATAGATAAATACTAATGTCAATGGCTATTTTTTTACCAGATAATTCCATTACTGACATACATTTGATAGAATTTGAACAATTTGTTCGTAAAAAGCTGTTTAAATATTTTATTCCCATTTTTTTGTTTATTATTATTCTTATTATTATTATTATTATTTTACACCTTTGAAGATTTAAGTTCGCACAAAATACGAATCAATTTTATTCAAAAATGTAAAATCAATAGTTGTGCTTACCGCTTCCCTCGGCTTTAACAACGATTGTCTTACTTTTTCTTGTTTCTTTTGCGAAGCTAAGCCTTCGGCAAAACAAGTGAAAGACGATGCCCTACTAAACTCTTCTGGTCTTGTTTGATTATTTATCCAACAAGTAGTTAAGTTCATTATATTTACTGCGGAATTCGCATCTCGCGTTCTAAATACGGTTTGTTTGTTTTGGCAACTCACGCAGTTAGAACACACGAAAAGACGATATACTTCCTTATTCTTTTTATCTCGGTAATGTTTCATTTCATTATAACAATCACAACATTTCTTACTGGTATTGAATTCATTGATTGTAATAGTATCATATCTTTTATGGATTTGCTTTCTTAATCCTTTATTCATCGTAGGCATAAAATGTTTCATTTGTGTATCCCTACTCCAATTTCCATAACCAATTAGGACATTTGAACCAAATGTTTCTTGGATTTTATTC
>Ga0209829_10000921_pt1 | contig 24928 bp, 18 predicted proteins | sample C_140205_EF_Meta_FD_187311 | JGI IMG/M metagenome (GOLD analysis project Ga0209829, IMG submission 187311) | Freshwater microbial communities from Lake Croche, Canada to study carbon cycling - C_140205_EF_MetaG (SPAdes) (version 2) | ecosystem: Environmental > Aquatic > Freshwater > Lake... | reverse complement strand
GGACGCACGGGCTGTTGACGCGCCTGGCGGGGACGTACATCAGGGGAGTGCCTGGCTCGCCTATCGAGCCAGCCTAGGTCGCGAGGCGATCGCGCTTGCACTTGATGACACGCCAATCGGCATCCTCTTGAATCGGGCACCACTCGTCGGCCTCCCGAAGGGGCATGTGCCACGTGGGCCACTCGCGCCCTGGGGTACCACGCTCGCCCAGGCGGTCGCGGTGACAGGGCGGATCCAGCGCGTCGCGCAATGGCTCCAAGAGGAGTGTGGCCTTGTCTCATTGGATGCGGATCCGTGGTTGCCAGCCGGAGAGGCGACCGAAGCCGCGTTCCGCACCGCTGGGTTTCGAAAATCGCCTGAGATCTTTCCGAGCCAGCACACGATGGTGCTCGGCGCGAGCGCAACTGGAACATCGGAAGCTGATCTTCTAGAGGGGATCAGCAAGAGCACGCGCCAACGGATCGCGCTCGCCGAACGTGCGGGCTTCACCCCCGAGCGAATCACGCACCTCACTCCTGTTGCGGAGCGCGCCGCACTGTGGGGCCACGTGCAGCTCCTGCTCGAGGCGACGGCGCAGCGTAAGTCATTCGTACTTGGTTCATCGGCGGCCATGATTCGCTGGTGGGAACAACTCGTTGCCACAGAGCGCGCCGAGATCCTCGTCGTGCGAGGCGCCGCTGACGCGCTAATCGCGTTCATCGTGATCCTGCGACACGGTGAGCGCATCACGACGGATGCGTCAGGCGACGATCCGATTGCACGGAAGGAGACTCCGGGGGCCCTCGCGCTCCTACGCTGGACCGCAATCAAGATTGCGGCGGGGGAGCGCCGCATCACCGACCTCGGTGGGGTGGACGTTGTGGGGCATCGTGAAATTCCAGAAGAGGGCGACGCCATGCACGGCTTGTACGCGCATAAGGCCTCGTTTGGAGCGGTCTGGACCCCGATGGCTGGCGCGCACCGCATCGTGCTTCGGCCGCGGGCGCTCCAACTACGTTCGCTCCTCGGCCGAGTACGAGGAGGGCGATCATGAGCAAGCGTCCGTTGCATGAGCTGATCACCCGGCTGGAGGAGCGGAATCTCCTGGCCGCTCCGTTCTCAGCGACCATCACTATTACCAGCGCCCCCACCCACGATTCACGGCTGGTCAGTGCCGGCGGAATCTTCGTCGCGATCGCAGGGCACTCCTTCGATGGGGCAGCTTTTATCGCAGGTGCTGTTGAGCGCGGTGCAGCGGCGGTGTTGAGTGAGCAGCAGGTCGCTTCGAACGTGCCAGCTCTCTTGGTTCGCGATGCGCGTGCGGCCCTCGCCGTTGCGGCAGCGTGGTGGGAGGGTGATCCAGCCGAAGAACTTGTGGCGATTGGTGTGACGGGGACCGACGGAAAGACAACGACATCGACGTTCCTCTCCACAGCACTTACAGCTGCTGGGCTGCGCACGGGCCTGATCTCAACGGCGATCAGTCGCATCGGTGGCGTCCAGCGAGCGGCCCCAGCGCATCAGACTACGCCCGAGGCTCCCGCGCTACAGCGCGCGCTGCGCGAGATGGTAGAGGCAGGCGATGAGACGGCGGTCGTTGAGAGCACGAGTCATGGGCTTCAGTTGGAGCGTGTCGGCGCCATTGGCTTTGCCGCGGCGATCTACACCACCTTCTCGCCCGACCATCTCGATTTCCATGCGAGCCTCGATGCATATCGCGCGGCGAAGGCGAAGCTCATTACGAGGACAGTGGGCAGCGCAGCCAGCCGCGCGCGCAACCTGCCGCGCGTGGTCGTTGTGCACGCGAGCGATCCAGCGGTGCAGCCATTTGCAGAAGCGGCCACCGCTGCAGGCTTGCAGGTTGCCCGTTTCGATGCCTACTCCGATCACCAAGTACTGATCAACGGCGTTCAGGCGGAGCTACACCTGGCGATGCCTGGTCGGATCAATGCGGCAAATGCGGCCGCGGCGCTCACCCTCGTCGCGGCATGGGGGCTCCCACTTCCAGCAGCGATCGCCGCGGTTGAGGCCGAGATCGGCCCTCCTGGCCGAAGTCAGCTGATCGACCATGCCCAGCCGTTCAAGGTGATCGTTGACTTTGCGCATACGGGTCCTTCGTTAACGGCGGCGGCTGCCGTGGCGCGCGAGATGTGCAGCCCAACCGGTCGCCTTCTGCTGGTCACGGGAGCCGCGGGCGAACGAGACCCTGGTCGACGTACTGCAATAGGGCGAGCGGCTACTGGTGCCGATCTAGTGTGGATTGCAGACGAAGACCCGCGGAGTGAGGATCCGAACGTTATTGGGGAGGCGATTCGAACCGCGTTCCAGGAAGCTTCTCCGCTCCCGGGGCGCAGCGCTGCGATCCTTCACGACCGAACGTCTGCCATTCGTGCGGCGATCAGCGCCGCCCGACCGGGTGACGTCGTGCTCTTGGCGGGGAAGGGGCATGAGCGAACGATTGAACGCCGCGGCGTCGATGAGGCGTGGGATGAGGCAGGGGCAGCACGCAGCGCGCTCGTCGCGCTCGGCTATTCTCCAAAACAATGAGCATGGAGCCGCAACCAGGAGAGAGGACACCCCAGGTCAAGCGCCCTGCCACGGACCCAATCGCTAAGGTCCGCGCGCTGGCGCGACCGGTGGAGTCACTCCGTGAAGCACTGCGCGACAAGGTATCGACGGGCATCGGCACGGCGGAGGCGGCGCGCCTTGTCGATGATGCCTTCCTCTTTGCGGTGGAAGCACACGGCACGCAAGTACGTGCCTCAGGAGAGCCATACGTGACCCACCCCGCCGAGGCGGCGCTGATTCTTGCGGACCTCGGTCTGGATGCCGCAACCCTCGTCGCTGCGCTGCTCCATGACGTTCCAGAGGATACGTCGGTGACGGCTGCCGAGATCGCTGAGCGCTTTGGTGACGAGGTCGGAACACTTGTCGATGGCGTCACGAAGCTGAGCAAGTTCTCAGCGATGAGCGCCGAAGAGCAGCACGCCGAGAATATTCGCAAGATGTTCCTTGCCATGTCACAAGACATCCGTGTTGTGCTCATCAAGCTCGGTGATCGGCTGCATAACATGCGCACCCTCGCCGCGCTCCCAGCGGAGAAGCAGCGCCGCATCGCCCGACAGACGCTTGAGATCTATGCGCCACTTGCGGAGCGCCTCGGCATTTGGCAGATGAAGTGGGAGCTCGAAGACCTCGCCTTCAAGGCGCTCGAGCCTGAGCGGTACCACGAGCTTGCGAACCTGGTCGAGCTGCGACGGGACATGCGCGCCGACTATGTCGAACGTGCGATCGCCATCCTCAAGCCGGAACTGGAGCGAGCCGGCATTGTGGCGGAGTTTTCGGGCCGGGCGAAACATCTCTACTCGATCCACAAGAAGATGGCACGACGATCAAGCGACTTCTCAGAGATCTACGACGTGTATGCGATTCGCGTCATTGTTGAGAACCTCCGTGACTGTTACGCCGCCCTCGGCGCGGTCCATAGCGTCTGGCGACCGATCCCGAATCAATTCGACGACTACATTGCCGTGCCGAAGAACAATCTCTATCAGAGCTTGCACACCGCGGTCGTAGCGCTCGACGGGCGTCCACTTGAGGTGCAGATCCGCACGAGGTCGATGCATGAGGTTGCCGAAGTAGGGATCGCGGCGCATTGGCGCTATAAGGATGGCACGCAGCCTGATGCTGCCTACGATGCAAAGCTCGCCTGGTTGCGCCAACTCCTTGAGTGGCAGCGCGATGTGACCGACGCATCCGAGTTCCTCGAAGGCGTGCGGCTTGACGTCTTCCAGGATCAGGTTTATGTCTTTACGCCGAAGGGCGACGTCAAGGAGCTGCCAGCCGGCGCAACGCCGCTAGATTTTGCCTATCTCGTGCATACCGACATCGGTCACCGCTGCATTGGTGCGAAGGTGAATAATCGCTTGGTGCCGCTGGAGTATCGACTGAAGTCGGGCGACATCATCGAGGTGGTCACGGCGCGTGGGAAGCATGGCCCAAGTCGTGACTGGCTCAATGTGGCCACTACGCGGCAGGCGCGTAACAAGATTCGCCAGTGGTTCAAGCATCAGGAGCGTGGCGAGAACATCCTGCACGGCCGAGAGTCACTCGAACGCGAGCTGCGCCGCCTTGCCCGCACTACCTTGGAATCGATCGGTCGCGAGCGCCTTGAAGAGGTGGCCAAGCAAATGAACCAGGGGAGCGTCGATGACCTATTCGCGGCGATCGGTTACGGTGCCGTCGGTCCACAACAGGTGGTTTCACGCCTCGGCGTCGCATCGGACGACGCAAAATTACTCTTGCCCTTGAGTACGAGCGCTGCGGCAGTCGCCCCGGCTGAACGGACGGGGGGGATTCGCGTAAAGGGGGTGCCCGACCTCTTGACGCGATTTGGTCGCTGTTGTCGACCGCTTCCAGGCGATCCCATTGTTGGCTTCATTACCCGCGGTAAGGGGGTGACTGTGCACCTCGCCAGCTGCGACGCCTCCACCTCCGCCCGAGAGGCGTCACGCCTCATTGACGTCGAATGGGAGATGACACCGGCGACCACGGAGAGCTACCCGGTGACGATTCGCGTCGAGGGGCTCGACCGCACCGGCCTCTTCTCTGAGATCACCCAGGTGGTTGCGGAGCAGAAGGTGAACATCTTGTCCGCTACTGTTCAGACGACAGGCCAAACGAATGCGGAGATGTTGATGACCCTTGCTGTCGGCTCTATTAGCGAACTTGCCAGGCTGATGGCGCGGCTGGAGCGCGTCCGCGGCGTCCGGAGCGTTTCGCGGGAGCAGCACCAGTGAGCGGCTTCCAGTCTCCTCGCGGTCTGCGCGACCTCCTTGAACCACTTGCGTCGGCGCACGGCTGGGCCACCGATCGCGCGTGGGCTGCTGCAGCCGCCGCTGGGTACGCCCGTATCGAACTACCGATCGCCGAGGAGAGTGCACTCTTCGAACGCGCCGTTGGCGGCACCTCAGACATCGTTGCGAAGGAGCTCTATCGGCTAGAGCCTCGGGGTGACGATGCGGTCACCTTGGCGCTGCGGCCCGAGGCAACGGCCGGTGCCGTGCGGGCCTACATCCAACACGGCATGCGCTCGGCGCCGCAACCTGTTCGGCTCGCGACGGTGGCGCAGCTCTTCCGTTACGACCGCCCGCAGAAGGGGCGCTATCGCCAGTTCACCCAATTCGACATTGAGGCGATCGGCGAGGCTGGGCCGGGAATCGATCTTGAGGTGATCGAGCTCGGCGCCGCCTATCTGCGCGAATTGGGCCTCACCGACGTGCAGGTACATCTGAACTCTGTTGGCTGCGCGACCTGCCGTCCCGCCTACCTTGAAAGGCTTAGCGCCCACTTCGCGCAAGTGTCGCAGGAGCTCAGTGAGGTTGATCAGTCACGACTTGCCACCAATCCGCTGCGCCTTCTCGATTCCAAAGAGCCCGCGGCGGTGAAGCGTGCCGCGAGCGCACCGATCATCACTGATCACCTCTGCGCCGACTGTGCGGCGCATCACGCGGCGGTCATCACTGGACTCGCGACGATTGGTACCACCGTGCTTCCGGCCCCGCGCCTTGTCCGTGGGCTCGACTACTACACCCGCACCGCGTGGGAGTACCTCCTTCCTGGAGAGCAAGGCCAGCAGGGGGCACTGGGTGGTGGCGGTCGCTATGACGGACTCGTTGAACTACTCGGGGGCACACCAACTCCTGCGATCGGCTTTGCGATCGGAATTGACCGGGTGGTGCTCGCCCTTGAGGCGCGTGGACTCCTGCCCGCAACCGCAGCTGGCCCAGCCATCGTTGTCGCTGGCATTGATGCTGACTCTGTCGCGGATCGCGTGGCGATCGCCGCCGAACTCCGCGCTGCGGGGGTGAGCGCCCGAGCAGACGTCAGCACGCGCAAGATAGGGAAGCAGCTCGAGGCTGCCGTGCGCGATGGCGCGATCGCCGTCATCATCGTGGAGCCAGACGGGCTCCTCACCTTGCGGGATCTCGTCAAGGCGAGTCAGGCGGAGCCAGCGGAGCGTGGCGGCGTGGTCGCCGCAGCACTTCGCCTGGTGCGGAACGAGGGGTAGCATGACCGACGCGGCAAAACTCACCACGGGTCTCCGAAGCGACGTTTGTGGCGCGCTGCGCCCTAGTGACGTCGGCCGGCGCGTACGACTCGCCGGTTGGATCCACCGTCGTCGCGACCACGGAAGCCTTGTCTTCATTGACCTTCGTGATCGCTACGGCATCGTGCAGGTGGTTGTTGACGCCGCTGTCGCCCCTGAGGCGCACGCCGCCCTTACCGACGCTCGGAGCGAGTGGGTGATCGCCGTTGAGGGGGCCGTTGCAGCACGACGTGCCGGCACTGAGAACGAGAAGCTCGCCACAGGCGCGATCGAGGTTGCGGGCGAGAGCGTCACCGTACTCTCGCAGGCGAAGACGCCACCCTTCTACATCAACGACACCGAGGCCCCGGTCGACGAGAGCCTGCGCCTGAAGTACCGCTACCTTGACCTGCGTCGCGAGCCTCTGCGCGAACGGATTCTCCTCCGCAGCGCCATGGTGCAGGCGATTCGCGAAGTGCACCACGAACATGGCTTTGTCGAGGTGGAGACTCCAATCCTGATTAAGTCAACCCCCGAAGGCGCCCGCGACTTCATCGTGCCATCGCGGCTGCAGCAGGGGAGCGTCTATGCGTTGCCGCAATCACCGCAGCAGATGAAACAGCTCCTGATGGTCGCGGGCTTTGACCGCTACTTCCAGATCGCCCGCTGTTTCCGCGACGAGGATCTTCGCGGCGATCGTCAGCCAGAGTTCACCCAGCTCGACATCGAGATGAGCTTTGTGGACGAGACGAGTGTGCGCTCCTATGTCGAAGCGATGGTGATCGAGGTCACGAAGCGCATCCGACCCGACCGTCCGATTCAGCAGCTGCCACTCCCAACATTCACGTATGAGGAGGCGATGGAGCGCTACGGCTCAGACAAGCCTGACATTCGCTTTGCGATGGAGTTAATTGATCTGGGTGCGGCGCTCCCTGAGAGCACCGGGTTCAAGGTATTCGATGAGACACGAGCCAGTGGCGGACGCATCCGCGCCATTCGTGTCGCGGGTCGCGGTGGAGCTACACGTTCGGACGTGGATGACCTGACGGAACGCGCCAAGCGCTATGGCGCTAACGGCCTCGTGTGGATCGCACTGCAGCCAGACGGCGAGGTTCGTTCACCGATTGCAAAGTTCCTCTCCCCAGAGGCAACCGCCGCGCTCTGGTCGGCAACGGGCGGTACAGCAACGCACGCCGATGGCGATCTGCTCTTGATCGTTGCTGGGCCGCGCATCCTTTCGGCCGAAGTTCTCGGTCGTTTGCGCGTCGAGGTTGCGCTTGAGCTGGGGCTCGCTGATCCCGATGTGCTTGCCTTCTGCTGGGTGCACCGCTTCCCGATGTATCAGTGGGAGGCTGAGTCGGGGCGATGGGACGCAACGCACAATCCGTTCTCTGCGCCCGTTCCCGAGCATCTCAACCTGCTCGCCACGACGTCAGGTGATCTTGCGAAGCGCAGCGAAGGCGATCCCGCTTCGGGTGCGCTCGCACAGCAGTACGACATTGTGCTGAACGGTTGGGAACTTGGCGGTGGCTCGATTCGCATCCATGATCGCGCGCTCCTCGAGCGCTCGTTTGCACTCATGGGCCACTCACTGGAAGATGCACGTGCAAAATTCGGCGCACTGCTCGATGCGTTCGAATACGGCGCACCGCCACACGGCGGCATCGCCATCGGGGTTGAGCGCTGGGCGGCGCTTCTCGCCGGCCAGATTAATATTCGCGAAGTGATGGCCTTCCCGAAGACGCAGTCGGGGAGCGACCTGATGCTTGAGGCTCCATCGGAGCCGGATGCGAAGCAGTGGGCCGAGTTGGGCCTATCGGTGCGCCCAGTTAAGAGCTAGCGCTCCTCAGCCTGGGAGCCACGCCGCTCCCACGGGTCAATGGCGTTGGTGTCGGCAGGTGGTGCTTCGTAGGCGAGCGGATCACGACCATCGGATGGACGAACAGCGCCCTCATCACCGCATTCCAGGTGGATTTCGCTCGCGCCGTTGCTCTCGATCGGTGTGAGGCGCACCGGCCCCGCTTCGCCGTTTCGGGCAGCGACGAGCACCTGCTCGCCCTGTCGGCCATGTGCCGCAATAAGCGCCGTAACCGTCTCCGGATCCACACCAGCGTGGCTCAGGGGGAGGGTGATGACCGCCGTTGTGCCTGCAACCTCACCGAACGCATCAGCTGCGACAGCGGCGTGCTCGCCCGAGAGGGTGGCGCGGCTTAAGGTAGGGGCGACTTCGCCCGTGGTCAGGCCCGAAATAAGGATCGGATGTGCGCCGCCGGACCAGGCGGCCTCGACTAGTCGCACGAGCTCTGGACGGACGGCCCCAGGGGCTGCCGGAGCACCTGAAACGATGATGTGCGCAGCGACGGTCATGCCCAGAAGTATACGGGTCGGCGAAGCGTGCGAGAATCTCCCGATGACCACAGTCAATCCACCAGCAGGTCTCGTCGCGCAAACCGGCATTCGCACGGTTGGTATCGTCGCGCACGTTGACCACGGCAAGACCACGCTGGTCGACAGCCTCCTTCGCCAGAACGGCGCATTCCGCGCGAACGAAGAGCTCGTCGAGCGCGTCATGGATAGCGGTGACCTTGAGCGCGAGAAGGGGATCACGATCCTCGCCAAGGAGACCGCCATCGACTTCAAGGGGGTCCGCGTGGTCATCGTCGACACCCCAGGGCACGCCGACTTCGGGGGCGAGGTGGAGCGAAGCCTTCTCGCCGTCGACGCCGTCCTCCTCCTGGTGGACGCCTCCGAGGGGCCACTCCCACAGACGCGCTACGTGCTCTCAAAGGCGCTCGCGCGGTCGCTCCCCGTCATCCTCGTCATCAACAAGATCGACCGACCGGATGCGCGCATCAAGGAGGTCATCGATGAGGTCTACGAGCTCTTCCTAGACCTCGGTGCGAACGAGCAGCAGATCGACTTCCCAATCGTCTATACGAATGCCCGTGCCGGCACCGCCACGCGAGACCTAGAGCAGCCTGGCACAGACCTGATCCCACTCCTTGATTGCGTACTCGTAACGGCGCCTGCACCGATGCACGAGCCAGGGCACCCGCTGCAGGTGCTGATTACTAACCTTGCCGCCAACGACTTCGTTGGGCGCATCGCCGTCGGTCGCATCCGCAACGGTGTCGTTCGCAAGGGCGCCAAGATCACCATCATTCGCGAAGGGAGCGCGGTAACGGGAACTGTTACCAGCCTCACCCTGCCGCAAGGGATCGAGCGTGTCGAAGTTCCTGAGGCCGGCCCTGGTGAGATCGTTGGCATTGCCGGACTCGCCGATGTTGAGATCGGCGAGACGATCACCGATCCAGCCGACCCGCGCCCACTGGAGCGACTCCATGTTGATCCGCCAACCCTGCAGATGACCTTCGGCGTGAATACGAGTCCAATTGGCGGCAAGGACGGAAAGTTCCTCACCTCACGACAGTTGAAGGCCCGACTCGAAAAAGAGGTGCTCGGCAATCCTGCGATTGAGGTCAGTCCTACCGATTCAGGCGAAGCCTTCCAAGTGCGTGGCCGCGGTGAGTTGCAGCTCGCGATTCTGGTAGAGCAGATGCGCCGCGAAGGATTTGAGCTCGAGGTTTCACGACCAGAGGTGCTGATTCACCGAACGGCAAACGGCATCGAGGAGCCATTCGAGCAGCTCACGATCGATGTGCCAGTCGATTTCGTTGGCGTCATCACCGGCATCATGGCCGAACGTCGTGCGCGCATGGAGAACATCCAGCACGGCGCCGATGGTCGTGCTCGCGTTGACTTCCTCATCCCAACACGTGGCCTGATCGGCGTGCGTGGGCGAATCCTCACCGAGACGCGCGGCACCGCCCTGATCCATCAGCTCTCCGCGGGCTACAAGCCCTGGGTCGGCGAGATCCCACATCGAACAAATGGCTGCCTTATCTCTGACCGAACGGGCATGACCACTGGGTATGCGCTCTACGGCATTCAGGAGCGCGGCGAACTCTTTGTTAATGAGGGCGAGCAGACGTACGAAGGGCAGATCATTGGTGAGAGTGCGAAGCCTGGCGACATGGATGTGAACGCCGTTCGTGAAAAGAAGCTCACCAATATGCGTACCCACTCGCATGATGAGGCGATTCGCCTGACCCCGCCGCGCCGCATGGCGCTGGAGAACGCCCTCGAGTTCATCGGACCCGACGAGCTCATCGAGGTAACCCCCTCGTCGCTGCGTTTGCGCAAGCGCCTGCTGAACGAGAATGACCGTCGCCGTGATGCGGGCCGCCGCGCCGAAATGCGGGAGTCCCAGTAGCCTTCGTCCGATGACGCCATCCCGTATCTTCCTGGATCACGCGGCGGGATCGCCAACGCTCCCAGAGGTCGTGGAACTGATGGCTGAGCTGCAACGCGCCGGTATCGGCAATCCGAACGGCGGCCACACGGAGGCTCGTCGAGCGCGAGCGGTTCTCGACGACGCGCGGGCGAACCTCGCTGAGGATTTTGGCGTTGAGCCACGGCAGATCACCTTCACCGCGACGGCCTCCGAGGCGCTTGCCCTCGGACTGCACTCCGCCTTGACGCCGACCCTGCCACTGGTGACGACGGCGGGGGAGCACCGTGGATCCCGCGCTCTGGCGGCGCAGCACGCCGCCGCGGGCGGACCTACTGAGCTTCTGCCGCTGGACGCGCAAGGGGTGATGCAGGTCCCCGGCGCCCGCCCCTCTTACCCAGGAGCCGTTGGGCTCTTCGCCCTCGCCTCAGGCGAAGTAGGCACGATCCAGCCGTGGGCAGCGTTCACGACTGCATGGCGCGCATCGGGTGGTGGAGCACTCGTTGTCGATGCGGTGCAAGCGGCATACCACCACGAACTGAACGCCCAAGCGACCGGAGCTGCGCATCTTGTTGTGGGCTCTGCCAAGGTTGGCGGACCGTTTGGCATCGCCGCACTGATCAGCGCAGTTGATGCCAAGGTGCGACCCCTGGTCGTTGGTGGCGGTCAGGAGCGCGGCCGTCGGGGCGGCACGGAGGCGGTAGTCCTTGCCGCCGGATTCGCCGCCGCATATCGTGCCCACCGTCTCCACGCCGCACAAACACGCCAGCACCTCGCCGCGCTCACCGACGCCTTTGACGGCGCGCTCGGCCCAGTCGCTTTGCTCGGGCTCGTGCCAACTGGCGCGCCGTTTACGAGTGACACACGCCTCGCAGGGCATCGCTCCTACGCCGCTGATTGGGCGCTTGGTGATGACCTCGTTGCGGCTCTCGACCACGCGGGGATCGCCGCCTCGACCGGTTCGGCGTGCATCAGCGGATCCCGCGAACCCTCGGAGGCGCTCCACGGCATGGGGCATAGTGACGGAGAGTCACGTGGTGGCCTTCGCCTCACGTTTGGGCGCACCTCCACCGTGGAGGAGGCACGCCACGCTGCGACGGTGGTGCGCTCTGTGTTGGAGCGCGTGCGTACCGCGGTGCCAGCATGACGCTGACAACGACACCGCTCGGCGGGCTCCCTGCAGGTTGGCAGGCCGCACCCGAGGCAATCGCGCCAGAGCGCGTTCTTGTTGCGCTCTCTGGTGGCGTTGACTCATCGGTCGCTGCCGCACTCTTGGTTGAGGCGGGCCATGAAGTGGTGGGCGTATGGATGCGACTCCACAGCGCCGCCGACCAGCGTGACGGTCACCGCAAGAGCTGCTGCACCCTTGACGCCGCCGACGACGCACGTCGCGTTGCGGATCATCTCGGCATTCCGTTCCACATTCAGAATCTCGAGCAGGAGTTCGCCGACGCCGTGTTGGAGCCCTTTGTGGCGGCGTATCAGAGCGGCGAGACGCCAAGCCCCTGCGTGGGGTGCAACACAGCGGTAAAGTTCGGTGCGCTTGTTGGCAAGGGGAGTGCCCTGTTTGGGTGCGATGCCGTGGCCACCGGGCACTATGCCCGTCGCGCAGCCTCTACCGACGGCCGTTCCTGGCGGCTACGCGCCGCTGTCGACACCGAGAAGGACCAGACCTACTTCCTGCACGGACTCGACACCGCTGCGATTGCACGAGCTCGATTCCCGCTGGGTGGCTTGACGAAGCCCGAGGTGCGCGAGATCGCACGTTCGCGCGGCCTGGTCACGGCAGAGAAGCCCGAGAGTCAAGAGATCTGCTTTGTCCCCGACGGCGATTACCGCAGCCTGTTGCGTGAACGTGGTGCTGCCCGCGGGGAGGGTGAGGTCGTTGACGAATCTGGTGCCGTTGTGGGAACGCATGCGGGAAGTGAAGGCTTCACCGTAGGACAGCGCAGGGGTCTCCCGGGCAGTGGAGTCTCGGCGCGCTATGTCAGCTCGGTTGACCCTGTGACCAATAGGATCACCATTGCGCCACGCGCAGCGCTTGACGTGCGCAGCATTCCACTCGTTGAAGCGGCAACGCCAGAGGGACTCATCGCCAGTGGTGCGCAGATCCAGGGGCTTGCGCGCATTCGTCATCGCGGTGCGCTGGCTCAGGGCACCGTGACCGGTCTTGGCGGCGGTGCTGCAACCCTTGCGCTGAGCGATCCGCTCTGGGCGCCATCACCTGGCCAGACGGTGGTGCTCTACGACGGGGAGACCCTCGTTGCAGGCGCGCGGATCGCCCGCCCAAAACGTCCCACATGATCGCAATTGAACCGGCACCGCTCCTCATCGCCCTCTCCGTGGGGGTGGCGTTGCTCGCTGGGCGACTCCTCTCCGTGCGCGCCTCCCTCCCAGTCGGGCTCCTCGGTGCAGTCGTCGGCGCGCTCGTGCTGCAGGTGGCGGCTGAGCGCCTTCTGGGCGGGCTCTACCCCGTGGGCGGCACGGCGTGGCCGGCCCCGCTCATCGGCGCACTCCTCGGCGAGCGGTTGACCGCGCGGATTGCGACCGATTGGGAGCGAGGGCAGCGACCCTAAGGCGTCGACCCCCTCGGGTACACTCCGTGCGTGGAACGCGATCCTCGAATCCCGACGCAGAGCGCCGCCGACCTTCGGTCTCGGTTCGTGGCGTTCTTTGAGGCGCGTGGACATACCCAAGTGCCGAGCGCCTCGCTCGTCCCCGCCGGCGACGCCACCCTCCTTTTCACGAACTCGGGGATGGTGCAGTTCAAAGAGCTCTTCAGTGGTGCCGAGACCCGCTCGTATCGCCGCGCCGTCGACTACCAGCGCTGCCTCCGAGTGGCGGGGAAGCACAACGACTTCGAGGAGGTCGGCCGAACCCCTCGACACCACACCCTCTTCGAGATGCTCGGCTCCTGGTCGTTCGGGGACTACTTCAAGCGCGATGCGATCCTCTGGGCGTGGGAGTTCCTCACCGTCGAAGCGGGGATCCCCGCCGATCGCCTCGCCGTTACGGTCTATAGCGACGATAAGGAGTCGGCGGACATCTGGCTAAAGGAGGTCGGCGTGCCCGCCGATCGACTCGCACGCTGGGGCAACGTCGATAAGGGGAACGATGCGAACTTCTGGCGCATGGCAGAGACGGGCCCCTGCGGCCCCTGCTCCGAGATTCACTTTGATCGCGGCGCAGATCTCTCTTGCGGCGCCGACTGCCTCCCAGACCACTCCGAGCACTGCCCGCGCTGGCTCGAAGTGTGGAATCTCGTCTTCATGCAGTACGAGCAGCACCCAGACGGTCGCCGCACCGAGCTCCCCTTCAAGAGTGTCGATACTGGCATGGGCCTGGAGCGGCTCGCCAGTGTCTCACAGCAGGTGCTCTCCAACTACGACACCGACCTCTTCCTGCCCATCCATGCTGCGATGCGCAACATCACCAAACACTCGATGGCCGAGTTTGACGCGCAGCGCTTTAGCTACCAGGTGATTGCCGATCACTCACGCGCCGTAACCTTCCTGCTCGCCGACGGCGTGCGACCGGGGAATGAGGGGCGTGGCTACGTGTTGCGTCGCATCATTCGGCGCGCGGTGCGCCATGCGCGACTCCTCGGGATCACCAAGCCGTTCCTCGGCACCATCGCTCGCGAGGTTGTGGCAATCATGGCGCCCTCCTATCCGTACCTTCGCGATGCAGAGACGGCGATCCTCGAAGGGATCGAACGCGAAGAGGCGCAGTTCGCACGAACGCTCGATGCCGGTTCAAGCCTGCTCGGTGATGCGCTCGCCGAACTCGGGGCAGGGGAGAGCGTCGTTGGCCGTCGTGCTGATGACCTGCCAGCTGCAAGTCCGACGCTCGGTGGCGAGATTGCCTTTAAGTTGCACGACACCTACGGCTTCCCGATCGATCTCACCGTTGAGCTCGCCGCTGAGCGCGGTGTCGCCGTTGACCGTGCCGGTTTCGAAAGTGCCCTTGCGGAGCAGCGCGAGCGCAGCCGCGGCGGCAAGAAGGCTGCCCTTGCGGAGATCGCCGTGACGACCGCCCTCTACGAAGAGATCCTGCGACGCGTCGGCGAGACAGAATTCGTCGGCTACGAACAACTCAACGCCGAGAGTACGATCCTGGGACTCCTTCGCGACGGTGTCGAGGTTCCGGCCCTGTCGGCCGGCGAAGAGGGGCAACTCATTGTTGGACGCACCCCGTTCTACTCCGAGCGTGGAGGACAGGTTGGTGACGCGGGGCAGATACTTGATGCCCGCGGGAAGCTGCTTGCGGAGGTGAGCGATACGCAGCGTCCAGTCGGTGCACTCACCGTTCATACCGTTCGCGCGGCGGCACCCCTTTCGGTTGGGGATGCCATTGCTCTGCGTGTTGAACCGGTTCGTCGTGCGGCAACAATGAGGAATCACACGGCGACGCACGTTCTACACCGGGCGATCCGCATCGTGGCGGGGGCTGAGGCGAAGCAGCGTGGCTCGCTCGTCCACCCCGACTACCTACGATTTGACTATCCACTTGAGCGTGCACTCACGCGCGATGAGCGCGACCAGACGGAGGCCGAGGTGCGCCGTGCTATCCGTGAAGACATGGCGGTTGTCGTGGCGCAGATGAGCATGGGCGAGGCGGTCAAGGCGGGCGCCGACGCCTTCTTCGATGAGAAATACGGCGAGGTGGTGCGCACCGTGCGCATGGAGGAGTACTCGCACGAACTCTGTGGCGGCACACACTGCCGCGCCACCGGTCAGATCGGGAGCTTCGTGATCACCAGCGAGCGCAGCATCGGCTCTGGGCTACGCCGCATCGAGGCGCTCACGGGGGCGGCCGCCGACGAGTACCTACGCCAACAGTCGCGCACCCTTGAGGCGAGCGCCGAGGCGGCGGGTGCGCAAGATGCCCACACGGTGCCGCAGCGTATTGCCGCCCTGCAGGCAGAACTGAAAGAGGCGAAGCGACGCGCGAAAGCTGGCGGCTCGGCCCGCATCGACCTGGCCGCTCTCGCAGCACAAGCGACCAAGCAGGGCGGGCTCTCGATCCTTGTCGCGGTGCTGGATGTCGAAGACGATGAGGCGTTGAAGGAGGCGGCCAAGCAGCTCCGCAAGGCGTTGGGGGCAGGCGTCCTTGCGCTCGTACGACCTGCGGAAAGCCCAGAGATCTTCGTCTCGGTTGAGGGGAGTGCGGAGCATGATGCGGGTGCACTCGCCGCCGCCGCGGCATCGGCACTCGGCGGACGTGGCGGCGGGCGTCCAGCAATGGGACAGGGCCGCGGCGCCGTCGGGAGTAATTCGGATGATGCGACCAAGGTTCTCGCGAAGGCCCTCGGTACTCCAGTGACTCGCTCATGAGCGCCCCATCAGGTCACCGCGCTCTCGGCATCGACCTTGGAGAACGACGCATTGGCCTCGCGCTCCGAGAGGATTCCGCCACCCCACGTGGGTTGCCAACCATGATGCGTCGCCCCACCGCCGCGGGCGACGGTGAGCGACTCCGAACCATCGTCGCGGAGGGGCGCGTGACGGAGCTCGTCGTGGGACTCCCGCTCCACAGTGATGGAAGTCTGAGCCCGCAAGCGATCGCCACCCTCGAATGGGCAGCTGAGATCGCAAACTCACTGCACCTGCCCATCACATTTGTCGATGAACGCTACTCGTCGCAACGCGCCGAGGCGTCACTCGGTCGAGCGCCGCGGGGGAGCAGCGGCGGCGCACCTGGCCCGGCTCGCCGTGAGGCGCGACGCGCCGCCATTGACCGCGAAGCGGCACGGCTCATCTTGGAGGATGCCCTCAATCCTGATCTCCTGGTTGACACGAGGGCCCTGTTGACCGATGCGAGTGAGGCAGCGAGATGAGCCGAACACGCCTCATTCGTGTGATTGGTGGAGTGCTCATCGCTGCCGTCCTCTTCCGCGTCGCCGCGCCGCCGCTCATTGGCGATGCACTCGTGACTGCGGGCGTTCGATCCCCGGGGATCGCCGCACTGCCGATCATTGGTGACATCATTCTTGAGCGACTCGGCACACGTACGACCGATCCGGCTGGGAGCGACCCCACCTTGGTGACGGTGGAGATTGCCGCTGGCATGGGGAATGCCGCCATCGCTGGCCAACTCCATGAGGCGGGGCTGATCGCCGACGAAGTCGGCTTCCTCTACGCGGTGCGCGCAGCTGGCCTCGACGGAAAGCTTCAGGCAGGCACGTTCAAGATCGCCGCGACCATGACCCCCACCGAGGTTGCGAAGGCGCTGACGACTCCGTATCACGAGCCGACGATCGCCGTCGACATTCGCGCTGGCCTGCGCATTGAACAGATCGTGGCCAAGTTGACCACGCTCGAGCTCCCCTTCAAGGCGGCAGACGTGCTGGAAATCCTTCGGAGGCCGAGCGCCGCCCTGGTTGCCGACTACCCATGGCTTGATCTACCACCCGGCGGAACGTTAGAAGGGCGTCTCGGCTCTGGCTCCCTCAGCGTGCCAGTTTCAGCGAGCGCTGAGAGCTTCGTCCGCATACTGCTCGACCGCTTTGCGGAACAGGTGCCCGAACAATACCGTGGGAGCTCGGGCGGCTATTCGTTCAACGAGATCTTGACCCTCGCCTCAATCGTAGAGAAAGAGGCTGCGGTAGATGATGAGCGGCCGCGCATGGCCGGGGTTTACGCCTATCGGTTGCAGCTTGGCCAGGGGCTCTTCGCCGATCCGTCGATCATTTGGGTAGCTGACTCCGCGGCATTGCGGAATCTCAAACTCTCAAAATGGGCCAGCTATGAATTCTGGAGGTTCCCGGCAAAGCCGTATTCTGGCCTCATTCCACCGCGCGTGCCAGCAGACCTCGTGCCGTGGAATACGTTCGTTCGAGGTGGTATACCGCCAGCCCCGTTCTGCTCACCAACGCTTGCTTCGATCATCGCAGCACGTCAGCCTGACCTGAGCCGAAAGGAGCTGTACTTCGTGTTGATTCCGGATGGGAAAGGTCGACACGATTTCAGCAAGACCCTCGCCGAACATGAGGCGAAGGCCCGAAAATACGGCTGGAAGTGATGCGCGTGCGCACCACGCTACCGCGGCCCGAAGAATTTTCCCGAGCGCCAACAGCGCTCGATCTCGACCGCTGGCGAACAGCTGATCGCTCAGCACGGCCGGGCCGATTATCAGCGTTACGCGCACGGGCGGCCGACGAGCGGCTTGATGCACTGTTGCTGACCTCGCACGCTGACGCACGCTACTTCTCCGGGATGGAGTTCGGTCCGAACGAGGAGCCCGTGGCTGGTTCCAGTGGCTGGCTCTTAGTCAGTGGCGACGATCTCGCCGTGCTCGTAGATTCACGCTACACCGTTCAGGCGCGACGCGAGGCGCCGCTTGCCACAGCACTCGACTACGGCAGTGATGCAGGCGAGACGATTGGCCGCTGGCTGGTGGCGCATGGCGTGCGACGCTGCGGGCTTGATCCACAGGCGGTTCGTCACGCCGTCTGGGAGCGCATCGCCGCTACGGCCACCGGCGTGGAGCTGGTGCCCGTGAAGGGGTTCGGCAGCGTACAGCGGGCGCGCAAGGAGCCAGCGGAGATCGAACGAATCGCCGCCGCTTGCGCTGTAGCCGATCGTGCGCTCGCTCGACTCCTGCCGCAGATTGGCCCGGGCGCCACCGAGGCGGCCCTAGCGTGGTCCCTGGAGCGCGGCATGCGCGAGGACGGCGCCGAGGCGCTCGCCTTCGATGTGGCCGCGCTGGCTGGTGGCAACGCCGCGCTCCCACATGGGAGTCCAAGTGCCCGTGCACTGAAGCACGGTGAAGTGATCCTCTTTGATTTCGGCGCACAGGTTGCGGGCTACCGCAGTGACATGACTCGAACGCTCTTCGTTGGTACCGCCAGCGATGCGGATCTTGCACTCTACGAGCAGGTGCATCGTGGTCAGGCTGCGACATTGGACCTTCTACGGCAGTCCATTACTGGGCCTAGCAAAACCATGCCTTCTGGTCGCAGCTGCGATGAAGAGACGCGGCGGGCCATGGGCACTGGGAACGGCATCTACGATCACGGCCTCGGTCATGGCATTGGGCTGCAGACGCACGAGGCCCCCAGCCTTTCGCGTGCCGCGAGCACGGATCCACTCCCGTCACCAACGGTCTTCAGCGTTGAGCCGGGGATCTATCTTGAGGATCAGATTGGTATTCGTATCGAAGACCTTGTCGCCGTGGACGCCACGAAGGGCACGCTGGAGTTGCTCACACGCTTCCCGTCGGATCCCATAATCGTCGGCTGACGGCTAGAATGATGGGGATGTCCACGTTGCCGCCGCGTACGGCCCAGTAGAGGAGAGTCCGACATGATCTCAACCGGTGAACTGAAGAAGGGTGTCGTCATTGAGTTGGAGGGCGACCTCTGGCAGATTCTTGACTACCACCACATCAAGATGGGGCGTGGCTCGGCGCAGGTGCGCATCAAGTTCCGCAACGTTCGCAAGCAGTCCATCGTTGAGAAGACCTTCCAAGCGGGCGAGAAGTTTCCGCGCGCCACCATGGAGCGTCGCACGGCACAGTTCCTCTTCTCCGAGGGCGACGACTACACCTTCATGGATACCGAAACCTACGACCAGTTCGTGATCACCGCTGAGCAGCTTGGCGATGCAAAGGACTACATCAAGGATGGCCTGCAGCTTGATCGCGTGAGCTACGAGGGTGAAACGCTCGGTGTAGAACTGCCGATCAACCTCGATCTCAAGGTGACGGAGACTGATCCCGGCTTTGCCGGCGACACGGCGACCGGTACACGAAAGCCGGCAACCCTCGAGACAGGTTTGGTCGTCCAGGTACCGCTCTTCGTTAGCGTGGGTGACGTCATTCGCGTCGATACACGAACGGGCGAGTACCAGACGCGCGTCTGAACCCGTTTGACGCCCCCGTCGAGGCGCTCAGCGTCTCCGACGTTGCCGCTCGCATCAAGGAGCGCATCAGCGCCGATCCATCGTTAGCTGACTGCGTCGTTGCTGGCGAGGTGCAGAGCGCCATGCGCAGCTCTGCCGGTCACGAATACCTCACGCTTCGCGATGAAGAAGCGACCCTCGATGTGGTGCGCTTTCGTGGCGCGATTCGTCCGGGTGAAGAGACCCCAGTGGTCGGCGAGATCGTCGTTGTGCGCGGTCGCATCGATCTCTACAGCCCGCGGAGCCGTTACCAGCTGGTTGCCACAGCGGTGGAGCGAGCTGGCGGCATGGGCCTCCTCTCGCGCGAGCTCGAGGCGCTTAAACGCACCCTGCAGGCGGAGGGACTCTTCGACGTAGCACGCAAGCGGCCGATCCCACATGCACCTCGTGGAATCGGTTTGATCACCTCGACCTCGGGCGCCGTGCTGCACGATGTGCTGCGCGTGCTGCGCCGTGAAGCGCCACTCGCACGCCTTGTTGTGGTGCATACCGCGGTGCAAGGTGCTGGTGCCCCAGAAGAGATTGCCAAGGCGATCGCACGGATCGACGCGTGTGGGGTGAAGGAGCGTCGCAGCGGCCGACCAGACGCCATCAGCGTGCTCCTCTTGGCGCGCGGGGGCGGATCGAGCGATGACCTTGGTGCGTTCAATGCTGAGGTGGTGCTTCGCGCGATTGCCGCCTCCGCAACCCCAATGATCTCTGCCGTCGGACACGAGTCCGATGTGACACTCGCCGATCTTGTCGCAGATCTGCGTGCTGGCACACCGAGCATTGGCGCCGCCGCACTTTCGAGCGATCTGCTGCAGTGGCGACATGACGTTGGGCGCCTGCGAGATCGCGGCGGCCGCGCACTGGCGTTTGCCCTTGACCGAGCCGAACGCCGTCTACAGGTGGTGGCGCGCGCCCTTGATGGTGTCAGTCCGATCGATCGGATCGAACGCGCCGACGAGCGGGTTGCGCAACTCTCCGACGACCTGGCGCGTGCAGCTCTCGCGCGCCTCCAGGGGGCATCGAACACGCTCGGGCAGCTAAACCTCGTACTGGGGGCCCTCTCGCCCCTGCGGGTCCTCGCACGCGGATACGCGATTGTGGCGGGGGATGGGGGAAGGGCGGTACGCTCTTGGCGAGATGCCCCAGTGGGGGCGACGCTCCAAATCCGTCTGGCGAATGGCGCCATTCGGGCAACCGTGACAGAGCGAACGAAGGGGGTAACCGATGGTGAAGCGTAAGGCCACCCCAGCGCGCACCACACGTAACGCTGATGCGACCGCCGCGCTTCCAACAAGCTTCGAGGCGACCGTTGCGGAACTCCGCTCCATCGTTGATCATCTCGAGACCCAGGACGCGAATCTTGAGGATGCAGTCGGGCAGTACGAACGGGGTGTCACGCTCCAACAGCACGCCGAGGCGCAGTTACAGGCGGCTCGCTTGCGCGTCGAAGAGCTACTCCCTGATGGAACTACGGCGTTGACTGACGACGAAGAGGAGGATGAGGATGCCTGACGAAGGGGTCGCCCTGCGCGCTGTTGGCGCCGACTCGTTGCTCGCTCGCCTCGACGGCCCCGCCGGCCTCAAGGCGCTCTCCAGCGCAGAGCTTGACCAGGTTGCAGAGCAGCTCCGAACCGCCATCATCGCCACCACCGTCGTTACTGGCGGACACCTTGGCCCAAGCCTCGGCGTTGTCGAGCTCACGGTGGCGCTTCATCGCGTCATGAACTCGCCGGTAGACCGCATCGTCTTTGACACCGGACACCAGGCGTACCCACATAAGCTGCTGACTGGGCGCCTTGCGCGGTTCGGCACGCTGCGCCAGCTCGGTGGCATCGGCGGCTTCCCTCGACGCACCGAATCTCCTCACGACGTCTTTGATGGCGGACATGCCGGCACTGGAATCTCGATCGCCCAAGGGCTGGCACTGGCGCGCGATGTCCGCGGTAGCAACGAGAAAGTCGCGGTGATCGTTGGTGATGCCGCACTCATGAGCGGTCTCAGCCTCGAGGCTCTCAACGATATTGGCGATCGCGGAACTCCGCTGCTCATCGTGCTCAACGACAACGAGATGTCTATCTCGCCGACGGTGGGCGCAATTTCCGCCTATCTCTCAAAGGTGAAGCTCTCTGGTCGCTGGCGAGAGAGCAAGGGCTGGTACGACCGCACCATCTCGCGCGTACCGCTCGTTGGGCGGCAACTTGCCGCTTGGTCCAAGAGCCTGCGCCGATCTGTCGTCTCCTTCGTGCAGGAGCCTGGGCGTCTCTTTGAAGATCTTGGCATCACCTATGTAGGGGTTCTCGACGGACACAACCGCGCGCAACTCGAAGAGGCGTTCGCGAAGGCATTCACCATGAACGGCCCAGTGATCGTTCATGTACGGACACAGAAAGGTCGCGGCTATCGCCCGGCTGAGGTAGATCCGATCACCTTCCACGGCGCAGCACTCCCCAAGGTTCCAGTTAGCGCTACCGACAGCTACGGCAAGGCGGGCGTTGATCCAATCGCTACTCCAGCTAAGGTTCCCAACTACACCTCCTTCTTTGCCGCTGAGGTGGTTGCCGCCGCTGCGAGCGACCGGCGCATTGTGGCAATTACGGCAGGTATGCCGACGGGGACTGGGCTGGACAAATTCGCCACCGCCTACCCCGATCGCTTCTACGACGTTGGCATCGCCGAGCAGCACGCCGTTGCTGCGGCTACCGGAATCGCCATGGGTGGCGGTCGACCAGTTGTTGCGATCTATTCCACCTTCTTGCAGCGAGCGTGGGATCAGATCGTGCATGACGTCTGCCAAAACGATCAGCCCGTGCTGATTGGTGTAGACCGTGCGGGCCTCGTTGGCGAAGACGGCACGAGTCACCAGGGCATGTTCATGCTGACCGCGCAGCGTCAGATTCCACGACTCCTGATCGCGTCACCAAAAGATGAGCAGCAGCTGCGGTCGCTCGTGCGCACAGCACTGGCGCAAGATCATCCATTCGCCCTGCACTACCCGCGCGACAGCGTTGTCGGCGTCCCAGAGACAACTCCAAGCCCGCTCCCCGTGGGCGTTTCGGAGGTGCTCGAGGAGGGCACCCAGATCGCTATTTTGGCCTTCGGGCCGATCATTCAGCGGGTGCTCCCAGTGGCTGCGCGCCTACGTGCTGAGGGAATCTCCGTCGCCCTCGTGAACGCTATCTGGGCGAGCCCGCTTGATCACACCATGGTGCGCCGTTATGGCGAGACCGCTGACTTGATCGTCACGCTGGAAGAGAGCGTGGAGGCGGGTGGATTCGGTGGTGCCGTCGTAGAGTCGCTGGCAGCACATGAATCGGCAACTGGCCGCCGCGTCAAGGCGTCCATCGTCACAATCGGGATCCCCGCTGGCAGCTTCGTGGACCACGGCAGCGTCTCAGATCTTCGCACGCTGATCGGCCTCGATGAGGCTGGTATCGAGCGTCGTATCCGGGCCGCCTGGAGCGCGCGCAACCAGTAATCCCCGTCGCGCATCGAGCCCAGCGGCCTCCCGCAGGGAACGCGAACGCAGATTCCCATGTGCGATGATGTACCCATGCGCCGCTTCGGTTTTGTCTACAACCCGACCAACGACCTTGCCCAAGAGGCGTGGGACGAGGCCGCTGGCTGGTGCGCCGCAAACGGCGTAGATTGCTGGGGCCATGCGGCCGAAGAGGTCCCCGCAGTGCGCGCGGCACTCCCTGGCTCCGAGGTCTTGATCTCATTCGGTGGTGACGGAACCTTTTTGCGCGCCGCCTCTGCCGTCGCAGGTACCACGACTCCGCTGCTCGGGGTCAACCTTGGCAAGATTGGATTCCTTGCGCGTGCTGAGGCGTTCCAGGTTGAGGCGACTCTTGATGCCCTCCACGCCAAGCGTTGGACCACGCAGCCCCGCATGGCACTCCGTGCAACGATTCATCGCGGTGATGGGCGCACGGAGCAGCTCGACGCGCTCAACGATGTGGTGGTCGCGCGCGGCCGCCTCCCACGGGTTCTTCGGCTAGATGTCGCCGTTGGTGAGAGCCATCTGGCCACCTATATCGCGGATGGGGTGATCGTCTCCTCGCCGACAGGTTCCACAGGCTACTCCTTCTCGGCCGGTGGTCCGATCCTTGAACCGACGAGTCGAAATCTTATCGTGACGCCCATTGCCGCCTACCTCGCGACCCTCCGCTCGGTGACGGTCTCTGCATCGCGGACGGTCACCTGTACGGTGGTGCAGGGCGAAGATGCGGTGGTCTCGATCGATGGTTGGATTGATCAGCCACTCGCGATTGGCGATCGTGTCTCCGTCACGGAAGCGGAGCAGCCCATCAACTTCGTCGAGCTGCAGGGCGCCGCCCCATTCTGGGATTTGGTCCGCCAGAAGGTTGACCTCCTCCCACGGTGAGTGCGCCGAAGGGTTCGCACATTCGCGAGCTTGGCGTGACGGGCCTTGCGATCATCGATGCGGTTCGTGTTGAGTTTGGACTCGGTCTCACCGTGCTCACGGGTGAGACTGGCGCCGGAAAGTCGCTCCTCGTTGATGCACTTGCCTTGGCGCGGGGTGGCCGTGGCGACTCTGGAGCCGTGCGCGCCGGATCTGAACGCCTCAGGGTTGACCTACAAATCACTGCACAGGGTCGCGACCAGATCGCTGTTCGCGAGGTGTACGCCGAAGGACGCTCAGTCGCCCGCATCGACGATGAGCTGGTGACGATCGGGCGACTGGCCGGTGAGATCGGTCCACGGATAGATATTCACGGGCAGCACGATCAGCAGCGTCTCGGTGACCCAGGTCGGCAACGCGAACTCCTTGACCGCTGGTCGAAGGCCGAGGGGCTTCGTGCCGAGGTTGCGAGCCTCATGCTGCAGCGTAGCGAGCTCCATGATGAGTTACAGGGACTTGGCGGCGACGACACGCGGCGTCTCGCACTCTTGGAGGTTGCACGCACGGAGCGGGATGACCTCGAAGCGGCTGCGGTGCGCGAGGGTGAAGAGGCGGAGCTGAAGGAAGAGTTGCGCCGCGCCTCAAATATTGAGCGTATCTCGGCCCTGCAAGATGAACTACGCGAGGCGCTGAACGAGGATCGCAGCGGCCTGCGTGCCCGTGCGGCGAGCGCTGAGCGTATCGCGCGGGAACTAGCGCGCCTCGATGCCGATGCCTCAACGCTGCAAGAGCGGGTGAGCGCCCTCTCCATTGAGATTGATGACCTTGGTCGCGAGGCGGCTGGACTCACGCCATTTGCAGGTGGCCCACGCAGCCTGGGCGAACTCGAGGACCGGCTGGCGCTCCTACTCGCGCTCCAGCGACGCTTCCGCACCGATGAGGCGGGCCTTCTTTTGGCCCTGACACGTGCCCGCGACGAGGTGGCGCGTCTGGATGGCGCCGAGGAGCGTCGCGTCGAGATCATGCAGCAGCTCACCGAACTTACCGGGCGTGTTGGCGAGGTCGCCACCGCACTCCGGGTAGCGCGACGGGCGGGCGCCGTCACCCTTTCTGCCGCAGTGAACGCGGCGCTCACCGCGCTCGATCTGCCGCCAAGCTTCGCGATCCCGCTCGCGCCCCGCGTCGGCACAGAGGGCGATCCACTCGTTGAGGGCCTGCCATGTGCCGTGGATCAGGGGGGCGGTGACGACGTCTCGTTCATGTTCGCGCCGAATGCGGGGGAGCCGGCCGGACCAATCGCCAAGATCGCCTCT
>Ga0209829_10000919_pt1 | contig 24961 bp, 14 predicted proteins | sample C_140205_EF_Meta_FD_187311 | JGI IMG/M metagenome (GOLD analysis project Ga0209829, IMG submission 187311) | Freshwater microbial communities from Lake Croche, Canada to study carbon cycling - C_140205_EF_MetaG (SPAdes) (version 2) | ecosystem: Environmental > Aquatic > Freshwater > Lake... | reverse complement strand
AGACCAAGACCGGCAGGGCGCGGGACAGGCGGCAAATGAACGACTTCAGCAGCGACAGTTTCATAGAATTATATAAACAATCAGACACGGACTTCACGAATAAAAACTTCTTACACTGAAAGAGCCGACACGCATCGACTCGTTAGCTCGGCGGCCACAAGCTTAGTTACCGGAATAGGAGTAGGTGTCGAAATGCAGCTTGATGTCGGTCACGGTCTGAATGAATCGATCCAGACCCACGGTGGGATCGGCCAGGAGACCGTAGCCCGGGATCACCAGTTTCCATTTGGTGTTCCAGGCGGAGCGGCCGATCAAACGGTTGTTGGTGAATTGGGAGCGCATCAGGGTGCCGCTCTGGCCATACAAGTTCTGGCTGAAGCAAGCCGGGTCGGACACGGGGCGGAAGGCTTGGTGCTTGCGAACCGCAAAAAGCGGCGTCAGGAGCGCGTCGGAGGTCTGATAAAACCCGCCACTCGCAAATTGGGCAGCCCCGATGTTGAAGGGCAGAGGAATGGCGACATCATCCACGCTGAAATTGCGCAGGGTGGCGGTGTCGCCCAGCGGCGGCGTGCGCATGACGTCCTGTCCGCAGGGGATAAGATAGACGATAGGAGTGGCCGCGAGGCCGTTGGTGTAGGTGTAAAACAGGTTGGGATCGGGCGGAGTCACGCTGGAGGGGAGCAGGTTGGCGGGAGGATTATCCATGCCCTGATAGCCTGGGAAAGCGACGCCGATGGCGAAGATCTTGGTGGCGAAGGCGCTGGAGATGAAGTTGTGGTCCCCGGACCCGAGCGGCAGTCCGAACAGATTGCAGCCGTCGGTGATGGAGGTGCTGAAGGGGATCACAATGCCGGGAACGGCGACGCCGGTTCCCTTGCTGATCTGCAGACAATTCCGCACCACATCGGCATCCGCAAGGAGATCCGGAACGCGGCTTTTATTGAGGATATCCTGCCAATTACTCAGATTGTTGGTGTCCAGGCCGATTTTGTAATTCTCGGCGCGCATGGAGGTGGTGGTGCCGTAGACGTCGGGGTTATTAAAGCCGAGCCGACCCTTGACAATGTCCCAATCGGCTTTCATCTGGGCCAGTGCGGTGGAAAGGCCGGGGTCGCCGTTGGAACTGCCGCCGTATTGAGGGATGCCGTTTTGAACGACACCCAGAGCGCGGGAGTTGACAATCTTATTCAAGTAAGAGCGTCCGGCGGAGGTGTTGAGCAGGCCCGTCTCGAAATCATAGGCGTTGGCGGCCAGATAGGCATAGCGTGAAGCCATGTCGAAGAGGGTTTTGTAGCGTTCGAGCTTCTCGTTGCGGAACACGCGGAAGGCGGCGTCCCGGTTCCGGAACCCCTGAATGAGGGCGGCGGTTTTCCGGCGGTTGGCCAGGCGCTCGGCCTGGATGCGGTCGCCTTGGGCGACGCATGTTTTGTAATCGTTCATGGCGTCGCTCAATTTCTGGGCGGCGGTGCTGATGAGTTGGAAATGCCCTTGCACGAGTTTCTGTTGGTTGGCCAAGGCGACGACCGCTTGCTGGAGCTGGAGATTCTCGCCGGAACCGGACATTTGATTCTGCAACACGATTAGAGCTGTTGCGAGTTGCGCATTCGAGAATGTCCATGCTGATTCCATGGTGTTGAAAATCGAAGACATACTGAATTGAACAGCCTCATGGGCAATGCCGAGAAGACCGGCCATCATGTTTCCGGGGCCGTCGGTTCCAAAGGCGAGACCTGCGACAAAGTTTTTAGGGATAATGGTTTTCATCGCGTCGGCCACGGCGTTTCCGTCTGCGGTGGCGGCGTCATACCAACGTTGAGCGATATTCGCCACGGCTGTCCCCTGAATGCTGGCAATGTTAATGGCATCCATTTTAGCTTGGAGCTTGTTTTGAGCGGCAAACAGGCTGACTTGGGCTTGAAAGAGTTGCAGCTGCTTGTCCATGTCCTCCTTGTCACTCGTGGCATTCGCCAGGGACTGCCAGAGGTCGTTTTGCGCCTGGATGAATTTGGAAGCCGCCTGCTGAATCTTTCCCGGGGAATAGCGGGACCCGGTCCAGGTGGAAGGCTTCACCCAGAACTGGTTGGGAGAATAGCTGTAACTCACATAACAGTTGTTCGTCGTATAGGTTTTGCTGGTGGAACCATCGGAGCCGTACTGCTGCACCCATACGGAGCCGTCTGCAGACAGGTTCCAATCGTAATTAGTCGGATTGATCTGGAAATCCAGCTTGGCAGTCAGGGCAGCATTTGGCGCAAAAGCGTTGCCTGGATCATAGACGCCCGTGTCGTCGCAATACATGTAATGGAGCAGGTCCGGTCCGGAATAACCCTGCGGATAGGTTTTACCGGCACCGATATCATCCGAGTAGGGGGTGCCGTAGAGTTCGATGAGCGAGTTGGTGAACGCCAGTTCGTCGGCTGCCACTTGGGCTTGCAACCCGGAGAGGGAGTCCTCCTGCGAGCGCATGAGTTGAGTCACATTCTTGGCGTCGTCGAACGAGGCCACGGCGTTGTTCAAGGCGACCAGAGCGCGGTTGTAGATCTGCTCGAAGTGGGTGTTGTTTGCGCCGCCGACCACTTGGTTGGGATCGATGTCCAGTGCCACGGTGCCGGGGGTCATGCCGAGGGGATTCAGACCCGCCTCAGCGTTGTCCATGGCCGTTTGGATGTCGGTGGCCATGGTGGCCAACTGGTTCAGTTCGGGAACCGTGGTGCGGTCCACCTGCTGGATTGTGCCCTTGTGCGTGGAGTCGGTATCCACATCGGGCAGGATGGCGTTGCCGGCCAGCCAGTTCAGATAGGAACCCTGACCAGTGCGGCTGGCCCAATGGTCCGCACCCCAGAATTTCGAATCCGGGAAGGGAAGGGTTCCTGCCGTGTTGGTGGTGGCCAGAGAGAGGTTGCCCCAGCCGGTGGTGTGACCGGGGAGATAGTCGCGACGCCAGGTGAGGTCGAACACCTGCCGACCGGTGCGGGCCATGGCCACGGCCGAGGAGGCAAACTTCCGCTCGTGCATAAAGTTGACGGAGACGGGCATGCCCAATATGGAAACCGATTCGGGTTGGGGCACCCAATCAAAATTCGGATTCATCAGCAGACTATAATACCCGGTCAGAGCGGTGAGGTAGTGGCCGTAGGCATCGCCATGACCCATAGGATACATGATGGAACCGTCCAGGGCGTCCACGATGCCATCCGAGTTTTGATCCGTCACATTGTAATTTTGCTGGTAGATGGTCTGTCCTGTTCCGATTCCCATCGTGAAGTTCCAGACCAATCTGTTATAGACCGGGGCGGTTTTCACACCCGGGACCAGGACATCATCGCGGCCGCGATCCAAAGCCAATTCCTCTTCAAGAAGCGAGGGTTCCTGCCCCATGAACGAGAAGAGAGAGGTGGCCACAGAGCCGTAGGTGGAGCTGTCCGTGCCGATTCCGATGGTGGGATTTGCGGCATCGGCCCAGGCTTCGTTGCCGACCATCATATAAAGGTCATTGATGTATCCTGCGGCCAAGAGGAGGGCCTGATTGGCAGGACCGTAGTTGTAGCCGGAATTAATGCTCAGGGCCTGGCCGCGCTGGAGCACGGTCTGGTAGATCTCGATCAGCCCATAATTGTTCAAGGTGTCCTGGTTGAGGGCCACGGCCCCCTCCCAGCGATGACCGGCTTGGGTGAGCATGGAGGAGGACATGTTGACGGCATTGTCAAAGAGGTTGGCGGTGCGCTGGTTGAAGGGGTTGATGCCGGCCAGCACGCGCTTGATCCAGCCCTGAACCAAAACGGGCGACGTCCACGAGGACCATTGGTTATAGAGGGGGTTAGCGGGGTTGGTGGGGCGATAGCGCAAGGTCACGTAGTTATCGCCCAGCACCTGGATTCCAGCGCCGCCCAGCAGATAGCGTGGGAGGCCGGTGCCCTGAACCAGCTGCTGATACATGCTCATGGTGGCGTCCTGGACAGGCGGTTGTCCGGCGATGGGCGCGGCAATCTTCCACTGATACTCGTAGTCGTTGAAATTACCGCCCATGTCGACGGTGTGCTGGAAGGTCACCATCTCACTGAGCGGGTTGGGCGGAGTGATCACTTTCAGTTCACCTCTGTGAAGGGATCCGCCGACACGGAGGATGTGCAGGGCGACGGGATCGCCGGGCTGGGTGAACGCCGCGCCGCCTGACTCCACGAGGGTGACGTAACCGCTGCCCGGGCCGGAGGCGGTGAGGGCCTTGCTGGAAACCGCCTGATTTTCCGAAGTAATGTATGGGAGGGTGGCGATGCCGTAGTTGATATTATTTGTTGCATCTGTGCTGAGCGGAGCGATCCAATTCCCATTCGTAAGAACGAAGGTTTGAATGGTGGTGCTGAGATTCGCGACACTGGCAGTCCAATAGTTCAGCTGAGTGTCGGCGGGGTCACACAAAGCCGAAACGAGGGCTTGATCGTTCGTGTTGAGAACATTGAGGGAGAGGTAGCTTTCGCCAACGGTCTGAGCCGTATATTGGCCGACAAACACCAAGCTGGAGCGGGTCGGATCAAAATAGATCAACTGACTGAGGTGAGGCGGCAGATTCGGAAAATAAACCCGGCCTTGATAGGTCTGAGTGGCGATACTGGAAGGCAGGCCATTGGTCAAGGGGCTGGTTTTTTCGCGGGTAGGATCGAAAAGCACGACGCTGGGGGTTGAGCCGGAGAAGTTTGTGGCGATGGACTGCTGATACAAGATGGCGGCGGTTTTCCAATCGCCCACGCCGGGCAGGCCGGAAACGGAGTTCACCAGGGTTTGTCCGTATTCCAGCACAGGCACAGGCTTTGTATTGTCGGTGGGATCCTGCTCGGGCCAATACGGGCGGTAAACAATGGAGATAGGTGCTGTGGATCGACTGGTCGGGTCGCCGACATAGGCGCCGCCCGAGCCCACGGGACGGAGATAGGGCACGACCGATCCGGCGGCCGGAGGGTTGGCATTCCCCGGCCAATCAAAAGAAGGGTCGGTCGGGTAATAATATTTCATCTGGAAACTGTTCGAGGAAGCGGCGCTGTAGGCTAGGAACGGGGCACGGTTCGTAAAATAGGTCGACACACCGCTGAGGGTATTGGTGCTGGGCATGACCAACTGCCCCTGGGTGACCGTGGAACCGTTGGTGACCACGGTGAGGGTGAGCGTATTGGTAGCCCGGCTACCTTCCCAGAGATCAGCCACGATAAGCTGAAGATTGGTGGTGCCGACCGCGGACAAGGGAGGGGTTCCGATGATTTGTAGTCCGTCGGTGGGGCTCACCGTGAGCCAGGAAGGAAGGGAGCTTTGGTTCAGGGTGAGGTAGTTGGGCTGGCGCGACGCATGCAGGTTGAGGGCAAAAGACTGGCCCGACAGCGCTGTGGCGTTTGTGAGTGCGCTGAAAGCGTTGTTGGTAAAAGTGCCCACCCGAAGCGGAGGAAGTCCGGCATTCGGTCCGCGCGAGACCCACCAGCCCCCCTTACGATCTTTATAAGTAAAGCTGCCATAACCGGGATAAGCGCTGGCCATGGTGGAGGTCCAACCTGTCGGGACATCCGTCGTATCGCCGGCGGGCTCGTTGTTGTAGTTCACGCCATTGACCACAGGGGGTGGCAGAAGGGGGAGCGGCATGGGAGACTGAAGAAGCTGCCCGGCCGGGGTGGGATAATCAAACACATATCCGGCTGCCGCGTCCTCGCGCAGCACCTTATACGCCGTCATGTTCAGCGCCCCATCCGCATCGGTATATTCCACCAGAACATAAGGCAGAGAAGTAAAGGTGGAGTTAAGAGTGGTTCCATTGGTGGCGTTTAAATCATCCCTCAGGGCATAAGCCGTTCCGGCCGACATCATGGCGTGTTCCTCGTTGGGATTATAGCCCGGCTGAGTCGGGTCGGTCTGGCGGTAAATGCGGCCTAGCCGCTCATAGTTGCTGATCGCGCCATTGCCGGCACTGCCCTTGTTGCTGGCCATCACGATGGTTTTCGAGTTGGGATACGCCAGGGTGTAATAACCCAAGGCCGACGGCCAATAGCTCTGACCAAAGCCCAACGCGCCGCTCATGGCATTGGGCCGGAACCACAGAACCTCGAACTTACTCTGGCCCGAGGCCAGGGCGTTGACGGGAATGATCCTGCTGGAGGCGACGGCGGCGGGGAAGCCTACGACAAAGGGATCCTGGTAGGCATTGGCGTTGAAGAAGTTGCAGCTATTCGTGAGGAGATAACCGACGAAGATGTTGGTCGGCTCGCCGGAAGGCTGAGGAATGCGGCTGCCGACATAGGCGGTGTTCGTATAAACCGCGGGACCGGAAAGGGGAGAGGCAAAGGTCAGAAGATTTGTGCCTGGGGTGTATCCCGCGAGAGTGGTGGCCACGGTTCCGGCGAAGGGCGAGCTGGTGGCAGGGGTCAGGGCCGCCTGCTGCAGGGCGGTATCGAGCCAGGAATAAACCCGTTCAAACGCCACGTTTACCCCTGCGGTGTAGCGGATAAGCGCCCGGTGCGCAGGGTAATTCGTCGTCAGAAAGCTATAGTATTGGTTGCCATTGATGATCTGTCCACGCGGCGTGTCCAGCGGGTCCTGATATTGTATCGTGGGAGAGTTGTTGGCCGGAAGTGTGACAGCGGTTGCCTGGGCCAAGGCGTCCGAGGAAACCAACGGGCGGACATAGTGGCTGTAACGGGCCGGGTCGGTTGGCCAAGAGAGTTTATAGCGGGCCAGATCCCGGGGCCAGAGCATGCCAGCCACACCCGTCTCAAGCCACCAAAGCTGGCAATCATTCAGGTTGCGGGTCTCCGCAGCGGCAAAATACTCAATCCTGGGTTTGGCGCTGTTGATGTAGAAAAAGGACTGCGCGCCTTGGCCCGCCGCGACGGGATTGACCCGCGAGGGCGTCAACAGGGTGATGTCTCCCCCGTTCACAGGCACAAGTTGATCGCCCAGTTGCTGCTCGGTATCCGTGGGATAGGGTTGTTTCAACACATCCACAATCTCGATCCCAAGCTGTTGGCGGGTCTTGTCCGGGTTGAGGTCCCCGAGAATTTCCATAAACACCCGGCCCTCGGTGTTATAGGCGTGGAGGAAGCCGGTGGCCTGGTCATACCACAGGGTACGGGTCTCCTGATATTGCTGGTTGGTGTTGGCAGAGGGGGCGTTCGGATCGATGAATTCGGAGCTGACATTCGCCGGAAAAGCGGAGCCGTAGGCAATGGTGATGCCGCCCACCAAGGAGGACGGCACCTGGACGAGAACCCCCAGGGAAGAGAACTGCTTCTCCGTCCAATACATCCTGCGGGGAGGCTGCACGGTGCCGCCATTGCAGTTGTAGAACTGCTGAAAGGTGGTGAAATACAGCCCGTTAATCACCGCATAATTGGTTCCCGAAGGCACGCTGGTCCTGTAGGCCGATGTCATCCAAGTCACGCTCACCTGGCCGGGCTGGGTGGCATAGACCTGTTTGGAATTGGGGCTGTAATAAGTGCCGTAATTCGTGTAAGGAGACGCCTGCCAGTAGGCGGAGGGTGAAATATTGGTCAGTGCCAGCCCGTTCTCATCCGTCGGAGGCGGTGGAATCACGTCGCCATAGCGATAACTAATGGAGCGGTAAAAGAGACTGCCGCCCCCCATGCAGCGGGTCATCAAAATCATGCTGCCGCCCGAGCCAAACACCGGCATGCGTTGGCTGTCCACGCCCACCTGACCGCTGAAGGCGTTGGTGCCTTGATTCAGATACGCCACGTTGCTGACCGTTTGCCAACTGCTCATGGTCAGGGCCGGCACCGCCGAAAACACCTGAATGGCCCGCCACTGGTTCGGCGTGGGCGTGTCGGTGGACACCACGGTGGCCGACGCCATGGATGAGTTGGTTGTCGCCTGGCGGCCATCGGACCCCACCGGAGTGTTCACCACGGAGGAGATCGGCACACCGCGCGTGGAGGAATAGTTGAAATAGTTGGTGGCCAGCATCGGGGTCTGCGTGGGCAGATTCGCCACGACCTGCGCCGACGCCTCGGTGGCAGTCAGTGCGCCCAGCGCACAACCCAACGCCAATGCCGGAACCGACAGCAGTCGATAGACACGATTCATGCGATCAAACATAACGTTTCTCATTCACCAACAGTTTCTCAATACCTCTACCGCTCTTACTCCAAGGGCGTTTCGCCCTTCCCGCTTCCCGCTTCCCGCTTGGCGCTTGCCGCTTGGCGCTTCCCCCTTGGCACTTGGCGCTTACCGCTTAGTTGTCGTTCAAGTGCAGGGCCGCCTGGGTGCTGCGAGGCCGTGTGGATTGCTCGGAGAGGCGCGAGAGGATCTGCTCCATCGCGGCCATCTTGTTTTCCATCTGCTCGAGCTTGGCTGACTTGCGCTCCAGCTCCGCCAGTCGGGCCACCTTGGCTTCGAGCGACTTGATCTTCGCGTCCTTGGCCGCAAGCTCGGCGTCCATGCGGAGTTTGAGTTCCTGAATCGATCTGCAGGCCACGGTTGCAAACTCGGTATAAGCCACCGTCAGGCGCTCCTCTTTGGAGTTGGGTTCAACGCCGCTTTTCACCATCAGCGGAAAGATGGGTTGGAGCTGCTGGGCAATCACGCCGAGTTTCAGTTTGTTCGTGGAGGCATCCTCATTCCAGTGATAGCGCACAAACTCCACCTGCATGAGTTTATCGAGCATCGGTTCGGCGCCTGTGATGTCCTTTTTCAAACGACGGTCGGAATAGTAATCCCAGTTCGAATCACCATCATAAATCGCGTCCCTCCAGTAGTTCCCGTTTTGGCTGCCGTTGAAGAGGGAGAGGGCGATGCCGCCATTGTTGCCACCAGTGACACTCTCTCGCACGGTGAACCTGGCCTCGCTGCCATTTTTGATGCACTGGATTCCGCCATCGGTGCGGATCCAGCTGTTCACGTGGAGTTTCTGTTGAGGATCGGTGGTGCCGATACCGACATTGCCCCCGGAGTTGATAAACATCCAAGTATTGGCGCCACCCGCGTTCTGAAAATAATGGGCGCCGCCCGATCGCAGGGCGAGGTTTCCGTCATAATAAAAACCGGTCGAGATCCCGCTTCCAACGTAGGCACCGTTGAACGAAGCGTTTCCAGCCACGGTCAATTTGTCTCCAGGACTCGTGGTTCCGATTCCGACATTCCCACCGGTGGTCAGGGTCATTACATTGGCGGAATCGTTGTTTCTCCTGAGATATAAGTTCCCCCCATTCGAACCGAAATTGAGGTAGTCGTTGCCATCGCTATGCCTTAGATACCAAGGCCGATCTTGGCCAGAGGTGTCTTTGAGCTGATTCCACACCGCATTAGCACCATTGAACGCCGGGGCGTATAAACTGCCGCTGAATAATACGTTGCCGTCAGTCTGAATCGTTAACTTGGTGTTGGAGCCGAAATTCCAACTATTCATAATCTTAAATTTCTGACCATCACTATTATCAATCCCCATGGACCACCCGTTGACGCCGGCGACATCCATGCTGAAGTAGGGACAGCCCGCGCTGCCTCCGGCGGTGCGAGCGGCGATAATCGCGTACTGGCCGGCCGAGTTATTAGGATTGTAAACATACAGTCCGTTTGCAGCAGGGTCGTTGTTGTTCTTCGCACTGATCTGAAGCGGAGCCATCGGAGACGTGGTTCCAATCCCCAGATAACCATTGGCCGCAATCCGCATCCGCTCATAGGGGGTGTAAACACCCATGGGACTCCCAGAATTTTGTCGGAACACGATCGGTTCGTTGGCATCGTCTCCGGTATCAATGTAGAGCGTGCCGTCGTTGTTCGATCCTGCGCCGTGGATGCGCCAGAAATCACTGCCGGCCATGACACCGCCGATGCCGGTGTTGTCCGTCGCGTCGGGCTGGTCGCAATAGATCAGACCGCCGTAGATCTGGAGTTTATTGCCGGTGGCCGCCGTCCCGATTCCGATGTTTCCGTTGACATTGAGGTTGGCGTTGGCCGTCAGGGCGGTGCTGCCGGTGACGAGAATGTTGCTCCCGCTGGCGTTGGCCAGATTGTTGGCGTAGGTGGAGACGAAGGCATACGGGGCGGTCACCCAACGGAGGCGGGGGGTCATCGTGACGTCCGCTCCGGAGACCCCGATGCCGCGGATGGTGATTTCGAGGTAGCGATCGGACGCGGTGGCGTTGGTGGCGAACACGCCCACCAGACTGTGGCCGTAGGGGGATAAGACAGCACCTTCGCCCAGCATCAGGCTGACGTTGCCGCGATCGACTGTGGCGGTCTGGGTCTCGGCCCAGAGGGTGTTTCCGGCGGTGGCCGCGTCGCAGATTTTAAGGGTGAGGTTGAAATTTCTGGTGCCGTTGGTCGCCAGCGGTGTCCCGGTGTTGTCGGTCAGGAATCCCTGGTACGCAATGCGCTCGGGCGGGTTGCCGTTGGATTGCGCCTGGGCCAGAGGGGCCAGGGACAGGAGTCCGAGCGCGAGGAGAGACAAGAGCCCCATGCGCCTGGAGGGCTCGGGAGTCCTAAGAGGAGTGTTCATCGGTGGATTGGATTTGCTCATAGAATTAGATGGATGGAGTCGTTACAACGGGATTCGATATCAGGGCGGTAGGGTCAGGGCGCGACGGTTAAATTGGGGTTATCGGTCATGCGGTTGAGCTGGAAGTAACCAACAGCCTGGAAGGTGCGTGTATTGGAGCCCAGGCCCAGCACGGTATAGGTCTCGGAATAATTGCCACTCACAGCCGTGGCCGAGCCGGTGCGGCCGGCGAAATCATCTGAAACGCCGGAGAAATTCAGAGTGATCTGGCGTTGGAGATCGTAGGACTCGGCACCACGCGGCAGCAACTGAGTGAAGGTGCTGTTCAGGTTGTCATGGTCCGGATGATACGCGTGGACGAATGGATTGGAGGCGCGGTCGTTATAATAGGTGGTGACGGTGGTGGACAAGTTGGTGCCCCGAGCCAGAGCACTGTTGAAGGACCACAGGGTATTGGTGGGGGTCCAGGGGAGGTGGACGGCGGAGATGCGCCGGGCCTGGGCCAGGAGGCTGGAGTTCAGCGCGGATTCCCCGCTGGAGATAATGCCATTGGTGTAAGCGTCCACTCCGACATAGACCCGCTGCATGAGCAAGGCGGGGTTGCCGTTGGTGGGGTTCTGGATGATGAGCCTCAGGGGATAGGGCGTGGAAACGACACCCATGTTTGTGTTGACCGACGTCAAGTAAGAACCCGAGTTGGGGAGCATGATCAGGCCACTGTCCGAGTTGACGGAATAGACATTGAACTTGCGGTTGACCGTGTAAATGGCGGCGTTGGTCGAACCAACGGGGGACGAAATGAACGCCAGGCGGGTGCCGTCGCCTGAACTGGCCACCCCGGACCATTGGCTGGCCAGGCTGCGATTTTTCCAGGTGCTCCCCCCGTCCTCGGAGGTGTAGATCGGGCTGCCCGGAGCGGCCGCCACCAGATGCAGCCCATCGAGCGAGCAGGCCACTTTGGCGCGGGGGAGAATCAGAGGCGTGCTGGAAAAGGTGGAGCCGCCATCTTGCGAGACCGAGATCTGACCGTTGGTGGAGACGGTGACAAGCCTATTTAGTGCGGCATCCGCAGCGGCGGCGACGGTGGATCGATCGGTGGAGGCAAGGGGCATCCAGCTGACTCCCTTATCCAAGGACCGATAAGAGCGGCCGTCGTTGATGATGGCGATGACATTGGTGGCAGAGGCAGACTGGAGGAGAGCGCCCCAGTTTTCGGTGATGTTGGAGGTGGGGGTGGTGGCTGCCCATGTCACTCCGCCATCCGCCGAGCGCAGGATTTTGCCACCCGAGGTGATGCCATACATGATGGCTCCATCTTGGGAGACCGACAGCCCGGTCCACAGGTCCGTCGTTGAAACAGTGAAGTCGTCCAGCAAAAGAGAATAGTCACCGCCGGTAGTGCTCGCGCTGGTGACCGTCAGGGAAGCAGTTGAATTTGTGGCGATGAAACTGACGGAATTGGTGTAATACCCATTGCTTCCCGCGGGGGGGGAGGCAGTAATGGGAAGAGCGGCACCTCCGTTAACGGAGCAGGTGGAGGCATTGGGATAACTTCCGGCGCCGCTGGTGCGGGAGTTGGCGCGGAAGGTCACGGTGTAAATCACTCCCGCGGTGAGGTTGCTTAGGGTGGTGGAAATGGAGGCAGCGGATTGAATGAACAAGACATTATTCCCTTTGGGCGTGGTGCCGTTATCGGCAAAAACAGTGGCGGTGCCAGTGCCGGCGCAGTTGAGGCCGATGTTAGCCGGATTAGACAAGACCCAGCCGCTAACCACGCCGCCGTTGGCGTTGGCGTAACCGACGCCAGTAACGAAGGTGTTGGCTTCAAAGCTGGGATTGGCGATCGCAGAGACCGAGGCAGAGGGAAGTGAGTAAGGGATTGCCCAATGGGAACCATAATCCGTGGAAAGATAGAGCGGGCCACTGTTCGCCGCTGCGAGAACCGCGCTGCCGGACCCGGAACAGGCCAGAGCCGACCAAAACTGGTTGGTGACGGTACCCGAAGGGTTGTTGGTGGCCACCGAAAACCAGGTCTGACCGTAATTTGAGGAGACATAGATCTGGCCGCCTGTGGAGGCGTTACCGGCATCGGCCACAAAGAGACGACTGCCATCCGCCGAGGAGGCGACGGCACTATAATTATTCGCAAGGACGGGGCTCACTCCAACGGCGTCGAGCAAGACCGTGCCGAAATCGGAGGGGGAGTTGCTGGAGGTGATGAACGAAAGGGTCATCGCGCTGTTGCTGGCGACAAAGGGCATGCTCCAGACTTCGGTGTAAGGCATTGTGGAGGTTCCGGATGCGGCCACGGGCACGACGGTGTGCGAGGGCACGATCATCTGGCCCACACCGGCTGCCGACCCGATGCGGACCTGTTCCGTGAGATAGCCGGCGTTGGTGATCGCCAGCCCCCCGTTGACCGTGTCGCCGATCAACTTAAAGGCGGAAGCGGAATACGTGGTGTTCGTGCCGAATCCGGCGCTGACTTCCAGCGAAGCATTGCCGTTGCCGTTAAAATAAACGAGGCGGACGGGATAGGTGCCGGCAACCATGTTGGTAAAGATGGTGATCCGGTCACCTGCGGCTGTAACTGCATTATAAACAGCCACATTGGTTCCCACGGTCAGGCGGAATCCGTCGTCGCTGTTCACATCGAAGGAATAGGTGCCGTTGGTGGGGATGGAGATCAGGGCGGTGGCCTCGAGGACCCAATTGGTTGTGGCGGTGCCCAAGCCCGGGAAATTCACATCGCCGGTGAACTGAGCGGCGTTGCCGGACGGGTAGTTGTAATTCAGGACGGTGGCGTTGGTGGAAAAGACGGTGGCGATGCTGGAGTTGGTCTTGGCCAGGAGCGATTCGGCCTGGGCGATACTGCCAATCAACGGGCTTGAGGCAGTGGCCACCGCGACTTTCACTTTCCAGCCCTGCAGCAGGGTGGTGTTGGTGGCTGTGGCTTGGGCGTTCTCGAAATAATGGAGCTGGTAAAGGCCCCCGACCTGAAGGTTGCTCACCACTTGAGACAGGATATTGGTGCCCTGCATAAACGCCACTTGTTTCCCATCGGGAATCAATCCGTTATCGGCATAAGGCGAGTAGGACACCAAACCCGAAGTGCCGGGATTGATGCCGACCAGCCCGGTGGCTGTCCAGCCGGTGAGAGAGGTGTAGCCCGGAAAAACTGAAGGAGTATCGGTCTGGAAGCTAGGGTTGATCATGGGCACGGCTTGAGCATTGACCCAAGCGGCGCCGCTCTGCTCGGAGTTGGGGGCGCTCAATCCGGCGGCAAGCGCGGCCGCGGCGACTCCTGTGGAGATGTAGTTCGTGACGACCGGATAGGTTTTGAGATATTCACCCACTTTGGTAACGGAGGCATTCCCTATCCACAAACCGCCGAGGGAACCGACCGAAGCAGACACGCCCACTTTAACGCTCATGTAGCCGAGAGAATCGGTGAAATTGAGGATGCCGCCCAGCAAGGTGCCTTGGGGATTGGTGATCGCCGAGCGGTCCAGCCCGAGCGTGACAGCCACCGAGGAGCTGGAGCTGCCATACGGTCCCAAAGTCCAACTGTAGGAGGCGTTGGTGGCGATACTACTGTAGCCGTAGGTGAGGTTGGTGGGGTTGAGGGCTCCTTTGACGAGGAGCGGCGGCACGGCGGTATATGCGCTCTGGCCTGAAGGCGCGGAGTCGGAAGGCAGCAGATTGGCGGTAATGGTAAGGGTGTTGGTGGTGAGATTGCTGAGACGAAACACGCTCTGACCGCTGCTGGCGCCGAAATTGATGCCGCCCACCGGGGTGCCGGTGACCTCGAACGGGCCGAAATAATTGTTGAACACCGCTCCGGACCGCATCCAATAGGCTTTGCCCCGGGTGACGGAGTTTAAACTAAACAGGGCCGAAGCCAGAAGCTTGGGGTTGACGCCCGAAACCAGTTCGCCCCCGACGTAATAATCCACTTCGGGGCTCACCGATTGGAGCGTTGACGATTGGCCGAAGAAGCTGGCGAAGTTGGGCGGATTGTTGCTCACCACGGGGAATCCGATCAGGTTCAGGCCGGAGACAGTCCAAGTATGGCGAGGCGGGGCGGGCTGGCCTTTGACCGTCCAAGTGTAGTTGTAAAGGTTTGTCGCGGCGCTGCTTACGCTCAGGTAGACCAGATAGGCGGAATCCCCAACCAGATTTTGCAGGGTGGCCGCGGAGGAGTTGGTGCGGTTCCAAGAGAGCCAATCCAGCGTGGCCCCGGGGGTGGAGGGGGTGTTGATTGTTTGGGTGCGCAGGCTGGGGTTCCAGCGCCACACCTGAGTGATGGGGTTGGCCGTGTCGGTGGAAATAAGATTGCTGATGCTGGTGTAGGAGGCATCGACGTGGAGGAAGACGGCGTTCCAGCCGTTGGTGAGCTGAATCGTCTCGGTAGCCCACTGGGCGTTGAGCGGTGTCAACCCGGCTGCCAGAATGAGGGGCAGAAGGAGAAATCTGAGTAGTTTTTTACAATTCATAACACCGTTTTTTCAATTCGTCTCCCGATTTTATATACAACCTGCTGAGGAAACAATTGGAAACCATGAGAATGTGACGAACTGGGCGTCTAACCGCTCGAAAATCTGAAAGCCAAGGGCCAAGGGCCAAGGGCCAAGCGCCAAGCGGCAAGCGGCAAGCGGCAAAGCGCAAAGGGGGAAGGGGCCGAACGCGCCGCTTCGCGCCTATCGCTTCGCGCCTACCGCTTCGCGCTTACCGCTTTGCGCTTAGTCCCGTGCTCCCCTGCTCCGGTGTTGCGGCGGTCTTGTGATTGGAGCGGTGGCACCGGGGTTTTTCCTGTGGCTTACCCGGTTCCTCCACCGGCGGAAAATCGTCCTCAGGCTGTGATTTTCCGGGGAAGATTTTTTTTGAATTAAGCACCCGGAGTGGCTACAATCCTCTCTAATGGGCCTAATCCTTCGGACAGAAAACCTGCGTGTCGAATATCGCTCCCGCGAATCCAAAACGGGCAGCAAGACGGCGTTGCAGGGACTTAATCTGCAGGTGACCTCCGGAGAGGTGTTCGGGTTTCTGGGACCCAACGGCGCCGGCAAAACCACCACCATGAATGTGCTGCTGGGCTATGTAAACCCCACCGCGGGTGCCGCATACCTCTTCGACGTCAATGTCCGGGACCCCATTGCCCGCCAGCGCATCGGTTACCTGCCGGAACTGACGTATTACTATAAATTTCTCACGGCCGAGGAATTGCTTCGCTTTTACGCCCGGATTTTTGAGATCCCAGGCCCGGAGGCGCAAAAGCGCATCGATCACCTTCTCAAACTGGTGGAGCTGGAACACGCCCGCAAGCGCCCCATCCGCACCTACTCCAAAGGCATGCAGCAGCGGGTGGGACTGGCCCAAGCCCTGATCAACAATCCCGATCTGCTTCTGCTGGATGAACCGACCAGCGGGCTGGATCCTCTGGGCCGGATGAAGGTGCGCGAGATCATTCAGCGCCTGAAAAACGAGGGCAAAACCGTCTTCTTCTCCTCCCATGAACTGGGCGAGGTGGAAACCGTATGCGACCGCGTGGCCATCCTGCATCAGGGCGAACTCAAGGCCCAGGGGCGGATCGCCGACCTTCTCACGGCAGACCAGACCAATCTGGAGCAGGTGTTCCTGAAAATCGTCGGCTATCCGGCCCATTCCTGACATGAATAAAATCCTTGCAGTCGCCGGCGTGGTCATCAAAGAACTCTACCGCCGGAAGGACTTTTACGTGCTCTTCATCCTCACAGCGCTGATGACCCTGCTGCTGGGAAGCATTAATCTATTCAACGACGACCGGATAGTGCGTTACCTCAAGGAAATCTGTCTGCTGCTCATCTGGCTCTCGGCGCTGATCATCGCGATCACAACCACGGCCCGGCAGATCCCCTTCGAGCGGGAACAGCGGACGATCTTTCCCCTTCTGGCCAAGCCGATTGCGCGCTGGCAGGTGCTGGCCGGCAAGTTTGCCGGGTGCTGGCTGGCCAGCGGCCTGGCGCTCCTGGTCTTTTACACCTTCTTCGCCCTGATCAGCGCGTCCCGGGAACACACCCTGCCCGCCGCCCACTATGCCCAGGCGCTCTGGCTGCACTGGCAGTTGCTGGGGGTGGTGATCGCCCTGACCCTTCTGGGGTCGGTGGCCCTGACAACCCCGGCCGCCAATGTGACCATCGTGTTCATCCTGTGCAGCGGCATCCTGTTTCTGGGCGAGCACCTGCACAAGGTCGCCGCCCGCATGTCCGAACCGGCCGGCACGCTGCTGACGGCCGCCTATTTCCTGCTGCCGCATCTGGAGTTTTTCGACGTGCGCCGGCTCCTCATCCACGACTGGCCGCTGATCGAGTGGACCTACGTGGGGGCGGCCACCCTGTATGGAACGGCCTACACGACATTTTTCCTGACCGCCGCCTGCCTGCTTTTCCGGCGCAAAGCGCTCAATTGATCCCATGCTCAAGACCCGACTTCTCTTGCTGCTGCTGCTGGTGGGATGCTTCAGCCTGGCAACCTGGCTGGACCCTCGGCACGCCGCCAGCCAGAAGAGGGACGACGGGAGCGGCGGTGTTCTGGCCCTGATCTTGGGCGACGGGCGCAAGATGTTTGCCAACGAAGTGTTCGCCCGGGCCGACGCCTATTTTCACCGCGGCAATTACCCTTCCATTTTCGACACCGACCGGCGGCACACCGAAAACCATATGGCCGGAGAAGCCGGCGCGGAAGCACAAGGCCCTGCCAGCCACGAGGACGAAGCCCCGGCCGCGCCGCAGGATTGGATCGCGCGCTTCGGCAGCCATTTCCGCCCGACCCAACACGCCCACTTGGAAAGCGGGGCCGAGCGGGAGATGCTTCCCTGGCTGCGGCTCTGCGCGGAATTGGATCCCCACCGCACCCAGACCTACACGGTGACGGCTTACTGGCTGCGGACGCGGTTGAACAAGGTCAATGAAGCTGAATCTTTTTTGCGCCAAGGCCTGGAAGCCAACCCGCATGATCCCGAGCTGCTCTACGAATTGGGGCGGCTCATTTATGAAAACCGCAAGGAGCCCGGCCCGGCCCACAACATCTGGCTCGACGCCTTGGGCCGATGGCACATGCTGGAAGCACCCAAGCCCGAGCCCAACAAACTGCTCTTGCAGCAAATCCTCGGCGGCCTGGCCGCCATTGAAGTCCAGTCAGGACACCCGCGCGACGCCCTGCCCTACCTCCAACAGTTGAAGGAAGTCTCGCCCAGCCCGGAGGAGATCCAGAAACGGATTGAAGAACTTCAGGCGGCCCCACCTGATCCACCGGCGCCCTGAATTCATTCCGCCCTTCTTTGCGCTTTGTTTCCACGGCCGACTCTGGTTTATTGCGCTCTTATGATTCAGCGGAAAGCAGCCCTCAAACGCGACACCAAGGAAACCCGGATCCGCATCCGGCTTGATTTGGACGGTTCCGGCAAGTCCACCATCCGCACCGGCGTCCCCTTCTTTGACCACATGCTCACCCTTTTCGCCAAGCACGGCGTCTTGGACCTGAACCTGCGCTGCGACGGGGACCTGGACGTGGATGCCCACCACACGGTGGAAGATTGCGGCATCGCCCTGGGTCAGGCCGTGGGAAAGGCGCTGGGGGACAAAAAAGGCATCCGCCGCTACGGCACCGGGTTCCACCCGCAAAACCCCTTCACCGGGGAAGCCTTTGTGCCGATGGACGAATGTCTGGCCCGCTGTGTGATTGATTTCAGCGGGCGTCCGTATCTTGTGTGGCGTGGATTGAACCGGTTTTCCCAGAAAGCCGTCAGCCAAGCCGACCGGGACCAGGATCCGTCGAGTCTCTTCCGCTTTGGCTTGGCGCGGGAGTTTTTCCAGGCCTTTGCCAACGAAGCCCGCTGCAACCTGCACCTGGAGCTGCTTTACGGGGACGAACCCCATCACATTGTTGAGGCCCTCTTCAAAGCCTTCGCCAAAGCGGTTGATTTCGCCTGCCAACACGACCCCCGGATCAAGGGGCAACTTCCCAGCACCAAGGGGAAATTGTAATCAGCTCGAATAAACCCGCCACCCCTCCCGTCATAGACGATGATTGACTTGGTCCATTCCTCGGCCGACGACACTGAGCTGGTGCGAAACGCGCAAGCCGGTGATCTGGAGGCGTTCGAGGAACTGGTTGCCCGGCATCGGGACAAGATCTTCGGCCGGGCGTTGAGCATGATGCGCAACGAGCAGGAAGCCCTCGATCTTTCCCAAGAGGCATGGGTAAAAGCCTGGCAACGCTTGAATCAGTTTCAGGGCGATTCCAGTTTCACAACCTGGCTAACCCGCATCGTTATCAACCTGTGCCTGGACCAGTTGCGCAAACAGAAGCGGCGGCAGACCGAATCCATCGAGGCCATGGAGGAGGAAAGCGGCGGGGTGGAGCGGCAGATGCCGGTGGTGGCCGCCAACCCGACCGAGCGTTTGGAGCGCGGGGAGTTGCGGCGGCGGATCGACCGGGCACTTGATCAGCTCTCGCACGAGCACCGGACGGTGCTCATCCTGCATGAGTTTGAGGAAATGGAATACAAAACCATCGCCACGACGATGGGTTGTTCGATCGGCACGGTGATGTCGCGGCTTTTTTATGCCCGGCGCAAGCTGGCCGCGTTGCTGGCGGATTTGAAAACGGACCATTGAATTTCGCATGAAAACGGAACAAACACTGAAACTCCAGGCGTTTCTCGACGGCGAACTAACCGGAACCGAGGAGCGGGACATTGCCGCTTGGCTTGCGCGGGATGCCGACGCCAAGGCGCTGCACACCGAGCTGCGCCACACCCGCAAAGCGCTCAAGGACTCGCAGCCCAAGGTGACCCTGCCCGAATCCCGGGAGTTTTACTGGTCGAAAATCCGGCGCGACATCGAACGCAGTGCGCCGGCACCCGCCAAGCCCGCCGTCGCGTCCCCGCTGCTTTGGCTGCGCCGCCTGCTTCTGCAAACCGGCCCGATAACCGTGCTGGGAGTGGCGCTGCTGGCGGGCCTGATTCACTTTTGCTGGGTGGATGCAAAGCTCGGACTGGCCACCGAGTCCACCGGCGCGGAGGCCGGCACCTTCACCTACCACGACGATGCCAACGGCACCACGCTGGTCTGGGTGAATTTCCCGGCAGAAACCGAAATTGCAATGAACACAACCCCTTGGTAACCTAGGGCGCACAGTATGAAACTCAGAAACTCTTCGTCCATCAGTTTGGGCCTGCTCGCCACCCTGCTGTGGCTGCTGGCATTCGCCGTCAAGGCGGAGGCGAAGGATCTGCAATTTCAAGCCTATTTGGTCTGGGCCGCAGACGCCCAAAAATCCCCCGACCCCACCCACAAACCAGTCGATCCCGAGGTGCGGCGCAAACTGCATGAACTGCCTTTGAAATGGGCCAACTTCTTCGAAGTCAGCCGCGTCAGCCTGACGGTGGCCGAAGGCAAATCCGGCACCACCAGCCTCAGCGATCATTGCCGTGTCGAAGTCACCGACGTGAACGGCAAGAACGTGGAAGTCTCCCTGATCGGCAAGGGAGCGCCGGTTCTCAAGCGCATTCAACCCCTCCCCAAGGGTGAAATGCTCGTTCTGGGTGGAAACGCCCCCGATTCCACAGGCTGGCTGGTGGTTTTGAAACGCACCGAATAGCCCGACAACCTCCTGCCCGATCGCATCCCCAAGACCCGCACGCCTCACAATCGGGCGGAGCTTGGAGAACTCCCCGAACCGCCATTTTTTCAAGCCCGCCTCAGGAAGCTTCAGGCGGCCCCACCTTTTGAGTGGTTGGAACAACCGCCCCCCCCGCCGGGTGAATCCTGCTTCGTCCGCCCCAAACACCCCCAAAGTCTGCGGCACTCATCCAAAAGCGGACTTGCGGAAAAGAGGCCCGGTCCTGGCCAACTCCAGGGCACTACCGACGAAGACACGAACCGAAAAAAGAGCGCTTTTGAAGCTCCAGGCAAGCGGTAAGCGCAAAGTGGTAAGCGCAAAGCGGTAAGCGCGAAGCGATAGGCGCGAAGCGGCGCGCTCGGCCCCTTCCCTCTTTGCGCTTTGCCCTTTGCCCTTTGCCCTTTGCCCTTTGCCCTTTGCCCTTTGCGCTTTGCGCTTTGCGCTTACCGCTTACCGCTTACCGCTTTGCGCTCGCCGCTTAAAAGGCAGAAGCCCTCCCCATCCACTTCGCCCGCCAAACCACTGATACCCCCCTCGAATGGCTCGCCCGCCGCTCTTCCCAACCCGTGTTTTCTGCAGCGCAACGACGGCGCGCCCCACCTGCCCTCCATGGGCTTCAGGGTGAACCTCCCGCCCTAAGCCAAATCAACCGTGAATCCCATGAGGAGCATGGAGAAAGAAAAGGGTCTCCTGCGCCCTGACTGCGCTTCATGTTCACTTCAGTTCTATCTCAAAGGTGCTTTCGGGTGGCCGAAGGTCCGCGATGGATGCCAATTGCGGTTTTCGGGTGGAAACAGAGGGGCCGGGACGGCAACGAACACTCGCGCCGCCGCGCGGCATGAAATCTGAGGCGAAATGCCAATTGCCCCGCGCCTGAGGTGTGCTAGACTGTTCAGTGACCAGCCTCCGGTGGACCAAGACCCCGGTAAATGGGCATCAACCACCAAAATGAAAGGCACCATGCAAACGCAAAAACAAACCAATCCCCAACCCAGTCGCGAACAAATCGCAACCACGGCCTACCAACTCTGGGAAAAAGCCGGACGCCCCTCGGCGCGGGAAATGGATTTCTGGCTGCAGGCGGAGCGGCAACTCGGCCAGGCAAGCGGCAAGCCCAAAACCGAATCAACCCCGGGCGGCAACGCCCCCCAAGCCACAGCCGGACCGAAACCAGCCTCCTCGGCGCGAGCCCAATCCCTTTAAACCCGGACGGACCCGAGATGCCGCATGCACTCAGGAGCGGCGCCTGAACAGATTCCAAACAACCGGCTGCAGCGCGCAGCCAGACAATCATGAAAGTGTCATTGCGCATCCTCAATTTGGAGGACAATCAAGACGATGCCCAGCTGAACAAGGAGATGCTCTCGGCGTGCTGGTCTCTTGACGCATTCCATCGGGTGGAGACCCGCGACGAGTTTATCAGCGCGCTGGAAGCCCAACCATTGGACCTGATTCTCTCCGACTACAGCATGCCGGGGTTCGGCGGACAAGCTGCGCTCGCGCTGGCCCGGGAGTATAGTCCCGAAACCCCCTTCCTCTTCGTCTCGGGAACCATCGGGGAGGACGCCGCAATCGAATCCCTGAAGAATGGAGCCACGGATTATGTGCTCAAAAACCGATTGATGCGGCTCATTCCGGCCACCGCCCGCGCCTTGCGCGAGGCCGAGGACCGGGCCGAACGGGACCGGGCCGAAATGTCCATGCGCGAGTCGGAACACAAATACCGCCAGGTCTTCGAGTGCCTGGGGGATGCGGTTTTTCTGTCCGACGAAAACAGCGGTTGGATCATTGACACGAATCACCGGACAGAAAAACTCTTGGGATACCCGCGGTCTGACATCGTGGGGCGGCGGCGCTGCGATTTTCTCCCGGCGCTGGACCACCGCTGCGCCAGTGTGGGCGAACCCCTTATGTGTCCCTTGGTCCACGCCGATGGATCGACCCAGTCCGTGCAGGTCAACTCCACCCGGCTCAGGGTGTATGACCACCCCCTGGTGCTGAGCCTCTGTCAGGCAGTGGTCAAGTAACACTGTTCGTTGCAGTCAAGGAGTCGGTAAAACCGGTTCGTCCGGCAGTCTGGGAATGAAACAAGCGCCTTCGCGTCCGGCTGCCTCAACCAGAAATGAAAAAACAGTGGCCATGAAAACAAAGCGTCCGCACCCGCCTCTCTGCAAGGCCCCGACCGGAATCCAAGGGCTGGATGATATCACCAATGGAGGTCTGCCGCGCGAAAGAGCGACTCTGGTCTGCGGCGGCCCGGGGTGCGGCAAGACCCTTCTCTGCTTGGAATTCCTGATCCGCGGCGCCACCCAATTCAACGAATCGGGGGTGCTGCTAACCTTTGAGGAAAACACCCGGGAAATCGTCGCCAATGTCGCCTCGCTCGGATTCGACGTGCCTCGATTGCTGGCGGACAAAAAACTGTTCATCGACAAGGTCCAAACAAACCTTGGAGAGATCGCGGATACCGGTGCTTTTAATCTGGAAGGACTCTTCGTGCGCTTGGACCACGCCATCAAAAGCATCGGCGCCCGCAGGGTGGTGATCGACACGATCGAGTCGCTTTTCGAGGGCCTGCCCCACCCGGTCCTGCTTCGTTCCGAACTGCGTCGCATGCTTTACTGGCTCAAGCAGAAAGGGGTTACCACCCTCATCACCGCTGAGCGCCGCGACCCTCCGCTGATGGGAAGCAGCTTGGAGGACTACGTCTCCGACTGTGTGCTTCTGCTGGATCACCGCGTGAACAATCTGGTCGCCACCCGGCACTTGCGGGTGGTGAAATACCGCGGATCGACTCACGGCACCAACGAATACCCCTTCCACATCAGCTCCAAGGGCATCTGCCTGCTGCCAATCACCTCGGTCAACCAGGATCAGAAAATTTCGAATGAGCGGATCTCCACCGGGCTACCGAGGCTCGATACCATGCTCGGCGGCAAAGGCTACTTCCGGGGCAGCAGCATCCTGCTCTCCGGCACACCCGGCACGGGCAAAACCAGCATCGCGGCTCACCTTGTCAACGCCGCCTGCGCCCGGGGTGAACGCTGCCTTTTTTTCGCCTTGGAAGAACCCCCAAAGCAGGTCATTCGTAATATGCTCTCCATCGGACTGGACTTGGAGCGGTGGCAGAAAAAGGGCCTGCTCCTGATCCAGCCCTCCCGTCCCTGCCTCTATGGCTTGGAAACCCACCTGGCCAGACTCAATGAGGAAACGCTGGATTTCCAGCCGACCATTGTCGTGATCGATCCCATCACCTCGTTTGCTGTGTTGGGCCAAAGCCTGGAAATCAAGTCCATGATGACCCGGTTGGTAGACCTTCTAAAACCCAAAGGCATCACCATCTTCCTCACCACCTTGATCCACGGCGAAGGTCCGCCTCAATACACCGGAACCGAAATTTCCTCGTCGATCGACACGTGGATCGTATTGCGCGATGTGGAAAACCAGGGAGAGCGCAATCGGATTCTGGTTTTGGCCAAGTCCCGCGGCATGGCCCACTCCAATCAGGTCCGCAAATTCCGAATCACCGACCGGGGCGTTGAGCTCGCGGACGTTTATCTTGGGGCCGATGGTGCGCTGACCGGCAGCGCCCGCATGGCCCAAGAGCAACAGAAATTGGCGTCGCAGCAGATAGAGCGGCAGCGAGACAAAGCCAGGGAACGATTGCTGATCCGCAGACGGAAGGCGCTCGAAGCCCAGATCCGGGTGCTTCAGGCCGACTTCGACGCATCCGAAGCCGAAAGCCTCGTGGATGCAACCAACCAACAGCTGCTCAAGAGTTCACTGAAAAAAGCCAACCTCGAAATCGCCCGCGGTCGTTGGGCGGATAGGGAGAAAGCCGGAGCTTCTGGCAAATGGCTATGAACAAACCAAATCCGCCCGACGTCCTGCCCACCCCGACCGGGGGGGGCGGGCGGCACTATGTCCTGCGCCTTTATCTGACCGGCGCCTCCGAGCGCTCCAGCCGTGCCATTGAGTCCGTCAAAAACCTCTGCGAGCAGTATCTCAAGGGCCGGTATGATCTGGAAGTCATCGATTTGTATCAGCAACCGCACCGCGCTAAAGCCGATCAAATCATCGCCGTGCCCACGCTCATCAAGGAGCTGCCTCCCCCATTGCGACGCCTGATCGGAGATCTGACCAACACCCGGCGGGTGATGGTCGCCTTGGACTTGAAAGCTGAAAGCCCCTGACCATGCCAACCCGCCAAACCGACCGCCGATTAAGACGGAAACTCAAGGAGACTCAGACCCGCCTGGAGGAAACCCGGCAGATTCTCGACGCGCTCCGCAACGGCGAGGTGGACGGCGTGATCACCTCCCTCTCCAAAGGCGGCAAACTCTTCACCCTTAGAGACGAGGCCGAGCCCTACCGGCAACTCATCGAGCATATGAGTGAGGGGGCCCTGACCCTCTCGCAGGAGGGAGTGGTCCTCTACGCCAACAGCGCGTTTGCACGCCAGCTCCAAACCCCGCTGGAACGGATCATCGGAGCCGGATTCCACACCCTTTGCACGCCGGAAGAGGAACCGGCCCTGAAAAAATTAATCCAGTCCGCTTGGCTCTCCAAGAGCCAAGGGGAAGCATCCTTCAAACTGCCCGGCGGGGCGCTCCTCCAAACCCGTCTGGGAGTCGTCCGGGTGCAGTTAACCGACCGGGTAGTGCTGTGCATGGTGTCCACCGACCTGACCCTGGAGAAGCAGAGGGAAAAGGAATTACTCCAGATGCAGGCCAGACTGGAGGACCGTGTGACCCAGCGGACAGCCGCGCTGACTGCCGCCCGGTTTGCGGAGCAAAAACTCATGCATGA
>Ga0209829_10000918_pt1 | contig 24966 bp, 18 predicted proteins | sample C_140205_EF_Meta_FD_187311 | JGI IMG/M metagenome (GOLD analysis project Ga0209829, IMG submission 187311) | Freshwater microbial communities from Lake Croche, Canada to study carbon cycling - C_140205_EF_MetaG (SPAdes) (version 2) | ecosystem: Environmental > Aquatic > Freshwater > Lake... | reverse complement strand
GCCGACAATGGCAGCGATGTCACCGGAGTAGCAAGTGTCGATATCCTCGCGCTTGTCAGCCTGGATCTGGATAAGTCGGCTTATGCGCTCACGCTTGCCGGTACGAGGATTAAGAACGGTATCTCCCTTACTCAGCTTTCCTGAATAGACGCGGAAGAAAACAAGCTTTCCGACGAAGGGATCACTCCAAAGCTTAAAGGCGAGTGAACAGAAGGGGGCGTTGTCATCAGTGACTGCAAACTTATCCTTGCCATTATCAGGATCCATTCCCTTGGCGGGAGGGATATCAATCGGGCTTGGAAGATAATCGATGACTGCATCGAGGAGGTACTGGACACCCTTGTTCTTGAAGGCCGATCCCCCGGCAACAGGCACAAACCTGTTGGCTGTAGTCTGACGACGGATAGCCCTCTTAAGGATCTCCTTAGTGACGGGTTTCTCCTCCAGGAAGAGAGTTCCGACTTCTTCGTCGAGGTCAGTCATTTGGGAAACCAAGTCCTCGTAGGCTGCCTCGGCAAGATCCTTCAGTTCTGCTGGGATCTCGGTGATCGTATAATTGGAACCCATGCTGGCGTCATCGGCGTAGATAACGGCCTTCTGGTTGACCACATCGATCTGTCCCTGAAGATGATCCTCGGCACCGATCGGAATAAGGATCGGCCAGGCATTGGCACCTAGTTTGTTGCGCATGTCGTTGACGGCATTTGCAAAATTTGCACCCGTGCGGTCCATCTTGTTGACGAAGGCGATACGAGGAACATTGTACTTGTTGGCTTGGCGCCAGACAGTCTCGGACTGGGGCTGAACGCCCGCAACACCACAGAACACGGCAATGGCACCGTCAAGTACGCGTAACGAACGCTCCACCTCAGCCGTGAAATCCACGTGGCCCGGTGTATCGATGATATTGACGCGCATTTTGATGTCGTCGAACAACTTGACGACACCTTCTTGCTTAATCTGGTTCCAGCTGCAGGTCGTCGCGGCGGAAGTAATCGTGATGCCTCGCTCACGCTCCTGCTCCATCCAATCGGTGGCAGTGGTCCCCTCATGCACTTCGCCGATCTTGTGGATCATGCCGGTGTAGAAGAGAACGCGCTCGGTCAATGTCGTCTTGCCGGCATCGATGTGGGCGCAGATCCCGATATTACGGGTGCGCTCCAGCGGGAAGGCGCGATCCGGGGAGTTCGGATTGGCTGTTTCGGTGCTCATGGAAGTGATGGGATAAAGAACAAGAGGAAAAACAAAAGGACTGATACTACCAGCGGAAGTGGGCGAAGGCGCGGTTGGCCTGGGCCATCTTGTGAAGATCGTCACGCTTCTTAATAGCGGCGCCCTGATTAGCGGCGGCTTCCTTGAGCTCAGAGGCAAGCGCCTTCGACATCGGGACGCTCTTGCGCTTGCTTGCAAAACCCACGATCCAACGCATCGCAAGGGCAAGCTGGCGATCAGCCGGAACTTCCATCGGAACCTGGTAAGTGGCTCCGCCAACCCGGCGGCTCTTCACCTCAAGGCGGGGGCGGGCGTTATCCATGGCCTTCTGGAGAACATCCAGAGGATCGACTGCCTCGGTGCCATCACGGGTGCTCTCGATTGCTGTGTAAACAATACGTTCCGCAAGGGAGCGCTTGCCACCGCGCATGACGGTGGTGATAAGTCGGGCAACCAGTGGACTGGCGTAGCGGAGATCACGCTTGACTTCTTTGGTGATGACGCGTTTGCGGCGGGACATGATAAAGAACGTTTGGAGTGTTGGTCTGGATTACTTCCTCTTCTTGACGGCCTTGGCCTCTTCACCTGGCTTGGGGCGCTTGGCTCCATACTTGGAGCGTCCACGACGGCGACCATCAACGCCAAGGCAATCAAGGCTGCCGCGAACGATATGATAACGGACACCAGGGAGATCCTTCACACGGCCTCCGCGAACGAGCACGATCGAGTGCTCCTGGAGGTTATGTCCCTCACCGCCGATGTAGGCGATCACTTCCTGGCCGTTGGTGAGGCGAACCTTGGCAACCTTGCGAAGCGCTGAGTTCGGCTTCTTGGGGGTTCGAGTCATCACCTGCACGCAGACACCGCGGCGCTGGGGACAATTCACGAGCGCAGGTGATTTGGATTTCACCTTGACCTGTTCGCGGCCCTTACGGACGAGTTGGTTGATGGTTGGCATTGTTAAAAAATGAGTGGTCCCAATGCTTCTTCAATTGCCGTTCAGCAAAACCATCCCCGTTTTTGTAAAGGAACTGGTCCGCGTCACCGCAGAGTAGTTAGAAACTCCGAAGAAGTCGGGAGGTGGGAAAGTAGGGAAACCACGTGAATCTGCAAGAAGATTTTATCATTTCGTCACAGAAATTTTCATCAGGAGCGACGAGCCAAAGCAACAACCCGTCTCACCTGCGATCCCTTGGCGTAGGATTTTCCTTCCATTTTCCTTCCTCACCACAGCCGTTACAAACGGCCCCCAGAAGGACTCTGAAATCACCCTGCCGGTCACTAGAGGTGGATAATATCTAGCTTTATCAGGAACGAAAGCCAGTGTCCTGCACTGTCATTTCACTGGACGATACGGCAGTCGGCATATCATTTTCGAGAGCGCCGTCCGACGTTCCGCCACCCGCCGGTATCCCCAGTCGCTGAGGATGCGAAAAAGTGCCACACGTTGATAGATGCTCCACGCCACATTGCCCGAGAAATTACCGCAGAGTGCCATCATCCTGAAGACAGCCTCGGCACCACGCCTGATACGCCCATCCACCTCGATCAGGTGGACTGCTCCCATCGCTCGGTCTGGGGGAAATCCATAAGCCGCCCCCTCTCCGTTTTGTACGGCTGAAAATTCCAGACGGCCATTCCCGGCAATGATCCAACGACGCATCGAGGAGGTACAAAAACCGCATTCACCATCATAGAGAACAAGGGGAAGAGGGCGAGGTGATATACTCATGGAAATATCTTATCGTGTCGTAGGAATATACGCCAACCATCACTCCAGCCCATTCCTCGCGCAGTTTCGCCAAACACTCCTCCGTTGATCTTCCTCGGGTAAGGCCGATATCGTGAACCGATGCGATTTTCATTTCCCAACTTCTTTCTTCTTCTGCTCTTGATGAAAATTGTACCAACAGTTGTTCATGCGCAAGAGGCGGAGGAGATCCTCCAAGCTGCCCGGATGAGCCCCACGGCAAGGCCAGCTTCCCTACGGGCTCAGATTCGGGGTGAGGAGAAGCTGACACTGTTGCGTATCGGCCTTAAAGATCGGGTCATCGCCTACGAGTTCAAGGAGCCGGAACAGATCCTGCTACTCAAACTCGACCCCGGAAACACGAGGCTACTGGAGAAGAAGAACGGGGTATCGCAAACCATCAGCGGCTCCCATCTTCACGATGTAATCAGGGACACCGGCGTCACCTACCAGGACCTCTCCCTGGGATTCCTCTACTGGCCTCAGCCTATCCTGCGGGGAGAGGAAACGTTACGAACCCGCCCTTCCTGGAAAATAGACCTTCAGGCACCGACGGGAGAGGAGATTTATGGGGTAGCCCGGGTCTGGATCGATAAGGACTCGGGCGCCATCCTGCGCATCGAGGGCTATGACAAGAAAGGACTTCTGCTGCGCCGGTTTGAAATCGTCTCCGCGCAGAAGATCGATGGCCTCTGGATGCTCAAGCAGATGCGAATCGAGAGCTTCGAACCCGGAAAACCCGAGCCCATCTCAAGACGCTATCTCGAGGTCTTGGGGAAGGATTCCTGATTCCTCGCCGAACCCCTCGTTGAGAAGTGAGCGACCGCCTTATTTTGTGATCAGCACAATCTGATCGGCCTTGGGGCTTCCAAGTCCCGTTGCCAGATCATAACCGGGCACCGCAACGTAGCCTGTGGTCCCAGATGTGATGTCACGGAAATAGGTTGCATAGGTGGCCTTGGCGGCGCCGTAGGCCTTTGCATTGAACTGGGTGGTTCCTGCATTTCCGAGGCTGGCACGGCGTGCCAGGAGAGCTGAAATCTGCGGTGCTCCGACACTGGTACCGCCGAACACATACCATCCGGAGGCCTTGGTGGTAGGATCGGTGAAGTAGACCGAAACGCCAGTGTACGGGTCGGCGACAAAGCTCAGATCGGGAGTGCCGCGACCGGAGTTGACGTTGAAGCCAACCTGATAGGAGGGGATTTGCACATACGTGCTGAGGCCACCGCCACCGCCGCTCCACACGGTCTCAGAGGTCACTGTTCCCAAGGTGGAATCATAGGCCAGCGAGGTGCCACCCACGGCGGTCACATAGGCGGACACTGCAGGCCAATTGACAACGGCGCCGACGTCACCCGAGGCAGCAACATAACTCACCCCGCTCTTGGCGAAGTAGGAGTCGTAATTCTTCTCCGTTGAAAACTCACCTGCCCCCCAACTCATGGAAACGACACCGGCCTTTACTGTAGTCGAAGTGGCATAACTCACCGCGTTCAGAAGGCTTCCGATCGAGGCGTCCTTGGCAACCACAAGCGCGATTTTTGCCCCTGGAGCCATGGCATGGGCCCACTCTACATCAAGGGTCGTCTCCTGAGCCCATCCTGTGTTACCTGCAGTAGGCCTTCCCTGCGGGTAATAGATAGAGACCGTGGTGGTGGAAATTCCGTAGGCGGAGCAGAAGCTGTTCAGATCGTTCTGAATGTTGGGGCTTCCGTAAGCGACCGCGATCGCGATGGTCTGGCCACGACCGTCACCCGTAGTGGAAATCTTATTGAAACCATAGGCTGCGGCGATCTGGGTCGGTCCATAACCCGACGAGGGAGGAGCTAGCGCTGCGGGGGCTGGATCATTCCCACGCACGGAACCGATCGTATTATTTAGGCCTCCATCCTTGTAACCATATTTCCATTTCAGAGGTGGAGAAATCTCGCCCGGTCCGTTCCCAATTTCGCCGTAAGTTTCTTGTTCCGCATGGAGTCCTAATCCGCCGGCCACAAGAAGCAGAAGGAGACTAGCCACAGCACTTGGTGAATATTTCATAAGGTTCATAAAGATTTGGAATTGGTATGCTGGTGTCTCAGCCGGCACCTAAGGTCAAGGGATCTGATTCCGTAAAGTGCTCGCATCTCGAGTTCCTCTACACCTTCTCTGCGGCCGAACTTCCAAAGAGTCCCGAGGGCCTGATTAGCAAGATCATGATCAGGATGCCGAAGGCGATGGCATCGCGGTAGGAGGAGAGAAAAGATCCACCCAGCAAACACTCACTAAGGCCAAGCAAGAGTCCTCCCACAGCGGCTCCAGGCAGACTTCCGATCCCGCCCAGGACGGCCGCCACAAAGGCCTTGATGCCTGGTTGTGTTCCCATGAGCGGTTCGATCGAATGGATATTCATCGCGTAGAGTACGCCGGCAGCACCGGCCAGGGCCGATCCAACGGCAAAGGTCAGAGAGATCACCGCATTGCTGTTCACCCCCATCAGGGCGGCCGCATCACGGTTCTGAGAGAGGGCACGGAGCGCCAGGCCAAAACGGCTCCGTAGCACAATCTCGCGAAGGGTCACAAGGAGCACCAGCGTCACAGCGATCACCAGGAGATGATTTCCGGAAATCGTGACCCCCTCCCCCAGCGCGATACGGATCGGAGGCAGAAGGTCCGGGAACGCCTTCTGATTCACACCGAAGAGAATCTGCCCCCCGTAGGAGAGGAGGAGTGATACGCCGATCGAGGTGATCAGCACGGCCAGCTTGGGCTGATTCCGCAGAGGCCGATAGGCGAGGCGCTCGATGATTACCCCGAGTAGGGCACAGACGATCATGGCCCAGATAAGTACAGCGGCGGTGGTCATCCAAGGATGAGGGAAAAGATGGCGCGCAACCGGCGTGGCGTAAAACCCTGCAAAGGCCCCGATCATTAGGACATCCCCGTGGGCGAAGTTAATGAACTTCAGCAAGCCGTAGACCATGCTGTAACCGAGAGCGATCAGAGCGTAGATCGCCCCAAGAGAAAGGCCGTTGATCAACTGCTGGAGAAACTCATGCATGGCTGCGACGAGATTAATCAGGAAGTCAGGGGCTCAGGAATTTATTTTGGTTTTAAAAAACAAAAACGCCCTCCGGTTTCCCAGAGGGCGTTGTCAGTTCACAACCAATAAAATTCTCTTAGAACTTAGCCGCAATTGTAAAACCTAGGATGGCCGCATTACCAGTCGAGCCATTTCCACTTGGATTAACAATGTACTGGGCATCAGGAACGAAATCCAACCACTTGTTGATCGATACAGTGTAGAACCATTCAAACACAGTAGTGGTGGAAAAGAACTGACTGGCGTAACTATTGGCAGCGCCACCCTGACCCTTCGGAAGAATGCTGTTGAAGTTGCTGCTGTAAAACCCTTCACCCACAACAATACCGGTCTTGTCGTTTGGACGAGCGTCAAAGAGTCCTTTGTAGACCAGTCCTGTCTGGTAGTAATAGGGCAACTGGCAATTAGAAGCAGGAGTGAAAGTGAATTCAGTAAAGCTGTAGAGGCCACGGGTCTTGTCAGCAACAGTGGTCGAAGCCGAGGGATTCCTACCATCGACCGGATTCTTGTCCAAGGATGGAGACGCGGAGACTTGATTATGAACCGCCGTCAAACGCTGATCAGCCTGAAAATACATACCCCAGATAGTGCCGTTTCCAGAAAGACTGCCGAAGTTGTTATTGTTCTGACCCCAGATGTAGCTACCGATGGCATAGCGTCCTTCTAACTTGTCGGCTCCCAACTTGGGCATCCATCCAATCTCGTTCACGTTGTAGACACCATTCTGACCATAGGAACTTGTTTGAGGATTGAACTGAGCAGTGCCCTGGAAGTTGAATCCGTTATTGTTATAGGAGTAGGTACTTGGGGTGCCACCTGGTTTGGTAGACTGGAGTCCTCCGGGACTAGATTGGATTCCTCCGGCACCAGCGATGGCAAGACCTAGGTAGGTCTGAACATAAGTCGAAGCAGAGGGTTTTGCGCGGAGCATACCACCCCAGGAATCATAGGAACTACTCCATGGAACAGAGGATACAGAGTAGGTTTTTCCACCCTGGGAATACTTTCCAACGGAAGCACCAATACCTTTAGCGGAGGCAATGGCATTGTTTTCGAAATTCTTTGACTCGGGCTGAGTCAGGAAATCCTCATAGGGATTGATCCAACCGAGCTTAAGCAAGAACTGGGGATCCATGGTTTTATCTGTCTTGTAGAGGAAATACTGAGACATGACGCGCACTCCCATGCCACTGGTGTCCTTGTTCGGGTTGAACATGCTGGAGGCGCCGACGGTTCCGGCAGCATTGCCAGTATATCCGCAATTCGGGTTACCATCGACATTACGATAGCGCCAGTCGGACTGAACGGTCAGGCCCGTAAGGCTGAACACCTTGCCAAAGTCGTAATTGAATCCGAGTTTTTCTTCGGTCGACCAGTTACTTACTGGAACACCGTAGATCTGTCCTTTTGCATAAGCTGGCTGTGCGGCAGGGGTCACTTGTCCAAGAAACACCTCTTTCGCCTGTCCGGTAATGGTCAAGCCGAAGTCTTTGAATGTTTTGCCAAGTCCAAGCCAGTTTGCGGTAACACCGTTGCCCGACCAGTAGTTTTGCAGATCATTGTCCCACTCATCCAGCGTTGTTATCGAGCTGCTGAGTTTTTTAAAATAAGCCTTAGAGTTCTCGGCACCCTCTCCAGTGAGCCCCTCCAAATATGCCTTGGACTTCTCGTAAGCCTCACCAACCGATCCTCCATGCCACCAACTGAGGAGTGGGGATTCTTCGGACAAAGAAAGAGAACCGCTAAGGGGAGGAGTTAGGGATGGCATTGACTTCGGATGTACTATATTCTGGGAACGTGCGGACCCGAGGAGAATTGGGAGGATTGCCACAACCGCGGCTAGATAACGGGGATTCATAGATATTTTTGGATAAGGTGAAATTTTTATACACCCCAATATTTTGAAACAACGCTCGTCATGTCACGATTTTGGCACAAAAAAGCCCCGGGAAATCCCGGGGCTTTTCTTTAAGTTTACTGGTGTTTCGACGGAGAACTAGAAGCTCTTACTAGGCATTTTCGCCGCCAGCTGCCTGGTCGCGCTCTTTCATCGCGGCCTTGCGGCTGAGCTTCACCTTGCCCCTGTCATCGACGCCGATGCACTTGACCCAGATAACATCGCCCACCTTGACGACATCCTCGACCTTGTTAACGCGCATATCGGCGAGCTCGGAGATATGAACCAGACCGTCTTTGCCGGGCAGAACCTCGACAAAGGCGCCAAACTCCTTGATGGAGACGACGGTGCCCTGGTACATCTCGCCGATGCCGATCTCCTTGATCATGCCGAGGATGATCTCCTTGGCGCGCTTCAGGCTCTCTCCGTTGCTGGAGTAGATATTCACGGAGCCATCGTCCTCGATATTGATCTCAGCGCCGGTCTCGGCAACGATGCTCTTGATGGTCTTGCCACCGGGGCCAATGATCAGGCCGATCTTATCCTGAGGAACCTTCACGGTCTCGATACGAGGAGCATACTTGCTCATCTCACTACGGTGAGAGGGAAGAGTCTGCTTCATGTGATCAAGGATGAGCCCGCGGTTCTTGCGGGCATCGTCGATCGCGACGGACATGAGCTCGTGGCTGATGCCCTTGAGCTTGAGGTCGAGCTGGAATCCAGTGACACCGACCTCGGTGCCGCAGAGCTTGAAGTCCATGTCGCCGAAGTGATCCTCGCTGCCGATGATGTCGGTGAGGAGGGTGTGGCGAGTGAGCTTACCGTTGCCATCATCTTCGGAGACAAGTCCGACGGAAATACCTGCGACGGGACGCTTGAGAGGGACACCCGCGTCGAGTAGAGCGAGAACGCCTGCACAGACCGAGGCCATCGAGGTGGAGCCGTTGGACTCCATGACCTCGCTGGTGACGCGAAGAGCATAAGGGAACTCCTGCTGGCTCGGGATGACCGGGAAGATCGAGCGCTCAGCGAGGGCTCCGTGGCCGATCTCACGGCGATTCTGACCTCCGAAGCGGCCGGTCTCACCGACGCTGAAAGGAGGAAAGTTGTAATGTAGCAGAAAACGCTTAGTCGTCTCGCCGCCACCGTATCCGTCGATCATCTGGGCTTCGTCGGAAGTGGCGAGTGTTGCCAATGCCATGGCCTGGGTCTCACCGCGGGCGAAAAGCGCGGAACCGTGGGCGCGAGGGAGAACCGTCGTCTCACTGGTAAGCTGACGAAGCTCAAGCAGACCGCGACCGTCGCAGCGCTTCTGCTTGTCGAGGATGCTGACGCGGAACGCCTTCTTCTGGAGATAATCAAACGCCTGTGAGATCTCGAACTTCGTTGCGGTGGGATACTTCTCGATGATCTTAGCGCTCACTTCCTCGCGGAGTGCGCCGACGGCCTTGCCACGAGCGACCTTACTCGGGGTGTAAAGAGCAGCCTCGATGCGGTCACCGGCGACCTGGTAGGCGATCTCGAGCATTCCCTCATCGACATTGAGAAGGGTGAACTCACGCTTTGGCTTGCCGGCCTTGGCGATCAGTTCTTTCTGGGCGGCGATAAGCGGACGGGTCTGCTCGCGGGCGAAGTCGAGAGCCTTCTTAAAATCCTCTTCTGGGAGCTCATTGGCGGCGCCCTCGATCATGATGACGTTTTCGCCGTCGCCGACATAGACAAGGTCGAGATCGCTATCCTCACGCTGAGCGTGGGTAGGGTTCACGACGAACTCACCATTCACGCGGCCGACGCGGACTGCCGCGATGGGCTTCTCGAACGGGATGTCGGAGACGCAGAGGGCGGCGGAGGCTCCATTGATGGAGAGGATGTCCGGGTCGATCTGGCCGTCCGCGGAGAGCAGGATGCTGATGATCTGGGTGTCGTAGAAGTAGTTCTTCGGGAAGAGGGGGCGCAGCGGACGATCGGTCATGCGGGCGGTCAGGATCTCCTTCTCGCTGGGGCGGCCTTCGCGCTTGAAGTAGCCTCCGGGGAACTTGCCGACTGCTGCGGCCTTCTCCTTGTAATCAACGGTGAGGGGGAAGAAATCCTGGCCTTCCTTAACGGAGGTGGCGGAGACGGCGCTCACGAGAACGATGGTCTCGCCGGAGGTGACGACAACGGCTCCGTCAGCAAGCTTGGCGATCTTGCCGGTTTCGAAACTGATGGGATTCTGGCCGACATTGGCGGTGACAGTGGTGTGTGACATAGGAATTGGGAATTAAGGGCTGTTGGGTTGGATTAACATAATCCGGTAGGGGCGCAGGATTTGTTGAGCGCCCGCTGTGGCGGATAACACCCGGATGGGTGTCTTCAGTGTTGGTGTGTGTTTGATGGAATTCTCCAGCAGAACAAGCTGGAGAAGAATGATGGTCGTGGGATCTCATCCCCCTTACCCTCAGAGCAACCGACCTCATCGGGCCGGAACTTTCCAAGTGGGGAAAACCGTTGACCGATGCGTTACTTACGCAGGTTCAGCTTCTCAATGACCGCCTGATAACGCTCAGTGGCGCTATCCTTGAGGTAATCGAGAAGACGGCGGCGCGTGGCAACCATCTTAAGAAGGCCGCGACGTGAGGAATGATCCTTGGCGTTGCCCTTGAGATGCTCGGTAAGGGAGGTGATCCTCTGTGTGAGGTTGGCCACCTGGACGTCGGCACTGCCGGTGTCCTTCTCATGCAGCCGGAGTGCTGCGATTTCTGCTGTTTCAGTTGTCGTCATATTTTTTAAGAGGGTCGGAATGTAGCCTTACCTGGGAATCCTTGCAAGGAGTTTTGAGCGATCTCGTATTCACCCAAAATGGATCTGAAAATAATCTGAAACTCAGGAACTCAGAAATAAAATCAGCATTCGATAGAATTTACGATAAAACACTCCTTTTTCATCACTGTCTCGAATGAGGAAACTTTAAACCCCAATTCTTTAAGATCAGACCCATTCTTACTTCTTCCTGAGTTCCTGAGTTCCAGATTAATATTCTTTTCCTTTTCCAATGTCCGAACATCTACCCGAACTCTCCAAAGCCTATGCTTCCGCCGATGTCGAAGCCGACTGGTATGCCCGGTGGTGCGAGTCCGGTTGTTTCACTGCTGATCCCTCCTCGCCAGCCCCACCCTACTCGATCGTCATCCCGCCGCCGAACGTGACCGGCATCCTGACTCTGGGCCATGTCCTCAATAACACCCTGCAGGACATCCTGGCCCGCCGCGCCCGGCAGACAGGCCATGAAGTCCTCTGGCTTCCGGGCACGGATCATGCCGGCATCGCCACCCAGACTGTCGTCGAACGCCAACTCCGTAAGGAGGAGAAGAAGACCCGTCACGACCTAGGCCGCGAAGCCTTCCTGGTCAAGGTCTGGGAGTGGAAGGAGAAGCACGGTGGCATCATCATCAGCCAGCTGAAGAAGCTCGGGGCCTCCTGTGACTGGTCGCGTGAGCGATTCACCATGGACAAGGCCTATGCACGCAAGGTGCAGGAGGTCTTTGTCGATCTTCACAAAAAAGGCCTCATCTATCGCGGCAAGCGGATGGTCAACTGGTGCCCCATCTCACTCACCGCCCTAAGCGACGAGGAAGTCATCCCCAAGAAGCAGAAGGGATATCTTTACCATTTCAAGCTCGAGGTTGTGGAGACCTCGGGAACCTGGCTGGAGATCGCGACTACACGTCCCGAGACCATCATGGGAGACACGGCGATCGCCGTGAACCCGAAGGATCCGCGCTATGCCCATCTGATCGGCAAGCATGTCCGCCGTCCCCTTCCCCTGAATGTCGAGGCTCTCCTACCGATCATCGGCGACGAGGCAGTCGACTTCGAGTTCGGCACCGGCGTTCTGAAGGTCACCCCCGCCCACGACAAGGCCGACTACGAGATTGGACTCCGACACAATCTTCCCGTCATCGATATCATGAATGCGAACGGGACCCTCAATGATCTTGCTGGCGAGGGATTCGCGGGGCTAGACCGCTTCGAAGCACGAATGGAGGCCGTCGAGCGTCTGAAGGAACTCGGCCTTCTGACCAAGGAGGAACCGTACGAAAACAACGTCGGCTTCAGCGAGCGGGCCGATGTCCCCGTGGAACCGCGCCTGAGCGAGCAATGGTTCCTGAAGTATCCGAAAACTGTCGAGGCCCGTGCTGCCGTCAAGGATGGCCTGATACGCTTCTTTCCCGAACGCTGGGAAAAGGTCTACGACCACTGGCTCGAGAACATCCAGGACTGGTGCATCAGCCGCCAGCTCTGGTGGGGCCATCGCATCCCGGTCTGGTATCCGCCACAATCATCGACAGGAGATTCCCCGGAAGGAATCCGCGCCCAGATCGAGTCACCCGGCGATGGGTGGACTCAGGATCCCGACGTACTCGATACCTGGTTCTCCTCCTGGCTGTGGGCTCACGAGACCATGGACGAGGCCGTCCGTGCCAAGTTCTACCCGACAAGCGTGCTCGTCACCGGCCCCGACATCATCTTCTTCTGGGTCGCGCGCATGATCATGGCGGGGCTTGAATTCACGGGTGAAATCCCATTCCGGGATGTCTACTTCACGGGCATCATCCGCGACAAATCAGGGCGCAAGATGTCGAAGAGTCTCGGCAATTCACCCGACCCGCTAGACCTTATCGCCAAGTATGGGGCCGACGGCCTCCGCTTCGGAATCATCCGCGTTGCTCCCCAGGGACAGGATATCAAGTTCGACGAGAAGCAGATTGAGGAGGGAAGGAACTTCGCCAACAAGCTTTGGAACGCCGTCCGCTTCCGCGAGATGCATGGTACTGGGAATCCCTCCCCCGACTTCGTTGACTTAGATGGACTGCAGCTTCCCGACATCGCGATCCATCTGCTCGAGCGCTTCGACACCATGCACACCTCGCTACGTGGAGCCTATGCCGACTACCGCTTTCACGAGGTAGCGGGATTGCTCTATGACTTCTTCTGGGGCGACTACTGCGATTGGTTTATCGAGGCTGCCAAGCCGATTCTCTACAGTGAGAAGTCCTCTGCCAAGGGCGCGATCCTTGCCACCATGGATATCGTGCTTTCGGGTATCCTGAGGCTTCTGCATCCGCTGATGCCCCATCTCACCGAGGAGCTCTGGCGCCACCTCGGCTACTCAGCCGAAGCCTCGGCCTCCTCCACGGATGCCAGAAAAGAGTTTCTTCTCTACACCCAACCACCGAGAGAAAATCACCTCGGCGGCATTGCGCAAGAGAGGATAATCGCGGCCGGAGAGAGGACCAGGGCGCTTTATTCCGCGATCCATGCCGTGCGCAACCTCCGTTCGGAATTCAAGATCCCTTCCAAGCAGCAGGTCCGATTCCTTCTGGCACCCAAAGCAGATTTGGGTGAATTCACTCCTCTCCAGTCCGCGATCTTTGCGGCACTCACCAAGGCTTCCTCCTTGGAACTCATCACCGGTTCGGCTCCCGCAGGCACGCCTGGCATCCTTACAGATCTCGGCACAGTCTCCATGCCGCTAGAAGGACTGATCGATCTGGAAGCCGAGAAGACCCGGGTCATTACCGAGATTGCGAAGGTCGAAGAGGAACTCAACAAGGTGAATGCCAAGCTGGCTGATAAGAGCTTTGTCGAGAAAGTCCCGGCAACTGTCCTCGAGGATCATCGCCAGCGCCACGCCAAGTGGAGCGAAAAGCTTGATACCCTCAAGACCACTCTGAAGACACTAGGATAAGCATCCATTAACCACAAAAAGCACAAGAGGCACAAATGACGGATGATGAAGCAAAGCGATTAGCTGATTGCATCAGGGATTGCTCATTTCATCTTCATTCCTTCCTGAAATGGGGACACTTAGAAAAGGTCTATGAAAATGGTTTGGCACATCGTTTGGAAAAAGCAGGCGTTGAAGTCGAGCGCCAGTTCAGGATTCCCGTTCTTGATTTGGATGGAACCGTGTTGGGCGATTACATTGCGGACCTGATTGTGGAGCGAGCAATGATTCTCGAGATCAAAGCCTGTGATTCGCTTGCGCCGATTCATACCGCCCAAATTCTGGGGTACCTACGCGCCACTCGAATTCGTCATGGCATGTTGGTGAACTTCGGGGCTCCTACAATCCAGTTTAAAAAACTCGTACTTTAGAGCACTCTCCCTTTTATCTCGAATTTGTGCTTTTTGTGCATTTTGTGGCGAAATATTTTTAAAGACTCACCAACCTACATCCTCATGACAATCAATTCAGTCGATCGTCTCCAAGTCTTCATCATGGCAGGAGGAAGCGGTGAGCGCTTCTGGCCAGCCAGCCGGACAGCGACTCCGAAGCATTTGCTCAAGCTCCTGGGCGACCAGACCCTACTGGAACAGACCATCCGCAGGTTTGAAGGTGTTGTCCCGTTCGAACAGATCTTCGTACTGACCAATGTCGCCCAGATCGAGGCAACGCTGGCTGCCGTTCCGTTCCTCCCTGCCGCCAATATCATTGCCGAACCGGCCAAGCGCGACACGGCCCCCGCCGCAGCGCTTGCGTCTGGCATCGCCAGAAGCCGCAATTCCGATGCTATCGTCGCCCTCTTCCCAGCCGATGCGATGATCCATGACACGGCTGCCTTCCGCAGACAGCTGACCGAGGCAACGGAATTCGTGGCTGGGAATCCCTCTATCCTGACCTTCTCGATTACCCCTACCCATGCCTCGACCGGCTTCGGCTACCTGCAACTCGGCAAGCCGATTGCCGCACCCGGTTCCACCCGCATCGTCTCCGTCGAGCGCTTCGTCGAGAAGCCGGATGCCGACCGTGCCCAGGAATTCCTGCTCGGAAAGAAGCATGGTTGGAATGCCGGGATGTTCCTCTGGCAAGCGGAGACCTTCCTAGACGAGTGCCGTAAGCAACAACCCGAGCTGGAACAGTTCATCCTCGGATTCCCCAACACCGGCGTCCTCACGGATTACCTTGCAGAAACTTTTCCCAAGCTTTCCAAGATCTCCGTGGACTTCGCCATCATGGAGAAGGCCACCAGCGTGGTGGCCGCGATCGCCGAGTACGACTGGGACGATGTCGGCTCTTGGACAGCTCTTCCGGACCACCTCGGCAAGGATGCTCAGGAGAACACCCTACAAGGCCGGGTCGTTACCCTCGATGCAGGGCGCAATATCGTCGTCGCCGGAAAGCGGACGATCGTACTCTGCGGGGTCAGCGATCTCGTGGTCGTCGAGACAGATGATGCAGTCCTTGTCTGCCATCGCAATGCGGTTCAGCAGATCAAGAATCTTAACCTCCCCCCGGAACTCAAGTAGGGCGGTTTGGGATTTTGGCGCCGCAGGTTGTTCGCCTGCGCTCGCAGTATAATTTATACAGCTTCGCTTGGCGGCCTACTGCGACATCCAAACTTCCAAACCTTAATTAAGACTCCATTCGCCTAGAACTTTGCTCCCACTGACCAGAAGATGTTCTGGCTGACGAGGTCGTTGTTCCCTGCGGCGGCGTTGTAAAAGAAAGCCGTGTTCCAGTTCTTCTTGAACTCCAGCGTGACGCCAACGCCCGTATAGAGAGTGTCACGAAGCGGGGCGGAGCTGGTGTTGGAGACGGGGACTCCAGACAGGTTCCCATTGATGGCGTAGGGGTTCTGAAGGAACTCGTGCTGCCAGGCCAGGTTGATCTGGGGTACGACCATCAGGTTTCGGGTTGCCTGCCAGGAGTAGGCGCAGTTGGCACCGAGGTTGTAGATCATGCTGGCGGTGTTCCAGTTGAGCCCCTGGTAGTCGAGGCTCTGCGCACCCGTCTCGTTGAAGGAGTTGGCTCCGAAGTAAGTGTACTGGAGGCTGGAGACCGGACCGAAGGCCCAGTTCCCCTTACGCCAGTTGTACCCCGCCGCCAGGAGGCTATCGAGTTCCCCGGCTCCGGGTGAACTGTTCGCCGTGCGGTTGATCCCGGGGAAGTTGATCGCGCGGGTGACGTTGTAGTTGTTGTAGGATCCGCCGACGAGGGCGTCCCCGTAGAAGCCCCTGCCGCTCGGATCACTGTAGGTCGCGAGGAGACCGAAGCGGACGGCGTTGTCGATCACGGTGCTGCCCGAGTACGTGCCGTTGTATTTGGCATAGGTGCCTTGATAGCCGGCGTAGATGCCGGTGGTCACCGCGGGATTCCACTTGTAGGTGAGACCGGTGATCAGGCCACCACTCTGGGCGTTGTACTTCTGGAGCATGTTGCCGCTGTTCGCCTGGGCAAAGATGCCGTTGCCATCGACAAACATCCCCCAATGGGTGTCCGCTCCGGGACGCAGGATATCCTTCTTGGCATCAAGGACGCTCTTGTCCCCGTCACCCTGTCCCTCCTGGATCATCGCCGTGTTGTCGGCGAATCCACTCATGGAGAAGCCGGTACCGGCCACACGGAGTCCGAACATCTGCTGGACGAGGTCGTTGTACTGCGCGTTGGCCGCGTTGAAGGCCATCGTCGAGAGCGACTGGTAGAGGGTCGGAGCGATCGCATTGAATGCATGGCCGTATTGGAATGCAGCGAGGCTATCAAGTGCGGTGGCGACCACCTGCTTGTCGCCACTGGTTGCAGTAGCAAACGAGTTGAGTGCGCCGGCCACACTGCTTTGGTTTGGCGTGACCGCCAACTGGGTGTAGCTCTGCGGCGCGATGACGAGATATCCGTCGACCCCGCCGTTCTCCACAAGAAAGCGGCCACGGTAGCCCTGAGGCACAGCTATCGTTCCGAAGGTGCCGTTGATCCCACCGCCCGCCGTCATGATTTGATAGCGGTCGCCGAAGTTCATATTCCAGCCGTTGACCGGGATCGCGTTGAGCGTTCCCCCGACGACGGCCGTACCGGTCGCTTGGAGCTGACCGACCTGGGTGGTGGAGGCGATCAGGACGTTGAAGGTGCCGCCCGTATTGATCTGAAGGCTTCCGACCGAGAGGGTCCCGGGAGTGTTGCCGACACCGGGAGTGATCGAGCCCCCGTTGACGTTCACATGCGACGTGGTGGAACCCGTTCCGGTGAGGTTACCGATGGTGACCGTGTAGGGGGCTCCCCCGGTGTGGGTGCCGAGCAACTCGAACGTCCCTCCCTCGATGGTCGTCGACCCGGTGTACGTGTTGGCGCCGGTCAGGGTGAGCGTACCGAGACCGAGTTTCTGGAGACCACCGGGACCGATCACCGGCCCGCTGAGGGTCAGCCGTGTCCCGGCATCGGGAAGGATTGCCGTGTTGGTGGCGAGATTCATGGTCACTCCAATGGTGTGGCTTCCGGCTCCGTTAAAGATGAAGGGAGTCGTGAACCCGGTCTCCATCGAGATGGTGCCGCTCCCGCCGATCGCATAGGAGGCGGCCGCATTGGAGAAGACCATGACCGAGAGATGGGCATTGGTATTGAGCGTCACGGTGCCCGTTCCCGAGGTCAGCCCGCGCGTGTCGAAGGTCGCGGTGTCCCAGCTGCTATTGGTACCGTTGAGGCCGGGCGCGACACCGATGTTGGTGCCAGCGGTTCCCCAGTAGGGGTTATTGGTCCAGTTGCCACCGATATTCGTACCCCAGTAGGAGTCATAGATCAGGGCGATCGAGTTCAGGGTGATCCCGTAGCCCCCGATGGCTCCCGCCGTGATGTCGTTGTAGCGGATCTCGTAGACATTCCGACCCACACCGACCGTGCCTCCCTCCGGAAGTCCGCTGAAAATCTGGTTAAAACGCGCATTTGTAACCGGCAGGCTGTTGGTATGGTCAAAGAGGAGGAACTTCGTGTTCGGCTGGAGAAAGACGTCGTTGGTGGCGGAGAGCGAGAGCTTGGCAAGCTGGTATTCATTAATGAAGAGTTTGCCCCCGACGACGATCGTGTCATTGGTATGGCTTCCCGGATTGATGGTCATGGAGGTGGTCGAGAAATAGTCCAGATCAAGACTGTTCGAGGTGATGAGCACTCCCTGGCCGGCGGGATGACTCACCGTCGTGCCAAATTTCAGAGAGGCTCCACTACTGATGCTCAGTCCGCCGGTTCCGGAAACGGTCCCCTCCCCGGAAACCCGGAAGAGGGAGTAATCACCCGTCACATCGATGAGACCGTTGTTGGTGACCTGCAGATACTTACTGAGATAGAACGTTGAACCGCTATCGATGATCAATTGGGCGGTGTTGTTGCTCGATGTTTTTTCGATATAGAGCGAACCGGACCTATTGCCGGGATTGAATTGTGAGTCAGCGGAAAGGATAAGACTCACGTTGCCAAGGAGGTTGAGGTGCTGATCGGAGCCATTGGTACTGTAGAAAACATACCCATTGGACACACTCATGATCCCATTACTCTGGAGGGTGAGCATGGCCCCGTTCTCCAATGACAAGGCCTCCGTGATCACTCCCTTTTCATCGTGATAGCCCTCAAGGGTGAATGTGGAGGAGCCGGCCTGAACATCGATCAACGGGGTTTCTAGCTTTGTCCCCCCAGACACAAAGATGGAGTTGTTATTGGTGAGATTGAGGTACTTGGTGGGCGTGAGGAGGGTGCTACTGAGACCCATATTCACCGAGCCGTTGTCCAGCGTGAGGAACGGGAGGACCAGGCTGGCTCTATCGCCGACGAGACGGATCTAGCCACCATCACGGACAACAAAGTCCCCGGGCCCTCTGGAATAATCGTTGGTCTTGAAGAGTAAAAAGGACTGGTCGATTAGAAGAGTACTGCCGGCGCCGATGACCAAGAGCGAGTTATTGGTCTGCCCAAAGTAGAGGCGATGGCTAATCGGAACACCACCGGCCGTCTCCCCGCTCCGGAAGAACTGAAGGGTCGCTCCATTGGTGACAATGAGTGAAGCAGGGGAGGCGAAAGGATAGCCCGTGTTCCAGTGGGCGATTTCATTGCTCCCACCTGTGGCCGTAAGGGTGAAATGGGTGCCCGGAGTCGCGTCTCCCCTGAGTCCAGCGCCGGCATTCAGGTATGCATTCGACATGGTCAGGGAGGTCGGAGAGCCATTGAAAGGCGCGAGGAAGATTTGTACCGGAGCACTGAATGGCTGCGGATATCCGTTCACCGTTCCCTCGGGATCTAGAGCGACATTGTAGATAGCGAGGTTCTGGATATTCATCGATCTTCCCTGAACCGGGGCAAAGAAAGTCGAGCTGCCAGCAATGCTGGAGGTGACCCGGGTGAGGCCGGAATTCGTCCAGGTCATGGTCGTGAAGATGCTCTGAATCCCACCGCTCTGGATGTTCACAGGGGTATCAACGTATAAATCCGCCTTGTACTGGACGGGGTTGGTCGCCAACAGGACGACCGCATTGTAACTGTTGGAAACGTTATGGTTGAGAATAGCCCCCGAGACGACGCTCATGCCGGTAGTGTACGTGTTGGTCCCAGCCGAGGCAGGACTCACCCCAACGAAGGTGGTGGCCAAGGCGATGAGCACGAGGAGACGCGAGGAAAGAATTCGGCAGCAGGACATAGACTACTCATTCCATCCGTTATCCCCCTCCTTGGCTATCCATTAAACGCCCCAACTCGGACGATGGATCCGGATAGCACTTAGCGCCCGTTCTTGACCGATCTCGTCAGCGTGGCCGAGGGAAGCTCCCCGAACTTCTTCCGATAGGCCTGACTGAATCGGCCGAGGTGATGGAACTGATACCTGAGGGCGATCTCGGAGATGCCTCCGGATTTTCGGGAGGTGCGGAGTTCCCCGCGCACCGCCTCCAAGCGCAGATCGAGCAAGTAGCTGGTCAGGGTGGTGTGATAGTGGCGGAGAAAGGCCTTCTGCAGGGAACGGGGAGTGATACCCGTCTTTGCGGCGATCTTGGCAGGGGTGAGCTCGGTGGTGAGGTGCTCCGCGATCCAGGCACGGAGTTCCTCGACCTTCATCCTGCCGATCATCGGGGTGGAGAGTGCCACGGCCGGACGCTCGGCCACGATGGACTGGGCGATGGTGGAGAGGAGAAGTCCCTCCATGCGCCTCAGATGATGGGAGGGTGGAGGGGTGAGGGCGCCCATCAGATCGGCACTTAGGAACTCCAGGAAGCGAACCAGAGACGAGGCCTTCGGCCCGTTCTCCCACTCCCTGGCCTCGAGCGTGTCCTCTAGCGCTCCATGACTCCGCAACTCGGCCATGAGGGCGGACGCAGGGATCTCGATCAGGAGGGACTCGATCGGGGTGGCCGAGAACTCCATGGCCGTCCGGTGAGGGAGGAACATCGGGTGTCCCGGTGCGGCCCGGTACGGCTTTCCCTCCACCGTGATGCTCATGGAGCCCTCCAGGGGGAGGAAGAGGGTGGCCGAGCGGTTGTTCGGCTCGGTCCGGACCTCCATGGCGGCGGAGCAGGCGACGTGATTGAAATGGGAACGACCCAGCGGGATCCGGGTGATGACGGAGGAGTAGGAATCCGGTCCGGTGACCCGGCTGGTATGCTTCGCCCAGACCTTGGAGGTGAATTCGTGACCCTTGCGAAGACTGGTGGTCTCCAGGGAGGGGTGGGCGATCCTGCGAGACTGGATCGTCTTGGTTCCCCCACCCGTCTTGCTGCCCTTACACCTCTTCCGCGACTCGGCCGTCATGGTCACTTCAGGCGGCGGAAGAAGAGGATCAGACCGGCGACTCCGGCAATCAGCACCCCCACCACGATCAAGGCGCGGTAAAAGATGGCATCGACCAGATTCCCTCCCCCGCCAAGGGAGGCGGAGAGCTGGTTGGCCTCATGAAGGGTGTCCCGCACCTGACCCAGCAGAATACCGGTTTTCTCGGGCGTCCAAGGGCTCGGCCCTGAGGAGGTGTTCGTGAACAAGGATGAGTTCACGGCGCGGTCGACCGCCTCGGCGAGCTTGCGCGACTCGGTGACCGTCCCCTGGATGCCGGGAAGTAATTCTTTCACGGTGGCGGCATTGGTGCCGATGGATGCCGTGATTTTGTCGGGAAGTGCCGTGATCGCGGAGAAGGCCTTCTCGGCGCTTCCGGCGAGCGAGAGGACGGCGGGTGCGGAACCTGCCTGTGCAAGCGCCAGCGAGGTCTGCATGGTGGTGAGGCGGGGGAGTCGCTCGAGATAGAACATGGCCCGCTCGCCATACTGCAGGGCCTCGTCGACTTTCCCCACGGCACGGCTGACATCGGCGATCAGGATGAGCCCACCTTTGGAGGATTCCTTGCCGGTGCGGGCCGAGGAGATGTCATCCAACCGGATGCTGGCCACGTAGAGGGACCCGGGGTGGCGCTGTTTCCAGTCGGAGATGATGGAGTTGAGTTGCCCGCGCTGGGCCGGGGTCAAGGTCTCGTCGAGGATACCACCGAGATCTTTTTTCATCCCCCGGAGGGCCTCCAGGAGGGGCTCGCCTCCTTTGCCAAAGACCTGGGAATTCCGGGAACGGGACACCGACCATTCCGCAAGATCCGTCAGGACCGCCATGTCGAGCAGACTCCCTGCCGGATCCCTGCCGGCGGCGATCTGCATAGTGGCGGCGGAGAAGAGGACCTTCCAATGCTCGGCGGCGGAGCGTTTCTGCGGATCGGTCTCGCCGCGCAAGTACTGGTCGAGGGCCTGCCAGACCGCCATGGTGAAGCGATCGGAGTAGTCCATCATCTCCTGCTGGAGAAGGTGTGAGCGGGAGGCCTCGCTATCAGCACGACGGGGGAAAAGGCCGACCTTCTGATCCCTTGTACCACCCTCCTTTTTGCCACCGAAGAGGTCAAACGCACAAAGCTCCCCCACGCCGCTCAGGAGAAGAACCGCACCTAGGGCAGGTATCAGTAAGGAGCGTGGGGCGGCGGTCACTCAAAAAGAGTTATTTCACCGGCAGCCGGTGAGCAAGCAACTAGAAGGTCACTTTAATCCAAGTTGTGCCATGGTTCCATGAAACGGAGTCGGAGTGTTCAGCAGAAAGGTGCGGCGATGAGGTTATAACAGTTAGTACCGTTACAAGGTTACAACGTGGATTCAGGACAGCCCCTGTACCAGACTTCGAGAAGTCGCCATCAAGGAGTTTACTCATGATGACTCGGTACGCAGAGTGGTATGAGCGGCTCTACTGTCAGCACTTTGTAACGTTTCACTCTTCTAACCTTTTAACTTCTTCTCTTAGAACGAATCGACCCGCTTGATCCACAGAATCCAGCCCGCCTCGCCGGGCTTTAGCTTGTACTGGAACTGACGCCATCCACCTGTGGGAGTGGAGTTGGGATCCCCTTTTTTGTAAACGGGGAAGCGCCGGGCAAAGCTGCTCTCGATCACCGCAAACTCATCGTGACCCATGTAACCCGAGAGGTCTTTCTTTCCGGGGGGCGTGATGAAGATGTCGGTCATCACTTTCTTTCCGTTAGTGGACCAGGCGTAGGCCCTGCCGTAGGAACCGCTGCCGGGACTGGTGGTGTAGACAAAGACTTCTGGGGCCCCGTCTCCGTCGAGATCTGCGATCTCCACCTTACTCACCGCTCCCTCGACGGGCTGGGTGACCGGGGCGTCACCGTTCTTAAGTCCATGAGGCTGAATGGTGACTGTGTTGCCATCCGCCTTGTTCGGTGAGGAGATCGTAAAGCTGAGCCCGTTTGATTCCAGCTTCTGGAAAAATCCCCCGGCATGGAGAGGGAGCGAGAGTGAGAGGAGAAAGGATCCGGTAATCAGGAGCAGGCGAGTCATAGAATGGAATATCTCACGTCAATAATCAGGGAGCTATCCCTTGTACGACTTATTTTTGGATCGCTTCCCGGATAGCGCATCGAAATCATTGGCTGCATAGTAATTGCATTCTACTGAAACAATGATGAATCTCCCTAGAATCCTCCTGATCTTATCACTCGCCGCAGTCTGCACCGGTTGCTCGACGACCACATTCCTCAAGACATCTGGAACGGGGATCCAACGCGGCAATGGCGGCGCCTTCCGGATGGTAGATGGAATCGAACTCTACCAAGAAGGGGCCCCCAACCGTTCCTATCAGGTAGTGGGAGTGATCACCGACAGCCGCCCCGCCGGTCCCTGGACTCTTGGACCACGCGCCAACACGGTCGCTAAACTTGCGATGCAGAACGGAGGCCAGGCTGTCATCCAGCAGTCCGATTTCAGGGAGTTTGTCGGCTACAGCACCTCCAATAACGCGAACTACTCCCAGTACCAGAATGCCAACTGGAATCGCAACGGGGGTGGCTACAATCAGTACGGCCAAGGCGGAAACCGCTACGGCAACTGGAGCCAGGGGCACGCCAACAACTACACCTACGGGAATGCCAGCGGCAACTCGACCACGACCGCACTCTACAACGCTCACTCCCGCTTCCTCGTGATCCGATACCGGTGAGAAGCTTACTTCTCCTGCTCTGCACAGCGGGATGTGCCGTTGCTGCACCCCTACCCCATGTCTCTCTGTGTGATCAAAGGCATCTGCCGGGCTGGCAGGGTGCTCCCGTCGGCAACGTCCGCCTCGAAGGGAAGAACCTGACCTCTGGAGCCACGGCGCAACAACCCAAAGGAAATCCATCCGGTTGGATCGGATGGGTTGATTGCTCCGAGCCTCGTCATCCGAAAACTCTCCGCATTGTGAAGGGAGTCCCCGTCGGCTCTAGTCTGATCCTACGCAATCCTTTGGGCTTCCTGCTCACGATCCCTGCTAAAAAACCGATCATTGAGGCATGGGGATTTGATCCTGACGGCATGCATATCGTCCTTAAATCAAGGGCCCTCCACGGCGCCGCCATGATAGAGCGCTTCTTCATGAAGGATGGATCCCAAGCCGGTTCCTGTTACGCTTACGGATCACATCTTCCCTCTTGGGCATTGCCTTATTCGGATGAGGGAGATCATTCCGGCCGTGGGAACAATCGCTAGAACTTCACCCCTGCGGACCAGAAGATGTTTTTGGAAGTGAGAGCGAAACCCCACGCTTAAAAGAGGCTTGGAGGTTTTGATGCCAGAGTTAGGCGGCCAAGCGCCGCTATAGTGAACTACTGCAAGTGCAGGCCAACGCCACTATGGCGCAAAGGACCAAGCCCTATTTTCTTGACGGGGGTGCCGAGTAATGCGAGCCAATCCTTCTTCTGCTCCGGCGTCAGCAGATGCAGCAGGCTACGCGCCGTCGTGCGATGGATCTGGTGCAGGTCGATCTCCCTGCGAAGCTTGGACTTCTTGCCAGCCAGAAAGGATTTCTGCACCTCGGCGGCCCTAGCAGAGTCAACGGAGCGGATTTCATCGGCCTTATGGCGCTGATCAGGTGTAAACTTGAGGATTTCCTGCTCGCTCGGAGATAGAAGAAAGAGTCCGCCATCAAACTGGCGTTCAATCTGCCGGAAGCGGATTCGCTGAGCGGCAGTCATTACATTGATCACACGCTGATTGCAGGAAGCTTGGTAGGCGGCGAGTTTCTTCTGAGCCGAGTTGTCGAACGATAAATCGAACAGCCCTGTAGCTGAGACAACGCCAACCTTGGCCCTGTACTCGGCGCTAACCGCATCGATACGAACCTTCTGGATGGGGGTGAGCTTCAGATCGTTGCAAACGGCCGGCTGGTTTAGCAGGACAGGCATGTAGGAGATGCTGTCGGACGTTGAGGCGACGGGGGTCGTGGCCGCAGGGGCGGATGCCAGGGTCAGAGCCAGTAATGGCAGGAGAAGGAAACGTTTCATGGTATATCTGAAAAATTGGAGTTGCTATCTTGGGAACGAACAGGCAAGGGGCATCGTTCCAACAATGCCCCGACTGGCGATTAATAGCCTTCGAAGAGGGATTTCGTGTTCGCGTTTGGATCGCTGAACTTGGGCAGGCCCATCTTCTGACCACTCAGAACGAGCCAATGTTTTTTCTGACTCGCGGTAAGCACAGAAAGCATCTGATTGGAGGTGCCGCTCTGGATCTGGTGGCGCTTGATGTCGGCCCAGAACGGCGAAAGCTTTCCAGAGGCCGATTGAGCATTGAGGGCGGTGACCTTTGCCGTTGAGGATTGGGCGATCCCGGCAAGCTGCTGCTGCTGCTGTGGAGTGAGACCGAGCAACTGCTGCTCGGAGGGCGAGGTCAGGAGATTGCCCTTGAGCATCTGGCGCTCGATCTCGCGGAGGCGATCCTGTT
>Ga0209829_10000916_pt1 | contig 25045 bp, 20 predicted proteins | sample C_140205_EF_Meta_FD_187311 | JGI IMG/M metagenome (GOLD analysis project Ga0209829, IMG submission 187311) | Freshwater microbial communities from Lake Croche, Canada to study carbon cycling - C_140205_EF_MetaG (SPAdes) (version 2) | ecosystem: Environmental > Aquatic > Freshwater > Lake... | reverse complement strand
TCCTAAGGAGGCGATCAACCCATCTACATGTACCTGGGTGATGGCTTCTGTTTTTTCTGTCTCTCGAATGTTCCAGAATTTTTCAGCGATACGTGCTTCGATGTCGTCGACAATGTCTTTGGCCCCTTCAAAATTTTTGAAATACGCATGGATAGACTTGAGGTAAGCATCTAATGTTGCATACGCATCTTCCTCAATATGGAAAACTATGCCAGCAATGTTTATGGATAATGTCTTTTTCATATACGGTTCGTTTATGATTGGGGTGTTTGTTGATGAATGATTTGAGAAACGGAAGCATGCAACTCATCCCAAGTTCCATGAAGGTCGGTTAAAAAAGTACTGCCTTTTTCGGTCAACACATAATATTTGCGGGGAGGTCCAGAAACAGATTCGACCCATTTGTAATCGAGTAAACCTGCATTTTTTAAACGCGTTAATAGGGGATAAAGCGTTCCCTCAACCACCATGATTTTAGCAGATGTGAGCTCTATGAGCATAGTAGATGCATAAACCTCCCCCCTGGAAATAATTTGCAGAATACAAAATTCCAAAATCCCTTTTCGCATCTGCACCTTGGTATTTTCAATATCCATTGGCTATTTTTATTTTTCGTTGACACAAATGTATAAAAGGTACTTGGTTATACATAGTACTTTAGAAAAAATATTTTTGATTTGTGGATAAACGGTGAGTACTTTGTGAGGAATGGTCACAAAAGCGAAAACTTATGTTTCCCATGAATAGAAATCTTTTCTTGTAAGATGTTTAAAGAAGTTTCCTTGCCGCTAGCTTTTTACAACCGAGACACTTGGTTGAAAGTTGCTTTTTTTTCGGTTTCAGTCATCATGGCGGCATTTTCACTCTATTTTACAGATGGATTAGTTTCAAAATTAGAGGAGCGTGAGAAACAGCAAATCGAGTTATATGCAGAAACGATCCGTTATGTGATGACGAGTGATGAAAATGCAGATATCAATTTCTTTTTTGAACGTATTAAAAAAATCAATGAAAACAATACGATTCCTGTGATTTGGAAGGATGGCAGCGGGCATTTAAACTCCATCAATATTCCCTTGAACGAATCATCTACGATGGATGAAAGGCAAACCGTGTTAAAGAGTAAGCTTCAAGAAATTATCGCTGAAAAAAACAAGCCGATCGAAATGGATATGGGTTTTCAAAAAGAATACATCTATTATGGCAATTCCAAATTATTGAAATTACTGAGGTATTACCCATTATCCCAACTCACGGTCGTGTTGATTGTAGGCTTTCTTGGATATATTTTCTTTTCCTATTCAAGGCGAGCTGAGCAAAATAAAGTATGGGTAGGTTTAGCGAAAGAAACCGCTCACCAGTTGGGCACCCCCCTTTCCTCCTTAACTGCTTGGGTTGAAATTTTGCGAAATGAGCCACAGATTAATCCTGAAATAGTCACTGAATTGGGAAAAGATATTCAGCGGCTGGAGACCATCACCACGCGTTTTTCTAACATCGGCTCTATTCCCGTATTGAAAGAAGAAAATTTATTGGAATTAATTTCAAGCTTTATCAACTATTTAAAAATACGGATTTCCACCAAAGTGACGATTAACATCCAGTCCAGTTTATTGCCCAATCAGTCGGCCAACATCAATAAATACCTTTTTGAATGGGTGATTGAAAATATTTGTAAAAATGGAGTGGATGCGATGGGTGGCACAGGAAAAATACATATTCATTTATTTGAGGGGAAGTTAAACCAACTCATTATTGAGATTTCAGATACGGGAAAAGGGATAAGTCCCAAAAACTCATCTAAGATTTTTTCTCCAGGCTTTAGTACCAAAAAGCGTGGTTGGGGCCTAGGCCTCACCTTAGCGAAACGAATCGTCGAAAATTACCACGAAGGAAAATTGACCTTGAAATCCACTGAAATAAACAAAGGAAGTACTTTCAGAATCGTACTGCCTAAACCAGCCTAATGAATTCACCTAACGTAGTTTTTGGTTCGGCATTAGCCATTATATCCCTGGGATATATATTAAAAAGTTTGGGTTTCGTCAAAACGAGTGATGGCAAAGCGATTTCAAATTTTTTAATGCATACCACATTTCCAGCTTTGGTCTTCACGACCATGATTAAAATCGATCTTAGAGCTGAATTAATTTGGATGCCTATTATTTGTGCCATATTTGGAAGTGTATCCTCCTTATTAGGATTTCTAATTTTCAAGAAAGAAGATCCCGCCTACCGAGGAATTCTTACGATGGGAAGCGCAGGCTTTAATTTAGGATTATTCGCTTACCCTCTCATTGAAGGTGTATGGGGATGGGAAGGTCTTACCTACGCCATTATGTTTGACTTGGGGAATTCATTTATCAATTTTATTGTGAATTATGGCATGGGGACCTATTTGTCTTCCAAACATCCGCAGCAAAACCCAGCCAAAACCATCGCATTAAAAGTATTAAAACTACCCCCATTGCAAGCGATGATTTTAGGCCTAACTTGTAATCTAGTCGCATTAAGAATTCCTGCCATTCCTTTAGATGTCATAGATACAATATCAAAAGGAAACAAACCCATGGTATTATTATTAATGGGGATTTATTTTAGTATTCGTCTTCCTAAAAAGTCTTTTCAAAAAGTGTTCCATGTTCTCTCCATAAGGTATGTATTAGGCTTGTGCGTGGGTTTAACGCTGTATTATCTTTTGCCATTTAACGATGCATATCGCAATATGTTAATGATTTGCTTAATACTTCCCGCAGGAATGACCTTAATTACATATTCGGATGAGTTCGATTTTGATACCGGAATAGCAGCTGCCTTGGTAAATTTCTCCATGCTCATCAGCTTTACACTCATGTGGATACTAGTGGGCATTTTCCATATGTCAACGGTTTAAACCAAATAAAATCGGTATTTTTGCCGAACAATTAATTCTAATATAAGTTAGATTAACTTGAACACATATAAATTATGGTTGTACCCTACAAAGACCAATCCAAAAGTAAGAAAGAACAAGTTGCCAACATGTTCAATACAATTTCCCCTCAATACGATTTTCTAAATCATTTATTAAGTGGGGGAATCGATATCATTTGGAGAAAAAAAGCAATCAAATTACTTCAAAATAAAGGGATCAAATCCATGTTGGATATTGCCACCGGCACAGGCGATTTCGCCATCGAAGCACTAAAAATAAATCCCGAAAAGATTATTGGTGTCGATATATCCGAAGGAATGCTATCATTTGGCCAAGAAAAAATCCGAAAAATGGGTTTAGAAAAAACGATCCAACTGCAAAAAGGAGATTCTGAAAAACTTCCTTTCTCGGACAATAGTTTTGATGCAGTCATCGTTAGTTTTGGAGTGAGGAATTTTGAAAATTTACAAAAGGGTTTATCCGACATGTTTCGAGTGACAAAACCAGGAGGCTATTGTCTAATTCTCGAATTTTCAAATCCACGTAATTTTCCAATGAAACAGTTATATACCTTTTATTCTAGATATTGTCTTCCCTTTTTAGGCAAAATGATCTCAAAAGATCCATCCGCCTATTCGTACTTACCCGAATCCGTTAAAGCATTTCCAGATGGTCCCGAATTTATTCAAATATTTAAATCAGTGGGTTATTCAGAAACGAATTGGATTCCCATGACGGGTGGCATTTGCTCTATTTATATTGGACAAAAACAGAAATAACCTTGATAAAAAAAGCCGGATTCATCTTTTGCTGTATGATTATAACCCAACTAACTGTTCGGGCTCAACACAGCAAATATGTACGGGTTTTTCATGAATATTATGACGAGAAACCCGTACATTTTGGTTTTTTGTTTGGTTTTGCATCGACCAACTTTTCAATCAATGGTGATCGTGCAAAATTAGGAGCTGATTCTATTGTTCAATCGCCCCGTAGTTTTGGGTTTCAGATTGGCGGTTTGGTCAATTATTCCATTAACAAACATTTTGAACTAAAAACAGGGGTAAACATCGCCTTGTATGAAAGGCAAATTTCTTTCCCACTATCACCCCTTAAACCAGATGCCAATCCATTAACCAGGGAATCTACTTGGCTCGAAATCCCATTATTAATCAAATACAAATCGATAAGACGCGATAATCATCGGATGTACATGATCGGTGGAGTAAAGTTAGGCCTAGAGGCCAACGTAAAAAAAAGGAGTTCAGCTCTTAGTGCAAATACAACCGATATATCGTTTGAATATGGATTTGGCTTAGAACGATTTTTTGAATATTTTAAATTTACGCCCGAAATTCGATTCTCACATGGTTTGACTAATTTATATGTTCAACCCACTACAGCGACTAATTCATTTTCGAATATGAATTATTTAAAATCACACACGGTGAGTCTCATTATAAATTTCGAATAATTTACTTGATGTTTTTTCTTGCCTGTTTGGGATCTACAATGGTTTCCAAAGTACTTACGGCAGAAATTCCAAACCAACCTGCACCTTGTAAGGAGGATTTTGGATTGGTATTTCTAAAATTAGTTGGGATGTTTGCGGCAGGCCTTGAAAATAAACCCGCATTATTCAACTCCAAACGCGCTTGCGAATAAAAATTAAATTGATCTTCTGAAATGGAGTATAACTCTACTTTAACGGTATCCTTGGCAAGGTAAAGCTCAGGGGAAATAGACCGGCGAATCGGCAAAATAAACATTAAACCATCAGCCATAGCCCCTTTTTGAAATGCAGCATCATAGAAAATAACTAAATTTTGGGTTCCATTAAATTGCTTACTATTTTTAAACGCTTTCACTCGAAAACAATCCCCCGCTCCTGTGGGATCGCGCGCATAAAACTGAGCCTCATAACCATTTTTAGGCTTTCCATTAGCCGCTTGTCTTGGATTTGCTTCATCGAATTGATATAATATGGAATCGATGGGAGGCACACGCTTCATCGTTTCTGAAGCTGTAAAAACTTCATTCGCTGATTTTACGGTCAATTTAAATGTCTTTCCTACTTTCCCAAAAATGTCTGTCGGCCCAATAGGCGTCCAAACATAGGCACCTAATTCTGTTTTTGATTCTTTAAATAAATATTCTCGACCCTCATTATCTGAAATTGACACACTAGCTCCTACAATTTTAGGGACGTCTGTATTTTCAAAATAATCTTGAGAGCGAGATAAAATAATTTTTTGCGGTCCTGGCAAATTAGTTAAAGTGGCCTCAATCACCATATAATGATCAGAACTAGGCGTATTTAAAGTCACGATGTCCTCGCATGAACTCAGTGTGAGACCGAACATCAAAACAAATAAAATAGGGATATATACCTTCATCAAAAAGAAAAATTATAAGTAACCGCAGGTACAAAAGAACCTATGATGGATAATTGGACAGCTTCTGTTTTCATCAAGTTATCTTCATTAGGTCTGGTGTAAATAGAAAAAGGATTTTTCCGATTGTAGACATTGTAAATAGAGAAAACCCATTCAGATGTTCCCTTGCCAAATACAGCTTTTTTATTTTTCTTGGTGGCCGATAAATCCAATCGATTATAATCTGGCACCCTAATATTTCCTCGGGTTCCAGGTAAGGTTTGCGGATACGCAATGCCCTCGTACACGTATTTTTGTGTAGGTATTGAATAAGGAACCCCTGTAATATAAGCGAAATTAGCTCCAAAAGACCATTTATCACTTAGGCTATATTGGCCTATGACGTTCAAAGTGTGCGTACGATCATATCGATTTGCATACCATTCACCCCCGTTTAAACCTTCAATTTTTCGTTCGGTCCTAGCCAATGTATAACTAATCCAACCGGTTAATTTACCTACGTTTTTTTTAACAAAAAATTCAATTCCATAAGCTCTGCCATCACCAAACAATAAATCTTTTTCAAAATATGGATTCAAAAACAAATTAGCTCGATCAGCATAATCAATTTGATTTTGCATCGACTTATAATACACTTCAACCGAGGTCTCATAATTATTTCCGTCCGGCCCTAAATTTTTAAAGAACCCCATGGCTACTTGGTCTGCTATTTGAGGTTTTATATTATTGGTCGATGAAGTCCAAACATCCAAAGGAGTGGAAGCGGCCGTATTCGACATCAAATGCACATATTGAGCCAACCGATTATAACTTGTTTTGATGGATGCATTTTGGCCCACATTTAAATTCAAAGAAAGTCGAGGCTCCCAATTGCCATACGAAGCAACTGTGGCATTAGGATCCGTTTTATTGATTTTTAGAATGTAACCTGACGCATTTTCAGTCGAAATAGGCACTTTAATACGGTCATAATATTCACCGTTTAAGCTTTGGTAGTTATAGTAAGAATACCTCATACCATATTGAACCGAAAAAACAGGAGAGATTTTTAATTCTTGACTTACGTAAGCCGAGGACTCCGTACCTTTTTTGTTTGCTTGCCCAAATTCCCTTTTTTCACCAGTAGATGTAGCGATAGCTTTGCCAGGTTTAAATTCGTATGAAAGAATTTGCCCCCCAAAACTAATGGTGTTGGTCGGATTAACGTAATAAGTAAAATCAGGCTTTATACTTAAATTTTCAATATTGGATGACCATTTAAAAGAATCATTGGGTCTTTTATTTTCGATATCAGAGTCTAATAAATAATCATAATTGCTGTAAAAAGCCGTAGCATTCATAAATAGCTTTTCCGAAAATACATGATTCCAACGAGAAGATATGGTGCCATTGCCCCAGTTAAAGCCAAAACTCGTCCCAAAGACATCTCGCCCAAAATAACCAGAAAGGAAAACTGTATTTTTCGCATTGATATTGTAATTGACCTTCGCTGTTAAATCATAAAAATTAAAGGCTGCATTCGCATTGTTACCCGTTAAAAAAGGCTTAGCTAAAATGTCGATATAAGACCTTCTTGCGGCAAATATGAATGAGGCCTTATCTTTAATAATGGGCGCCTCAATCGAAAATCGCGAGAATATAACGCCTACCCCTCCATTAATTTCCAACTTTTTAGAATTTCCTTCTTTCATTTTAACGTCCAAAATGGAGGATGCTCTCCCTCCATATTGAGCAGGAATGCCCCCTTTATAAAGTTTCACATCTTTAACCGCATCCGGATTAAATACGGAGAAAAAACCAAATAAATGGGATGAATTATAGACAGGAGCATCATCTAACAAAACAAGGTTTTGATCTACACCTCCTCCACGAACATTGAATCCTGAAGCACCCTCACCTACAGTAGAAACACCTGGCAATAGCTGAATGGCTCTCACTAAATCAACCTCTCCTAACAATGCCGGTATTTTACGAATGGTTTTTATGTCAATTTTGTTTACCGACATTTCGATACCTTTAACATTTTCATCTATGGCTCTCGTCCGAACAACCACCTCATCTAATTCCTTATTTGCAGATTTTAATTCTAAATTAAGTACTTGAGAGGCTCCCGAAAATAGTACTTTTCGTTCTATTTTTTCATACCCAGTGGAGCTAAAAACCAAGGTATATTCACCGGGATTTAGCGTAATGCTGTAAAAACCATAAGTATTTGAAGTATTACCTACTTTCAATTCTTTTACGTATACATTAGCACCGATTAAACCTTCTCCATTTAGGGCATCTTTTACATATCCACTAAGCGTAGATTTCTGACCAAAAACTAGGTTTGAAAAACTTAGGCAAACAATAAGAATGATTAGGGCGCGAATATTAATAGACATATACACAAATTTAATGCACAATATCCGATTTTAAAGACCACTCATCACAAAAATTTCAAAATATGATTTAAATAAATTAACAGTAACATATTACCGATATTTTTATATTTAATTAAAATAAGTTATTTTTAGTCTTTGAATAATCGGAGATGGATTTAAAAATATTTGGGAAAGTAGTAAGGGAAAAAAGAAGTACACTGAAGTTAAAACAAGAAGAGTTGAGTGAAAAAAGTGGGGTAGCCATCAAAACCATTCATTCCATTGAACTTGGAAAAGGGAACCCATCGATTAAAACAATATTACGAATATTTAACACATTAGAATTAGATTTCATAGTGGTAGCATCTCAAGTAAAAAAATAATTATGGAAAACGCAATCAGTCATGAAAGAATCCCGACATATATTTTCGCCGATTCTGAAAAAGCATCAAAGGCCGTCGCTCAAGAAATAGCCGCATTAATCAGGCAAAAAACGAAGGAGAATAAACCAACCGTTTTAGGATTAGCCACCGGTTCCTCACCGAAAAAAGTATATCAAGAACTTATTCGGATGCATAAAGAAGAAGGCTTAAGTTTCAAAAATGTTATTACGTTTAATTTAGACGAATACCATCCCATGGAACCGGATTCCGTTCAAAGTTATGTGCGATTCATGAAAGAGCAACTCTTTGACCAAATAGACATACCGGTAAAAAATTACCATTTACCAGATGGGACATTGCCAATCGAGAAAATACCCGAATTTTGTAAGGATTATGAGGAAAAGATTGAAAAACTAGGTGGATTGGATTTTCATTTATTAGGAATAGGTAGAAATGGCCACATTGGATTTAATGAGCCTGGATCATTAATTAATTCGAAAACACGATTAATGACCTTAGACATTAATACTAAAATAGATGCGGCGGTAGATTTTGGAGGATTAGCCAAAGTTCCCAAAAAAGCGATCACCCTAGGAATTGACAAAATCATGCAGGCCAAACGAATTGTTTTGTTGGCCTGGGGAGAGCACAAAGCTGAAAGTGTGGCAAAGGCTGTCGAAGGACAAGTGACTTCTGACATTCCCGCGTCATACTTACAACAACATACAAATGCTTCATTTATTCTAGATGAAACGGCTGCAGCCTTGCTAACTCGAATTAAAACCCCTTGGCTTGTCGACTCCGTTACTTGGGATAGAAAAATGATCAAAAAAGCGGTTACCCACCTGTCGCTCCACTTAGAAAAACCGGTGTTGAAGTTGACCAACAAAGATTACAATGAAAACGGGCTATCTGATTTACTTTCCTTATATGGCCAAGCTTATGAAATAAATATCGAAGTATTTAACTATTTACAACACACCATTTCTGGTTGGCCCGGGGGAAAACCAAATGCTGATGATACCAATAGACCAGAAAGAGCTTTTCCAGCTAAGAAAAAGGTCATTATTTTTAGCCCTCATCCAGATGATGATATTATTTCGATGGGTGGAACATTTCAACGACTTCAAGATCAGGGACATGAAGTTCATGTGGCCTACCAAACGACGGGAAACATTGCTGTGGCCGATGATGAAGCACTTCGTTTTGCAGAATTTGTCGTAGACTTCAACGAGAAATTTGAAAGTACAAATACTAAAGCCAATAAAATTTATAAAGATGCGGTTCGATTTTTAAAAAATAAAAAAGATTCTGAATTAGATATAGATGCGGTCCGACAAATTAAAGGATTAATTAGAAAAGGAGAAGCCAAAAATACCTGTCGATTTGTCGGCATTAAAAAGGAAAATGCTCATTTCTTAGAAATGCCTTTTTATGAAACGGGTACGATTCGAAAGAACCCATTGGCAGAAAATGACATTCAAATAATCATTGACCTAATTGAGACGGTCCAACCACATCAAATTTACGCTGCAGGCGATTTAGCCGATCCACATGGAACTCATAAAGTGTGTTTAGACGCGATATTTGAGGCTATTTCAAGAATCAAACACCGTGAATATATGAAAAATTGCTGGGTTTGGTTATATAAGGGTGCTTGGGCTGAGTGGGATATTGACCAAATAGAAATGGCAGTTCCTATGTCTCCAGATCAGGTTTTCAAAAAAAGGATGGGTATTTTTAAACATCAATCCCAAAAAGATGGTGTGGTTTTTCAAGGAGATGACTCCCGTGAATTTTGGCAAAGAGCTGAAGATCGAAATAGAGGAACGGCCCAACTTTATAACCAATTAGGCTTAGCAGAATATGAGGCCATGGAGGCATTTGTTCGTTGGAAATTCTAAACCTTCAAACCATGTATTTCGCTAATTAATTTAGCCTATAAAGTACAGCATTTACAGCAAGGCTTCAAATAAAATCTCAGCGGTATGCTTCGCATGTCGCTGAGTTCCATCATGAATTTGATGCCGGCAACTCGTACCTGACGCGACTATTTCAGTTTCGATATTTTGTGCACGAATTGTTGGGAACAAAATCAGTTCACCTATTTGCATCGATAAATCATAGTGCTCTTTTTCGTAACCGAAAGAACCAGCCATCCCACAACAGCCAGAAGGGATGAGTTGGACTTCATAATTCTCAGGCAATGACAACGCTTTTTTGGCGGACACCAAGGAACTTATGGCTTTTTGTTGGCAATGTCCATGCAATTTCAACAAGCGTTTTTCCTGTTTGAATGAGCTTTTTTGAATGCGTTTGGCATCTGCCTCGCGAGCAATAAACTCTTCTAACAAAAATACATTTTTACTCAACTGCATCGCCTTTTCAAGCCATGCATCAGAAACTAAGTCGGGATACTCGTCTCGAAAAGTAAGTATAGCAGATGGCTCGATGCCAACTAAAGGGATATTTTCACTGATCAAGCCTGACCATAATTCCACATTGGCCTGAGCTAATTTACGAGCTTCGTCCAACATTCCTTTGGACAAAAATGAACGCCCAGAAATGTGATGTGGAATAGTTTTAACTTCATAACCCAATCTTTCAAACAAAAGAACTGCCTTTTTACCTACCTCAACATCATTGAAATTAGTAAACTCATCGACAAATAAATACAAAGATTTAGTGGATGAAATGGACTTTCTTCCTTTCAGCCATGACCATAATGTATGTTTTGCCAACAATGGCATTGTTCGATCAGGGTGAAAACCAACCAATCGGTTCGAAATGCGGCGTATCATTGGAGTCCCCATCACGACGTTATACAGGAAGGGTACATAGGATGCTAGTGAAGATATGGAAGCAAAATGACCCACTAACCAACTACGTAACGGGGTGCCATTCTCTTTTTGGTATTGGTATAAAAATTCCATTTTCAATTTAGCCACATCCACGTTGGACGGACATTCAGCCTTGCAACCTTTACAAGCCAAACACAAATCCATAACTTCCTTAATCTCTTTGTGATTAAAACGGTTAGGTTGCGTAGAACGCGTTAAAAACTCCCTTAGAATATTGGCACGGGCACGAGTCGTCTCTTTTTCATTTCGAGTGGCCATAAAAGAAGGACACATGGTACCTCCCGAAATAGGTGTTTTTCGACAATCTCCAGATCCATTGCATTGCTCGGCATGCTGTAAAATATCTTGATCTTTATACCTAAAAGCTGTATTGAATTCGGGTGTTTGTTGGCCCGCCTCATACCGCAAAAAAGTATCCATCGGCGGTGTATCCACAATTTTATTGGGATTGAAAATTCCCTTTGGATCCCACCATGATTTTAAATCACGCATCAATTGATAATTCGCTTCACCGACCATCCAAGGTATAAACTCACCCCTTAGTCTTCCGTCACCATGCTCACCTGAAAGGGAACCCTGATATTTTTTAACAAGTTTGGCAATTTCCTCGGCAATATGTCTAAACTGTTTATGCCCCTCCTCCGTTTTTAAATTAATGATTGGCCTTAAATGCAATTCTCCCGAACCGGCATGCGCATAGTGCACACAATATAACTCATTAGCAGTCAGAATCTCGTTGAATTCTGCAATGAAAGCAGGCAAATCTTGCACATCGACTGCAGTATCCTCAATCACAGCTACCGCCTTTTCGTCACCTGGCAAATTGGAAAGTAACCCCAAGCCAGCTTTTCTCAAATCCCATACTTTTTTTACCCCTTCTCCCGTTACATAAGGAAAATGATAGCCAAATCCTGCATCACGTATAGATTGCTCCAATTCTAGGGCTTGATTAGCTACTTTACTTGCATCGTCCCCTCTTAGCTCAACAACCAAAATAGCCCCTGGATCACCTTGTACAAAGAAACGATTTTGACTTTGTTCTTGGTTCGCTTTGGTACACTCCAAAATGTAATGATCCATTAATTCAGACGCGGACGGATTAAACCTTAAGGCAATTAGATTAGCTTTTAAGGCTTCATCGATGGTATTAAAGTGAGCACAAACTAAACCCAAATGTGCAGGTGGCAAGGGGTCAATATGTAATTTAATGCGAGTGACGAAACAAAGGGTCCCTTCGGAACCTGCGATAAGATTACAAAAATTGAAGCTCGGTTTTCCCTCTATAAATGGGCTTGAATTAACTAACATATCGAGCGCATAACCAGTATTTCGGCGCTTAATGCTCGGTTTTGGAAACTCCGATAGAATGTTATTCTGAATGATGGGATCCGATAAAATACGCAGAGTTTCCTTATAAATTTTCTGCAAACGACTACCCTCAGAAAGAGTGGAGAGCGTGTCAAACGGATCCTCAGATTCAAAAGTCACAAAAGTACCATCCGATAAATACCCTTCCACGGCTAAAACGTGATCTCGAGTAGAACCATAAATGATGGAATTCGAGCCACATGAATTATTTCCTAGCATACCACCCATCATAGCACGGTTTGCAGTAGAGGTTTCAGGGCCAAAAAACAAACCTTGTTTTTTCAATTCCTCATTCAATACATCTCGAACGACACCGGGTTCTACCCAAACGTAAGATTCTTCTTTATTTATTTCTAAAATGCGATTGAAATACTTAGACACATCCACCACTAGACCCGAACCAACTACTTGGCCCGCTAAGGACGTACCTGCTGTCCTAGGAATTAATGGGATTTGGTGAGAATCTGCAAAAGAAATTAATGTTTGTATGTCTTCAATGGTCTCAGGAATAGCCACGCCTAAAGGCATTTCGCGGTAAGCAGACGCATCAGTTGCGTATAAAGTACGCATTACAATATCCGTAAATAGGGTTCCTTGCAATTTTTCTGATAATTCCGATAAAATAGTTGGCGCCAATGCAGTAACCGTCATCCTAATCAATTTTTAATTTTTGTAATTTACACAAACCTAAAACTAGTAACAATTGAGCTGGGATATAAGTTATCATTATTAACAAAGAATTTCCTGGAAAGGAATAATAAAACTTGGCTATAGCCAAAAAACTATCTGAAATAACAAAAAACATAGCTCCAAGTAAGATCAAAAAATAAGAAGAATCTATTTTTCTTAGGAATGCCGAATAGAACATGGAGCCAAGCGCTATTGCATATAAACTTACGGGAACAAACAAAGCGATACGAATATGCGGCATTAAAAATGTCAACAAGAAAGCCACATATAGGATAACGGGGACGATGGGCCATGAAATCCATTGATTTAAAACAAATCCGCCATGCTTATTTTGTACAGAAAACAAACGAATGTACCCGATTTGCATAATCAAAAATGAACCAAGGCCTAATTGAAAATACAGAGGAGAATTGCCTGGAATTAATAAAAACAGATCCCCAAACCAAGCAAAAATAAGAATGAAAATTAACTTATTTCGGTTTAAAATATGCGTTTGAGAAAACACATAGAGCATGAGCATCGGCATCAACAAAGGCTTCGTTAATGTCCGAAGCAGAGGAAGCTCAATAGTAACAGATAAAAGATTTACCGCTCCAATGAGTGAATAAATTAACAAGGCTATTCTAGCCATAATTTCAATTTATTTAATACCGGTATTTTCCTTTTTCAAAATCGAAAATTAGTAATTTTTGACCATTTAATCTATGAAGCATAATGGAGTCTCTATTATAGGAGTCCACTCGTTGAATAAACTGATCTTTTTCACTAAAATACAAGTTGACATTTTGAGCATCGGTAGGGTCAACGATTCGATTCCTCATGTGTTTTGAGTCTAGAAAATTCGACATAGACGAAGGATACACCACGGTATCACCGCTTTTATATTTTTCTTTTATTAGGTTAGCAATTTTAATGTATGGATTTGGCCCTCTATCATGAGAAAATGTGTATTTCTGAGGCTTATCAGAGTAAAGAGGGAGAAACATTTGAACTAAAAAATATGTTTGACTAATTAGAAAAAGACAAATAATGGCCTTCACCCAAATTCCATTATTCCAGTGATATGCGAAGAAACCGACCGAAATAAAGATACCAAATGGCAAACCAAAGCTAGCATAGCGCAGAAAAAATCCTGAAGTTGTTCCAGCTTTTAATGCGGCAAGAAATAAAAAAATAATAGGTAGCGATATTTGAATGACACCCAGGATATAGATTTTCCTTTCTTCGAAATCAATTTTTCTAAGCCAGGCAAGTACACCAAATAGAAAAGCAATGAGTACTATAGCGCCAATTTTATAGCCATGTTTTACATAAAGATCGTTCGTCCACAAAAATTGGTCCGACAAAATGGACACAGTTCGTCTGAATATATTAAAGGGAGTTGATAATTCTAACCAACCCGGAATTTCACCATTTGCTTTAATGAAACCCAATAATTGTTCAGCGGCGTCTGCTTGAAATTGCAAGAAATATTGGCCAGGACCAAAGACCATCCAAAGTATCAATGGAAATAAAATTATGGCAAGGCCAATAAGCATACGAAACCAAAATTTCATTGGATATCGTAAAAAAAGCAAGAAAATAAACTGTCCGACAATAACCAAGCCTGTCAGGTAAGTGCTAAATAAGGCTGCTATACTAGACAATACCCAAGCGAACCAATTTTTCCGAAGTTTACTATTGGGTTCAGAATTCCCCTGAATTAAATTCCAAAAAAAGTAGTTGGAGGCCGTAGTAAAAAATAAACTAGTCGCATAATTTCTAACTTGCTGGCTATAGATGACAAAAAAAGGTTCAATAACAGCCAAGCCTAGTATCAATAAAGACCATTTTTGAAGTGGCTTGATTTTCTTGGACCATAGGTACATTAGCCATAATGTTAGCACATTAAATAAGACAGAAACACTCCGCATAGCCTCATCACTTTTGCCAAATAAAAAAGCAAAAAGCTTTAATAACATATCATGCAATAAGCTGTTTCCGCTAACATCTCCTCTGGCGTCTGCATCAAACCAAGCTCTAATTCCTCTGCTGGCCCAAAAGTCAGCTGGAGTGAATGTTTTTTCTGGATTCATTAGGTCTCCCATTCCACCTTGGTTGATATTGGCTACCCCTAATAAAATACTCGACCTTTCGTCAGAGAACAAGCTGAAATTTCCTAGATGATAGGCTCGCAAGAAAATACCTAAGGATAAAAGGGAAAAAAATAGGACAACTTGAAAACTTCGATTTTTTACCATGATCATTATCTCAATAAAACATAAAAATCACTTGACTTCGCAATCAAGTGATTTAAATATTTATTTTTCATTTTTTCTTATGAACCACAAGCTTCACATGACTCCGGGTTGTCTAGAGAACAAGCCATATCAGACTGATTTTGTGCGGCATCGGTAGAAAAGGAAGCAGCAGCCTGTGCCGTATGTGCGGCATATTGCAACTCTGATTCATTCACATTGTTTGTTTGCTCAATTTGAACTTCTGCTTGCTTCTCGATGGTAAACTTAATGGCATCAGCAGCTGCTTTTGTACGTAAATAGTACATGCCGGTTTTTAAACCAAGTTTCCAAGCGTGGAAGTGCATTGAAGTTAGCTTTCCAAAATTCACATCTTGAATGTGAATATTTAAACTTTGAGACTGACAGATGTATGCCCCGCGGTCAGCAGCCATTTCCAAAATGGTTTTTTGCTTAATCTCCCAAACCGTTTTGTACAATTCCTTAAGATCTTTTGGTATTTCAGGGATGCCCTGTACCGAACCGTTCGCAGAAATCAATTTGTTTTTCATGGATTCATTCCATAATCCTAGTTTGATCAAGTCCTTCAACAAGTGCTTATTCACCACCGCAAATTCACCTGATAAGACACGTCTAGCATAAATATTTGAGGTGTATGGCTCAAAACATTCGTTGTTTCCTAAGATTTGTGACGTAGAAGCGGTAGGCATTGGCGCAACTAATAATGAATTACGAACCCCATTTTTAACCACTTTCTCTCGTAAACTCTCCCAATCCCAACGCCCTGAACTTGGCGTAACATTCCACATGTCAAACTGGAAAATACCTTTGGAAATAGGGGAACCCTCCCAAGTAGAATAAGGTCCTTCTTTAATTGCTAATTCCATCGATGCCTCCATAGAAGCATAGTAAATGGTTTCAAAAATATCTTTGTTTAATTGTTGTGCCTCAGGCGACTCAAACGGCATTCTCAACATAATAAACACATCCGCTAATCCCTGAACCCCTAATCCAATAGGCCTGTGGCGTAAGTTTGAATTACGAGCCTCTGGTACCGGGTAGTAGTTGACGTCAATAATCTTATTTAAATTCTTAGTCGCCGACTTGGTTACGTCATATAGTTTAGCATGATCAAATTCATTCACACCTTGGTCATTGGCCTTCACATATTTCGGCAAGGCCAAAGAAGCCAAATTACAAACCGCTACTTCATCTTTCGACGTATACTCGATAATTTCAGTACACAAATTCGATGATTTGATGGTACCTAAATTCTTTTGATTTGATTTGTTATTCGCATGGTCTTTGTACAACATGTATGGAGTGCCCGTCTCAGTTTGAGACTCCAACACTTTAAACCATAATTCCTGTGCCTTAACCACCTGACGTGCCTTACCTGCCAACTCATATTTATGGTATAGCGCCTCAAACTCCTCTCCATGCGTATCCGATAATCCCGGACACTCATGTGGACAGAATAAAGACCACTCCTCATTATCCTCTACACGCTTCATGAATAAATCTGGAATCCATAGCGCATAAAACAAATCCCTGGCGCGCATCTCTTCCTTTCCGTGGTTCTTTTTTAGTTCCAAAAATTCAAAAACATCCGCATGCCATGGCTCCAAATATATAGCAAAAGAACCCTTACGTTTTCCTCCCCCTTGATCTACATAACGTGCCGTATCATTGAAAACACGAAGCATCGGAATAATACCATTTGAAGTGCCGTTTGTACCCTTAATGTAAGAACCCGTCGCACGAATATTGTGTATACTTAAGCCGATACCTCCGGCCGATTGCGAAATTTTGGCTGTTTGCTTTAAGGTATCATAAATACCCTCAATCGAATCATCTTGCGTAGTCAATAAAAAACAAGAGGACATCTGTGGCTTTGGCGTTCCCGCATTAAATAAAGTAGGTGTGGCATGTGTAAACCAACGCTCTGAAAGCAAGTTGTAGGTCTCAATGGCAGATGCAATGTCAGTTTGGTGAATACCTACAGCCACTCGCATCAACATATGTTGTGGGCGTTCAGCGATTTGACCCTCCAATTTTAATAAATACGATTTCTCTAACGTCTTAAATCCAAAATAATCATATCCAAAATCACGGTCGTAAATAATCGCCTCATCCAACTCAACCGCATTCTTTTTAATAATATCATAAACCTCTTTCGACAACAAAGCGGCATTTTGTCCGGTTTTGGGATCCAAATAGGTGTATAGGCGCTTCATCGTTGCCGAAAACGATTTCAATGTATTCTTATGCAAATTAGAAATGGCAATCCTAGCTGCGAGCACCGCATAGTCAGGATGTTTAGTCGTCAACGATGCCGCGGTCTCCGCTGCCAAATTATCTAGTTCAGTCGTTTTAACACCATCATACAGACCGGAGATCACTTTTCTAGCCACCTCTAAAGGTTGAACAAAAAAGGAATCTAAGCTGTAACAGAGTTTTTCTATCCTAGCTGTGATTTTGTCAAACTTGACTGATTCGCGACGACCGTCTCTTTTAATTACGTACATGTGTTTCCTAAAACTGTTATTTGAAAATGTTTAAAACTAGAGCGAAATACCATCGTAAAAATCGGCATTTTTTGATGAATTCCTTATCAGTAAAATTAGAAAAAAACACACCCATTTGCAAACATTATTTTCTTGAAAAAACATTCAAAAAGATGCATATTTAAATTGCAATATTTAAAAGCCACCTATTCAAATCGTTAAGCGATATGCCGCTTGGAAAAGTGCAATAAAAATATTTTTTGAATTTAAATCACGCTCATATTGATTCTTAAAACACAAAAAAAATAATACCAAAACTTTGTTAGATTTGTTAAATATGTCTATTTTTGCAACCCGATTGAGTGAGCCTGCATCCCAATGGCATCATTGACATAATTAAAATGACGGCAGGGAATCGTCCGAAAAAAAATAAAATGAAAAAAGACATCCATCCAGAATACAAGCAAGTCGTATTCCATGATTTATCTTCAGACTACAAGTTTTTAACACGTTCTTGCGCAGCAACAACAGAAACAACGGAATTTGAAGGCGCAACCTACCCGGTATATAAAGTCGAGGTATCTTCGCAATCCCATCCTTTCTACACCGGTAAAAATGTGTTATTAGATACCACAGGACGTGTAGATAAATTCAACAAGCGTTACGCGAAGAGCTAAATTTCTTCCAAATTATACATCAAAGCCTCTTCAATAATCTTGTCGAGGCTTTTTTTGTAAATTGCATTATGGAGCCAGGCATACATCTTTTTGACGATCCAAAAATCACCCAGAATCTGCGACCGATTAGCTATATACGTAGCCTGGCCGAACATTGGATTGGCCTATCAAAAATTCATGAAAAATGGAGTGCGGCAACACATACAAAAGTGAGCTGGGGTGAGGCTGGCCAACAAGCCGACGTACTAAATATTTTAGGTTCTCTGCTCCCAAGCCCAGAGCTTATCGATGAACTAAAACACTTGCCTGAGAAAACGAGCTTAACGTTCGAAGGACAGCTCATTGCCTATAGGGGTTGGGAGATGCCGACGGCCAACTGGAATACCATGCATTCCCAAATACAAGCGGTTTTTTTTTCAAAATTCGAGGATCTTTTGCATTTAAATGCCGCATTATTGACAACGGAAATAAAACCGAATGGATTTGATCAGGATCACATAAAAGAAAAAGGCAATATCCTCATTCATCCTGAAAATTGCTTTATTGACGCTACCGCAGATTTAAAAGGCAGTATTTTGGATGCAAGCCAAGGTCCGATTTATATTGGTAAACACGTTAATATTCAAATTGGCACTTTAATTCAAGGGCCTGCGGCGATTTTAGATTATTCGTGCACCAACATAGGAGCCAAAATAAGACCGTTTACAACTGTGGGGCCTCATTGTAAAGTGGGGGGTGAAATAAGTAATTCAATTTTTTATCCCTTTTCAAATAAAGCGCATGATGGCTATGCGGGATCGTCGATTATAGGTTCATTTTGTAATTGGGGTGCGATGACTTGTAGTTCGAACGTGAGAAATGATTTAAATTTCGTTGACCTATTTGACTATCCCACGGCCAAACCTCGAAAGACAAAAACTAAATCATTAGGGGTAATCATGGGAGATTTTGTGACGACTGGAATAGGTACTAGGTTTAATACAGGCACCCTAGTGGGCAACCACTGTAACATAAGTGGCATCCAATTTTTGCCCAAATTCATCCCATCATTAACTTGGGGCGAGTATCCCAATGTCAAAAAATATGAATTTGATCAAGCATTAGCCAATGCAAAAAAATGGGCAAAAGCAAAAAATCAAGAAATAGCAGAAAATTCGGCCAAACTCATTGAACAAATTTGGAAAGAGGAAGCATCTTTCCGAAATTAGTAATTCTAATAATCTTCCATGCGATTTCAGGACATCCCAGGTTTACATGTGGTTAAAAAGCAATTGAGTAATGCGGTACAAAATCAACACATCGCGCATGCCCAATTGTTTCAAGGACCTACAGGTGGAGCACAAACAGCGATGGCATTGGCTTTTATCTCGTATTTGTTCTGTACCCAAAGGGATGGTGATGATGCGTGTGGAACTTGTCCTAGTTGCCAAAAAGTCCATAAAGGAATACATCCAGACATCGTTTATGTCTTCCCCTCAATCACGACAAAAAAGGTCAAAGAAGCAGAGTCTGACGCATTTTTACCTGAGTGGAGAAAATTTATGTTGGAATCACCCTACCGTACCCTGGCTGATTGGTTAATTTATTTAGGCGCGGAAGGCAATAGACAAGGAAATATACCCGTAGAAGAAACCAGAAAATTAATTCAAAAAATAAGCCTAAAGCCTTTTGAGGCTCCTTTCAAAATTGTTTTTATTTGGAATGCCGAAACACTGAATTTATCCTCGGGAAACGCTTTATTAAAAACACTTGAGGAACCACCTTCATCTACATTATTTATTTTAATTTGTTCGGATCCTCAAAAGTTGCTCACTACCATTATTTCGAGGACCCAACGAATGAACGTAGGGACAGTTGACGAAGAACATTTAGCTCCCTTTTTATCCAAAAAAACAGGGATTGACTCAGATAAAGCATTGCAATTAGCCATCACAAGTGAAGGGAATATTTCATGGGCACTGGAAAAGGCGGTCAATGAAAATTTGAGTGCGTCGACCTGGTTTGCAGAATGGATGCGGGCGGTATATTCAAAAAATCTAATCAAACTTTCTTTGTTGGCCGACCAGTTTGACTCCTTCAGCAAGGAGGATCAAAAAAGTGTTTTGGAACACACTTTGCATATCTTCAGACAGTGTTTATACCAAATATCAGGTACCTCTCAACTAATTAAATCGCTTGAAAAGGAACGCGTATTCATTGAGAATTTTTCAAAAACATTGACGGGCGATGCCATTGGAAAAATGAGCGAAAAAGTGTCCGAAGTACATTATCATTTAGAAAGAAATGCACGCGCTAAAATGCAACACCTAGATCTTTCGCTTCAATTAATCAGAATTTTCCATGCGAAAAATTAAAATAGGCACCCGAAATTCAGCTCTTGCTATTTGGCAAGCAAATTATATTGGCTCATATTTGAAAAAAGTGGGGCTCGACTATGAATTAATTGCGATATCGACCAAAGGTGATCAAATTTTAGATCGATCGCTCTCGAAAATTGGATCAAAAGGCGTATTCACAGAAGAATTAGAACAGATGTTGCGAAATGGTGACATTGACATTGCCCAGCATTCTGCTAAAGATCTTCCGTCAACCCTTCCCGAAGATTTAAAATTAATTGCCTTTACGGAAAGAGAAAAATCGCACGACGTGCTGCTTAGTTTAAATCCAAATTTCACATTAAATACCCAAAAAGCGTATCATATAGGTACATCTTCCACTCGGCGAAGGGCATTTTTAGGCCATTATTTTCCTACGCTAAAGCCGGTGGAAATGCGTGGTAATCTACAAACACGGTTAGAGAAATTGAAAAATGGCGATTGCGATGCCATGATCCTAGCTTACGCAGGGGTGTACCGAATGGATATGTCGGCCTATATCTCAGAGCATTTACCATTAAATCAATTTATACCGGCAGTAGGCCAAGGGTCTGTGGCCGTTCAATGTGCGCAGACATTGCCCCATGATTTGCAACGTATTATTCGATTTGCTTGCAATCATGAAGCGACCGAAATATGCATTTTAGCGGAGCGGGAACTTTTATCAAAATTGGACGGAGGTTGCAGTGTGCCGGTATATGGACATGCTCAAATTGAAAAAGATATTGTAAATTTGACCGGTGGAGTTTTAAGCCTAGATGGCCAACAAAAAATCGAATTTTCCTTAGTAGGAAAAAATCCGATTGCATTAGGCCAACAATTAGCGGATCAATTAATTGCCGCAGGAGCCAGTGATTTATTAAAAGAAATTAGACGTCAAATTGATTTATAATATAGTATGGAACAAACGATTTTAATTACGGGATCCAATGGCCTTTTAGGTCAAAAACTAGTTCACTTGCTGAGCCAGTTTCCGGCAATTAAATTAATCGCCACGGCTAAAGGCCCAAATCGCCTAACCGGAAATTTAAAATACACCTATGTTTCCCTTGATATTACCAATGAAACAGAAGTTTTGGAGGTATTTAAAACCCATCAGCCTGATGCGGTAATTCATACGGCGGCTATGACGAATGTGGATACCTGCGAGGTTGATCCTGAGGGATGTGAGCTTTTAAATGTCACGGCCGTTTCCTATTTAATCAATGCATGTAAGCCAAATAACACCTTTTTCTGTCATGTATCCACTGACTTTATTTTTGATGGACTTTCAGGACCTTATGATGAAAATGCCAAGCCTAACCCTATTTCCATTTATGGAGAAAGTAAATTGAGGGCCGAGCAATTACTTCAAGCATCAACGATAAAATGGGGAATTGCAAGAACCATTTTGGTTTTTGGAATTGTGGAAGACATGAGTCGAACCAATATTATTTTGTGGGTCAAGAAATCACTCGAAGAAGGAAAAACAATTAATGTGGTGACAGACCAATTCAGGACTCCCACACTTGCGGAAGATTTAGCGATGGGTTGTTGGCTCATTACCAAAAATCACGTCCAAGGAATTTTCAACATCTCTGGGAGCGATTTTTTAACACCTTATGAGATGGCTATTAAAACAGCTGAATTTTATAATTTACCTAAAGAATTAATCAAAAAAGCAGATTCATCTACTTTCTCACAACTTGCCAAAAGGCCTGCGCGCACTGGATTTGTCTTAGATAAGGCTAGAGAAGTCTTGGGTTATTCACCCAGCAGTTTTAATGAGGGTATTGCCTTTATGGCCAAGCAAGTGAAATAAATATCCCTTATTAAATGCTCGCAAGAATATCAAGAGATCGATTATTTCCCATGACAATGCGTCTCAATTCTAAGAGAAATTTTTCGAATAATCTGCCAACCAAATGTTAAAATAGATTTTTTGAGGTTTGTTTGGAAGGATTAAACTTGTTTGGGTAATCCATTACTTCACGCTTCTGTTTCAGGTTCTGGTTCAAGGAGTTCGGGCCTTTGCAGATTTTTATTTTCTTCGAGTAAGGTTGCCCATAAAATATCCTTTAATTCCTGAATGCCTTCTTGGGTTATTGATGAGATAAAAACAAGTGGAAGATCTGCAGGTAAGCTTTCTTTCATCTCCTCTTTCATTTCCGGAATGGAGAGATCCATTTTTGAAACGACTAAAACCCTACGCTTAGTTAACATTTCAGGGTTGTATTTCTCTAATTCCCCCACCAGTATTTTGTATTCATCACCCCAATTTGTAGCATCTGATGGAATTAAAAAACATAGAATAGAATTTCGTTCTATATGCCTTAAAAATCGAACCCCTAAACCTTTTCCCTCTGCAGCCCCTTCAATTATACCGGGAATATCGGCGACCACAAACGATTTATAATCCCGGTAAGCGACCACTCCTAAATTAGGTACTAAAGTAGTAAATGGATAATCACCGATTTCAGGTTTGGCCTCTGAAATAACGGACAATAAAGTTGATTTACCTGCATTTGGAAAACCGACAAGACCTACATCAGCTAATACTTTCAATTCCATGATAACCCAACGTTCTTGGCCCGGCTCACCGGGTTGTGCATGACGAGGCGACTGATTGGTGGAAGATTTGAAATGAAAATTACCTAATCCACCTCGGCCGCCTGGTAACAAAAGCACTTTTTGACCATCATCAGTCACTTCTGCCAAAAATTCTTCCGTCTCTCCATCCTTTACGATGGTTCCTAAAGGCACTTGGATATAGACATCATCCCCTTCTGATCCTGATCTACGGGCACCCTCGCCCCCATTTCCATTATCGGCAATAATGTGTTTTTGATATTTTAAATGGAGCAAAGTCCATTGTTGGGTTGTGCCCACCAAATATATATGACCGCCACGACCACCATCTCCCCCGTCTGGGCCACCTTTGGGAACGTGTTTTTCTCTTCTAAAATGAGAAGAACCACTTCCGCCATGTCCTGAGCGAAGATTAATTTTGACGTAATCGATGAAATTTGAAGTCATAAAATTCGATTGATTTTTTGTAGAGACGCGACACTTCGCATCTAAAAAAAACAGTAACAACGTGATAATCACGTCTAAAAACCCCTAATGTAAACCACGAAACATCGTGTCTAAAAACGGTAGAGACACGATGCCTCGCGTCTAAAAAAATTATATTTGATTATGACTCTCGATAATGGCAACAATCTGTTCAAAAATCTCCTCGATTTCCCCCACTCCGCTAATCCCCTTAAACTTTCCTTGGTCTGCATAATGCGATGCCACTGGAGCCGTTTTTTCATTGTATTCCTGTACACGCTTACGAATTAACTCTTCATTTTGATCGTCCGGGCGTCCTGAGGATTTTCCACGGGATAATAAACGCTGGGTTAATTCCTCGTCTCCTACTTGCAATGCAATCATCTGGGTAATGGACAAATGATGGCCACTTAGTAAAACATCTAAGGCATTTGCTTGGGCAACGGTCCGAGGAAAACCATCGAAAATAAAGCCATTGGCCGACTTATTCTCGTTCAATTTATTTTCAATCATTCCAATCACCACCGAATCAGGAACTAAAATACCTTGGTCCATTAATTTCTTAGCTTCTAAACCTAAAGGGGTATTGGCTTGTATCTCAGCGCGTAACAGGTCGCCTGTTGACAAATGAATCAAACCATATTTTTCAATGATTTTAGCTGATTGAGTTCCTTTACCGGCACCTGGAGGACCAAATAAAACAAGATTTAACATAAAAATTTATCTGTTAATTTTAAAAAGACAAAGGTAATCAAAGACCTTGAATAAACTATTAGGTGTTTTAACTACATTGTATTGTCAACAATTTTAAAAAAATAAATCATCAAAAGTTCATAAAAAATCAGAAAAATATTTTTAAAAAAATCTATTTTATTATAAAAATACATTAATTTTATTGCTCAATTTTCTCCAATGTGTTATTCAAAGGAGATTTAACCTTTTAATTCATTTTATATTATATGAAAACAAAATTCTACGTAAGCAGAGTGGTCTTCATGATGGCATTAATGTTAACCCTATCATGGGTTTCATTTGGTCAGGACCGAAAAGTAGCGGGAAAAGTTCAGGACTCAGGTGGTCAGGGCATTCCGGGGGTTTCTATTGTTGTCAAAGGAAGTACGGTAGGTACAACTTCTGATGGCAATGGATCATTCTCCATTAATGTAAAAAGTTCTAATGCAGAACTAACATTCACATCTGTTGGGTATGTAAGCCAAACAGTTGCCGTAGGTGGTAAATCC
>Ga0209829_10000915_pt1 | contig 25074 bp, 13 predicted proteins | sample C_140205_EF_Meta_FD_187311 | JGI IMG/M metagenome (GOLD analysis project Ga0209829, IMG submission 187311) | Freshwater microbial communities from Lake Croche, Canada to study carbon cycling - C_140205_EF_MetaG (SPAdes) (version 2) | ecosystem: Environmental > Aquatic > Freshwater > Lake... | reverse complement strand
ACCGTCTTGGCGATGCCGGTGGTGAAATTCTCCTTCGGCTTCCAGCCGAGTTCGCGCTGGAGCTTGGCGCAGTCGATGGCGTAGCGGCGGTCGTGGCCGGGCCGGTCGGTGACGTAGGTGACCTGGGAGAGGTAGGGCTTCCCGTCGGCGCGTGGCGACTTCCGCTCGAGCAGGGCGCAGATGGTCTGCACAATCTCGATGTTGGGTTTTTCGTTCAGGCCGCCGACATTGTAGGTCTCGCCGACGCGGCCCTGCCGCAGCACGAGCCAGATCGCGGCGGCGTGGTCCTCGACATAGAGCCAGTCGCGGATCTGCTGGCCGTCGCCGTAAACCGGGAGCGGTTTGCCCTCGAGGGCGTTGAGAATCATCAGGGGGATCAGCTTCTCCGGGAAATGATACGGACCGTAGTTGTTCGAGCAGTTGGTCGTCAGCGTCGGCAAGCCGTAGGTGTGCTGGTAGGCGCGCACGAGGTGGTCGCTGCCGGCCTTCGAGGCGGCGTAGGGGCTGTTCGGCGCGAAGGGCGTCTCCTCGGTGAAGGCAGGGTCGGAGGCGGAGAGCGTGCCGTATACCTCGTCGGTGGAGACGTGCAGGAAACGGAACGCGGCCTTTTTCGCCTCCGGGAGCTTCGCCCAATGTTGCTTGGTGCAGTTGAGCAGGCGGAGGGTGCCGACGACGTTGGTCTGGATGAACGGTTCGGGCGAATCGATGGAGCGGTCCACGTGCGACTCGGCGGCAAAGTTCACCACCGCGTCGATCGCGTGCTCGGAGAGGAGGCGCGTTACGCGGGCCGGGTCGCCGATATCGCCCTGCGCAAAGACATAACGCGGGTCGCCGGCGAGGTCGGCGAGGTTGGCGGGATTGCCGGCGTAGGTCAGGGCATCGAGGTTGACGAGCCGCGCGAGGGGCGAGCCCGGTTCAGTGAGACGCTGGCGGATGAAATTGGAGCCGATGAAGCCGCAGCCGCCGGTGACGAGTAAGTTCATAGAGCAGCGTAAGTTTTAAGGTTTAAGCGACCGGAGCAAGGCATTGGTCATCTTGGAGATTTCCGTGTAAATTGACTCCAATGCCGCGTGGATCTCCGGGGCTAAAAAGCCAAGGTCCTTGGCCAGCAGCAGCAGGTAGCGAGTTTCCTCGATTGAGCCGCGGGCGATGATCAGGAACTGGCGAAACTCAGGCCGCGAGCCCCGGCCTTTTCCCTCGGCGATGTTAGTGGGGATCGACGCCGCGGCCCGGCAAAGCTGATTGGTCAGGCGGAAGCGTTCGTCGGGCGGGAAGGATTTCGTGACCCGATAAACTTCCAGCACCGCGGCGTGGGCTTTCTGCCAGACCACCAATTCACGCCAGCTTTCAATTTTATCCGCGCTCACCGGCTTACACCTTACGTTCTTAAAACTTAAACCTCGGCTTGGCGCCACTGGCGCAGCGACGTCTCGACCGCGGCGTGGACCTCGGTGAGGCGGATGCCGACGCCGGCGAGCTTGGTGGAATCCATGACGCAGTTGGAGCGGGGGGTCTTGGCGGCGACTTTCATAAAGTCGGATTCGCTGGCGAAGAACTCGTAGCTTTTCGGATGCACGCCGCTCTTCACAATCAGGTCCACGACCTCGTGGGTGGTGATCGCGCCTGGGTTGGTGACGTTGTAGGTGCCGTAGGGCACGCGTTTTTCCCAGCAGGCGAAAGTGGCGGCGACGAACTCGTCGAGCTGGGAAATGGAGTTGGTGGCTGCGAGCAGGCGCGGGTAGCGCATGAGCTTGGTGAGGTAATTGCGGGGTGTGTCCACCTCGTTGAACGGGATGCGCAGGCGCCAGACGAAGAGATCGGGGCGGCCGGCCAGCACCTCCTCGCCGAGGGCCTTGGTGCCGCTGTAGAACGAGCAGTTGTCCTGGCGGAAGGTGAAATTGGGGGCATCGGCCTCGGTGAAGCCCGTGCCGTCGTCGCGCGCGCCGGTGAAGATGCAACCGGAGGAGACATGGCCCCAGGGCACGCCGGCGTCGGTGCAGGCCTGGGCAATGAGGCCGGGCAGGACGGCGTTGCCCATGAGGCACTCGCCCTTGTGGAGCTCACAGGCGTCGACGTTGGGCTTGCCGGTGTAGCCGGCGGCGTTGATGAGGAATTCCGGCCGGTCGCGGCGCAGGGCGGCGGTGAGGACCGCCGGGCTGGTGTAGTCGAGCTCCGCGCGGCGCAGGTTGCGAAACGGGATGCCTTTGCGCGCGAGCAGCGCCTGGTAGGCGTGGCCGACGTAACCGGAACCTCCGAGCAGGTAGATCATGGGTGACGGTGCGGGCAGGCCGCGCGGGAAGCAATTCGCCGGAGATTTTTCATGCAGGAGGGGCTCAGGGTTTCCGATAGTCGCCGCGGCTGAAATATTTTTCGAGCCAGACGTAGGCGCAGATGAAGAAATACCGGCTGCCCATCTCGCTGATCTTGAGCTTGGGCACGCCGTGCTTCCGGTTCTGCCAGGAGATCGGCAGGACGGTGAAGCTGTAGCCGCGGACGATGGCCTTGAGCGGAATCTCGACGGTGAGGTTGAAATGCGGCGACAAAAACGGCCGGCAGCCCTCGATGACCGTGCGCCGGTAGGCCTTGAACGCGTTGGTCGTGTCGTTGAGCGGAATGTTGAAGCCCACGCGCACGAGGAAATTCGCGAGGCGGTTCACGCACAGCTTCACCCAAGGGTAGTCGATCACCTGGCCGCCCTTGACGAAGCGGCTGCCGAAGACGCATTCCCAGCCCTCGTTGAGCCGGCGCCAGTAGCGCACGGCATCGTCCGGTGAGTCGGAGGCGTCGGCCATCATGATCACGACGGCATCGCCCTTGACGTGGTTCAGGCCGCAAATGACCGCGCGGCCGAAGCCATGGGCGCCGGTGTTCTGCACGGGGGCCAGGGTGGGGACCGTCTGCCTCAGTTCCTGCAGCACCGCCCAGGTGCGGTCCTTGCTGCCATCGTCCACCACGACGATCTCATGCGGGATGTTTTCCCGCGTCAGCGTCTGATGGATCCCGGCCACCGTGTGGGGCAGCGATTCCTCCTCATTGTGCGCGGGGATGACCACGCTGTAGAGCGTGAGCGGGTCGAGCCGGGGAAAGGGAACGGCGGTGCGCATGGAGGAACCGGCCGGCGCTCAGGCGGGTTTGCGCGCGATGACGAGAAACTGGCGGCCCTTGACCCACCAGAGCCAGGGCAGCGCGAGGTAGAGGTGCACGAAGGCCATCGGATACTCGGGCGCGCTCACCATCGTGAAGGGGAGGAAGCGGGGCTTGAGTACGTCGATGGTGTACCCTTCGACCTCCATGGCCTCGCCGAGCGAAGTCTCGGTGAGATAAACATGGTGGTCATAGAAGTCCCAGTATTCGCCGTGGAGAAACTTGATGTTGGGCCCAAGCGCGATCAGGTGTCCGCCGGGCTTCAGGCAGCGCAGTGCGTGGCGCAGGGTGCGGCTGAGGCATTCCTTGTCCGGCAGGTGCTCGAAAAAATTGCTGGTGAAGACCGCATCGAGACTGTTGTCCGGCAACGGCCAGGCCGCGGAGCAGTCCTGATGGAGAAACTTCACCTCGGGCCGCAGGTGCCGGGGCGCGTCGGGGTTGAGGTCCATGGCCCACTTGGTGGCCGCCGCGATGTTGTTGATGAACTCACCGTAGCCGCAGCCGAGGTCGAGCACCGTGTCACCCGGCCGGACCCAGCGGCTGAAAAACTTGTGCGTCAGGACCTCCCAGACCCGGTTGCGATAGGCCGCCGTACGGACGAAGCGGCGGTGGTAGATCTTGGAGAGTTCCTGCGGATTGGGAGCCATGCGGCGGGGGAGGGATTCAGTGCGGGGCGGAGAGTTCCAGCCAATCGGGATGGGCTTCCGCGTGACCGGCAATTTCCTCCAGCAGGGTGGAAGTGGGGGTGACGGGTTGCCAATGCCAAATTCGCCCCGCCTTGGCGTGGTCGAGCACGATCCAGGGAATGTCGAAGGCGCGGGCGGTGCCATCGCGGACCACCTCGTGCGGACCGAAGCGTTTTTCGCACCAGGCACTGAGCTGGCGGAGTGACATCGCGGAAGCGCGGCCGCCGGAGAGATTCACGAGACGGTCGCCAGGGGCCAGCTTGGGGGCGGCGAATTGTTGCTCGAGCAGGGGCATGAGGTCGCGCGGATGCAGGCAGTCGCGCACCTGGTGGCCGTGGCCGCCAAACCCGAGATATTTCAGCGGGCGTTTGCGCCGCCAGGCATTGATCCAGTAGGCAAAGATGCCCTGGTCCGCGCGGCCGAACTGGCCCGCGCCGGCGAGCACGCCGCAGCGGTTGATGAAGACCGGAAAGCCGAAGGTTTCGCCATACTCCAGCGCGAGGACCTCGGAAGTGAGCTTGGTGGCGCCGTACAGCGAGATGGGCGCGGTCGTGGCGAAGGTCTCGTCGAGGCCTGCGGCCGTAAGCCCGGCGGGCAACTTCGCCGTGGGGTCGGGGACAAAGGCCTCCTGCTGCACGTTCACGGGCAGGGCGGCGAGCGGGGCGATGGAATACACGCGGCTGGTCGAGAGCAGGATGAAGCCGGCCTGGTGCACCTTGCAGTATTCCAGCAGATGCACCGTGCCGAGCAGGTTGTGGTCCACGAGCTCGCGGGAGCTGGTCTTGCCATCCACGCCGGCCAGCACGCTGGCGTTGGCGGCGGCATCAATCACGAAGTCGGCGGCCGGCAGGGCGGCCATGGCCGCGGCATCGCGCAGGTCGGCGGTGAGGACCCGGGCGCCCAGGCGCTCGAGTGGCGCGCGGTTGGTCTCGCTGCCGGGCCGGATGTAGCTGTCAAAACCGGTGACCTGGTGACCGGCCGCCAGCAGGCTTTTGGCCAGCGTGCTGCCGACAAAACCGCAGATGCCGGAGATGAGAATGCGCATGGGTCACGAGGGAAACAGACCCGATTCGTGAGGTGAAGCGGGAAATCGAGGGGAGACCGTGGGTGGGCGCACGTCCCTGCACCCGCCATGGGCCGAACGTCAACTGGCGCACGAAATACGGGCCCGGGACGGGTCCGCCCGCCGCAGTCGCTCAGCCCGCCGTGCGCTTCTGCCACGCCTCGACGATCTGGCGGATGGTTTCCTCGAGGGACTGCGTGATGTCCCACGACGGATAGTGCGCGCGCATTTTCCGGAGGTCGGAGTAGTAGCAGATGTGGTCGCCGGCGCGGTTCTGGTCGAGGTAGGTGTAAACCTGCGCCTTCCCGGTGAACTTCTCGGTGATCTTGAACGCCTCGAGGATGGACGTACTGTTGGCCTTGCCGCCGCCGAGGTTGTAGACCTCGCCCGCGCGCGGGGACGCGACAAACGCCGCCATGAAGCGCGCCACGTCGAGCGAGTGGATATTGTCGCGCACCTGTTTGCCCTTGTAGCCGAAAACCTTGTATTCGCGGCCCTCGAGGTTGCAGCGCACGAGGTAGCTCAGGAACCCATGGAGCTCGACGCCGCTGTGGTTGGGTCCGGTGAGGCAGCCGCCGCGCAGTGCGCAGGTGGGCAGGTTAAAGTAGCGGCCGTATTCCTGCACCATCACGTCAGCGGCGACCTTGGACGCGCCGAAGAGGGAATGCTTCGACTGGTCGATGGTGAAGGTCTCGGCGATGCCGTGCTCGTAGGCGGGATCGGCGTAGTCCCAGCGCGTGGCGAGCTCCTGCAGCGCGATGCGGTTCGGGGCGTCGCCGTAAACCTTGTTGGTGCTCATGTGCACGAACGGTGACTCGGGCGCGGCCTGGCGCGCGGCTTCCAAGAGATTCAGCGTCCCGACGGCGTTGGTGTCGAAGTCATCGAACGGGATCGCCGCCGCGCGGTCATGGCTCGGCTGCGCGGCGGTGTGAACGATGACGGACGGCTTGACCTGCTTGACGAGGGCGAGGACGCCGGCGCGGTCGCGGATATCGAGCTCGTGATGGACAAAGCCTTTCAGCTCCTTGACGAGGCGGTGCTGGTTCCAGCGGGTGTCGCCCTGCGGGCCGAAAAAGACGGCGCGCTGGTTGTTGTCGACGCCATGGACGGTGTAGCCCTGCGCGGCGAAATAAACGCAGACTTCCGAGCCGATGAGGCCCGACGAACCGGTGACAAGGATGAGCTTGGCCATGGGAAAAGTGAGGCGCACTCATACAGGCGGGGCGGATCACTTCCAGCTGATTCTGGTCGAGGGCCGGGGCAAAGGCGGCGCGATTTTTGACCTTGAGGCTGGCGTGTTGGCGGTATTTCACCCCTGCCTTGTTGTGCTTTCCGACCCCATGCGCCCGACTGACCCATTTAACCGCCGAACTGGACTGGTGGTCTTTGTCGGGGCGCTGCTGGTGACGCTGGGCTGGGCACTGGCGACCAACCATGTCTGGGAGGATTTTTATATCACGTTCCGCTCGAGCAAGAATCTCGTGACGGGCCACGGTCTCGTGTTCATCCCCGGGGAACGGCTGCACACCTTTACGTCCCCGCTGGGGGTGCTCCTGCCGGCGGCGGCGAGCGCGCTGACGGGAACGCACTCGGATCCGGCGGCGATCTGGGTTTTTCGGGTGTGGGGCGCGGCGGCGTTTGCCGGGGCGGCGGTGCTGCTCTGGACGCTGGCCCGGCGTTTCCAGTATGGCGCCTGGGCGGCGACGGCACTCGTGGCCTTCATGGTGCTCGACGCCAAGAGCATCGATTTTACGACGAACGGCATGGAGACGGGATTCCTGCTGCTGTTCATCGCTTACTCGCTGTGGGCGATGTTCGTGGGTGCGGGCCGGCGCTGGTTCCAGCTGGGCCTGGCGTGGGGCGCGCTGATGTGGACGCGGCCGGACAGTTTTCTGTACATTGGCCTGCTGTCCGCGGGGGTTTTCTTTTTCAACGACCCGGCGCGCACCGGCCTGACGCGGTGGCAATGGCTGAAGGTCTTCGTGCTGGCCGGGTTGGTCTGCACGGCGATTTATCTGCCGTGGTTTCTCTGGTCATGGTCGTACTACGGCACGCCGGTCCCGCACACGATCACGGCCAAGGGCGGGGATTACATGGCCGCCAAGAACGCGGCGGGGGTGTTCAAGACCCTGATCGACCTGCCGATCAACGTGTGGAATGGCCGGACGTCACTCGAAGGCGCGTTCCTGCCGTCGTATTTCCAGATCGGCGGCTGGCCGGAGGCGGCGGTGACCGCGGCCCGGGCCGTGGCGGTGTTCCTCGCGTTCCAGTGGGTCCTGCCCTGGTGGCGGACCGAGGTTCGGGTGGCGTCCTTCGCCTTCTGCGGGATGCACGTCTACCTGTCCTATTTTCCCTATTTTCCTTTTCCCTGGTACATGCCCGGCACCGCCCTGCTGGCGGCGGTGACGCTCGGCGGTATGCTGGCCCAGCTCGGGTCATGGGCTGAACGAGGCCGGGCGGCCGGCGCGCCGGCCTGGCCCAGGGTCGTCCAGTTGGCCGTGATCCTCGTCGTCCTCGCCGCGTTGGGCGGCGAAGGCTGGCTGACCTGGCAGATGCGCCGGGAGATGGCCGACGAGCAGATTTACAGCGCGACCGGCAACCGGCGGAGGGTGGGCGAGTGGCTGAAGGAGAACGCCCGGCTGGGAGACACGGTGTTCATGGAGCCGCTCGGGCACATCGGCTATTTTTCCGGACTCAAGACCTACGATTATCCCGGGCTCTCCTCGATGGAAATGGTGAGCGCGGTCCGCGCCCTGGGCGCGCACGGCGGCAATCTGGCGGAATTCCTGTGCCCCGACTGGATGGTGCTGCGCCCGTGGGAATACGCGGACATGCACAAGGATGTCTACCGGATGTTTGGCGAGGGCTTCGAATACCAGCTGGTGAAGGAGTTCAACCGCATGCCGGAGGTCGAGCAGCTTGAGGTCTATGGCCGCAAGTACATCGAGTTCGATTCGCACCTGCTGGTGTTCAAGCGGCAGGTGCCGAAGCGCTACCTGCTGGATGCCACGGTGAAGGATCCGTACGCAGGACTTGGACTGGCCGTTTTCAACATCGGCGGTCAGGCCATGCACCAGGTGCACGCCACGGGCATCGTGAGTTTCAAGGTGCCGGCGAACGCGACGCACTTTCGCGTCACCTACGGCATGCCGGAGGCCACCTACACGGGCGACCCGGCGACCGACGGGGTGAAGTTTGTCATCCTCTGGACGAACGGGCTCAAGACCCAGCGCCTGCTGGTCCGCACACTCGAGCCGCACGACGCCCCCGACGACCGCGGCGCGCAGGAATTCGAAACCGAGCTCCCCCCGCACGGCGACAAGGCGGGCATCATTCTCCTCACGCTCCCCGGTCAGACCGACGCGATGGACTGGAGCTGCTGGGGTAGGCCGGAGTTTAAGTGAGGCGCGGTCCGTTTACGCGGCCGGGGCGCTGACGTGCCGACCGAGCCACGCCTCGCCGGCATCCCAGAACGCGGCGATGATGAAGACCAGTAGCAGCGGGTAGACGGGGGAGAAAGTGGAGACGGCCAGCACCGGAAACGACGTCACCTGCACCAGCGCGTTGAGCAGGAGGCAGGCGAAGGCGCCGCCCCAGGCGGCGGCGGCGAGGACATAGGGGAAGGTCAGCTGACGGCGGCGAATGGACTGCACGAGGCGGGCCAGCGCAATCAGCTGGGCGGTAAAAAACAGCACGAGGATAACGGGCCGCAGGCAGGCGCCGATGGCCTGGAGTAGCGCATACTTCCGTTGGTTGAGCTTTTCCTGGTTCGGCAGCGGCATCGCGGGGGCCTGCACAGAGGAGGAAATCGTGTCGCGGGTCAGGTCGTGGAACAGCGTCAGCTGGTCCTGGTCCCCGATGCTGAGCGGCGAATGCACACTGAAGGAGCGGAACGAGACGACGAAATCCGCAAACTGGCCCACGGTGCGGGCGACCGCGCCGGCCTGGCCCGGCCGCAGGCGCGGCATGAATCCGCTGCGCGGGGAATACGCGGGCAACCGGCCCGTGTCGCAGGCCGTGTTGATCTCGTCCGCCATGCGCCGGTAAAAATCAAGCGCCTCGCGGGCATTGTGAGCGTAGCCCGCCGCCGCCACACAGTCCCGCAGCGCCCACATCAGCCAGCCGCCACCGATCTGGCGCTCCGCGACGGGCAGTTTGGTCACATACGTGGACGCACCCGCCCAACCCGTGCCGTACTCACCCTCGAAGTAGGGTTGCAGTTTGGCAAATGTCGGGCTGACCGCATACATCGCCTCTCGGGCCTGGCGGGTGACGGGCACGTAATCGAGGTCCGGTCCCACTTTCACGCGCAGCATGGCGCCATAGGCGTCGGCGAATTCCGGCGCGCGGAGCTCGACGGTGCCAAACCAGCCGTAGTGGCGGTAATTCTGCCATGAAACCAGCCCGAGCGGCAGTGCGGCAAAAGCCGCGGCCAGCCCGAGGGAGCGCAGCATGACGCGGCCCTGTTCCCGGGAAAAACGAAACGCCCAGACCGCCGCCGCCACGGCCAGCAGCACCACGCTCGGCACGAGCCAGATGCTTTCCTCGCGGGTCAGCCAGAAGCACCCGAAGGCCAGGCCGGTAAGTGCGGCCCAGGGCAGTTGGCGGCGCACGGTTTGGTCGCGCCGACAATAAAGGCCCACGAGGCCGGCAATCACCGCCAGTCCCAGCGGCGTATAAATTTGCTGCCGGATGATGCGGCCCATGGTGGGCGCCTCGAACGACATCGGGTTCCAGAGTAGCAGGGCGTAGATTGCCAGCAGCGCCACGCCGGAGCGAAGGGCCGGCCGGCACGCGCGGGTGAACACGGCGCAGGCGCCGGCGTAGGCGAGCTGTACGCCGAGGCCCAGCGGGATGCCGACCCAGTAGAGCAGAGCGATCCAGAGCGAGTAAAACGGACCCTTGGCGAGCGTGGCCTGGCTGTAGGCACCGAGCCAGTCGCCGCGGACAATGGACTCGGCCAGCTGCAGAAACAAGCGGTCGTCGAGCATCGCGTGGCCGATCGCGTAGACGGCCTGGCCGCGCGTCAGCCACAGCTTGAAGGCGGTGAGCGTGAGGCCGGCCCAGAACCAGAGGCGGAAAGATTTGGGCGACGCGGCAGTCATGAATACGCAGGCGGAATCAATGGAGATTGTAGCGGTGAATCAATTCCATTGCCCGGTCCGTTCGCAGATAGTCGAGGGCGGGGACGGTCGCACCGGCGCGCGCGGCGGGCTGGTCTGCCATCAGCCGGCGCAGGTCGGTGCCGCGCCAGCCGGTGAACGAGGCCAGCTCGCGGGGCCAGTCCTGCAACCCGAACCAAACCATGCCCGCCAGCGCGGCGACGGCGACCGCCCGGCGGACACCGGAAGGCGTGATCAGGCGGGTCAGCCAGTGTTCGAGCCAGAGGGCGGCGAAGGGCAGGGTGGCGAGGAGGGAACTGTAATTGTAGCGCGAGGTGATGGTCGTCTCGAAGCCGGTGTGGTAGCGGCCAAGACCGAGCAGCGCGGCGTTGCCCAGATCGTAAGCAAGCAGCAGCAGGAGCCCGACCCGTTGCCGGCCGGTGGCATGGCGCAGGCCCCAGTAAATCAGCGCGAGTTTGGCGGCGGCGAGCACGAGCAGCGGAGCCGGTTCCCAAGTGGTGAGCCCGAGCAGCAGGTAACCGGGATTGAGCAGAAAATATCCGGCCGCGTAGCGGGCCATCTCGAGGATGTGTCCGCCCGGATGCTGCTGGTTGCCCCGCGCGAACAGCAGGATGACGAGCGTGACCGCTGCCGATGGCAGGAGCAGCAGGGCCGCGAGCTTGAGGCGGGAGCGGAGCAGTCCGGCGGAGGCCCCGGCGACCGGCAGCAGGATAGCGAGGGCGAGCACGGCGCCGGTGAGGACGCCGCGCGAAAACGAGCAGGCGCTGGCGGCGGCGAAGAGTAGCAGCGGACCGTGCACGCGGAGCCGCCAGGTGCCGAGGTGCGCCGCGTGTTTTTCCTGCCACAGCAGGGCGCAGAGGAAAAAGGTGGTGGCAAGCACGGCGGACCACTGGACCGACCAGCCGAGGGTCTCGAGATTGGCCGCGGACAGGCCGAAGACGAGTTGCACGCTCGCGACGGTGAACCACGAAAAGCCGGCGCGCGTGAGCAGCCGGCCCAGCCCTAGCGTGTTGCAGGCGTGGGTCAGCCAGAGCAAGGCGATCAGCGCGAAATAACTGCCGCCGAAGCTGAACACGGCGCCGCCCCACAGCAGCTTGAACACTGGGGCGAAGCTTTCCGTGAAGGCCTGGCTCAGCCATGGCCAGAAACCCATGCGGTCAATCTGGTCGAGGAGCAGGAAATCGTCGCCGAACCAGAACAGCTTGGCGAATTCCCCGCGCCAGATCACCAGCGGCGTGAGCGCAAGGAGGGCCGCGAGGGCGGGGAGAAGTTTAGCGGTGGTGGGAGGGAGCGGTGCGAGGGGAAGAACGAGGGCTGTTGGTTTGTGCGGGGGACCCGCCTTCGGCAAGCCTTCGGCACGGCGAACGTGCCGGCCCACCTTCGGGGCAATCCACGCGGCGATGACGTCCCAGGAAACCGCGGCGATGAAGACCAGCACGAGCGGGTAAATCGGCGCGAAGGACGAAATCACCAGCACCGGGAAGGAGGTGACGTGGATGAGGGCGTTGATGAGCAGACAGGCGACGCCGGCGCCCCAGGCGGCGGCGGCCACGGTAAGGGGGAAACTCCCGCGTCGGCGCCAGAGCAATTCCACGACCCGCACGAGAGCAAGGATCTGGGCGGTCCAGAACAGCCCGAGCAGCACCGGGCGCAACGCCCGGCCGATGCGTTGGAGTCTTTCGGTTTTCTCGATGTCACCGGCCGAGGGCGCCGGCTGGGCGGTGGTGCCCGGTCCCGGGGAGAGTTTTTCACGGGTCAAGCGCTGGAACAGTTCCAGGTCCTCCGCGGTGCCGACGGAGGGCGGGGCATACGCGCTGAAGCCCCGGAAGCTCACGGTAAAGTCCGCGAACTCCACGAAGGTCTGGGCGACCTCGGCCGTCTCGCCCGCCTGCCACGGTGGCAGGAAACCGCGGCGCGGCGGACCCGCGGGCAGGCGGCCGTCGTCGCAGGCCCGGTTGATCTCGTCGGCCATCTGGCGGTAAAACTTGAGGGCGCGCTTGGCATTTTGACCGTGACCCGCGGCGGCCACCGAGTCGCGCAGGGCCCACATCATCCAGCCGTTGCCGATCTGGCGTTCATGGGGCGACAGGTGCGTGAGAAACTCCGATGACTCCGCCCAGTCGCGTCCGATGCCGCCGTCGAGGTGCGGGCGCAACTCGGCAAAGGCGGGGCTCACCGCGTACATGGCCGCCCGGGCCTCGCGCGTGACGGAGACAAACGGCAGCGTGGGGCCGGCCTTGACGCGCAGCATGGCGCCGTAGGCGTCCTCGAAGGCCGCGGTGCGGGTTTCCACCGTGCCGAACCAGCGGTACTGCGAATAGTTCAGCCCGCTCACGGCGAGCAGCGGCAGCGCCCCGCAGAGCCCGGCGAACCCGAAGGCGCGGGCCAGGCGCAGGAAATCTTCGTGGGAGGAGCGCCACGCGCTGACCAGCGAGGTTCCGGCCAGCAGCAGGAGGCTGGGCACGATCCAAATGCTCTCCTCGCGGGTGAGCCAGAAGCCCGCGAAGGCAAGACCCAGCAGGGCCGCCCACGGCAGCAGCCGGCGGAGCGGTTGTGCGCGGCGCAGGTAAAACGCGATCAGCGCGGCGAACAGCATCACCGCCAGCGGCCCGTAAACCTGCTGCCGCAGCACGCGGCCCATGCTCGATGCGTCGAAGCTCATCGGGTTGCACAGCAGCAGCGCGTACATCGCAAACCGCGCGGCGCCCGAGGCGATGGCCGGCCGGCATGCCCGGACGAAGAGCGCGCCCGCGCCGGCATACAGCAGGTGCTGCGCGAAAAACAGCGGCAGCCCGAGCACATAGACGAACGCGATCCAGCAGGAGTAAAACGGACCCTTGGCAAGTGTCAGCTGGTTGTAGGGACCCAGCCAGTCACCGTGGATGAGGTGCTCGGCCAGTTGCAGGAACAGCCGGTCGTCATGATCGGCCGGGCCGATGGCGTAGATCGCCTGGCCGCGCACAAGCCAGAGCTTCGCCAAGGTCAGCAACACTCCCGCCCAGAACCACCGGCGGACGGGCGGATGCTGCTCACCGTTCATGCCTGGTCACCGCGCGTGTCGAGTCGCAGCACGCCGAGGAAAAAGCTGGTGAGGATCATCTGGCAGCCGAGGGCGAGACAGAGCGTGCCCGGGATCACCCAGCGCAGGGTTTGCGCCGGCTGCAACGTGCCGAAGCCGTGTCCGCGCCAGAACCAGAGGGCGCTGGCCCAGAGCAGGACACCCGCGAGCAGCAGCGCGCCGCCGACGATGACGCCGCCTTCCAGGCTGACCTTGCCGAGCCAGAATTGCGCCTCCGGCGGCCGGAGGCCCGCGCGGATCGTGAAATATTTGCTGAGGGCGGCGAACGACACGGCCTGAAACCCGATCAGGATGCTGCCGGCGGCAAACAGCAGCGTATGCACATCGAGGTAAACATTTCCGATCCGCAGCGCTCCGGGTAGCAAGGCCGCGCCGAGCACGGCACCGCCGACCATCAGCACCAAGCCGGGATAGAAAAACAGCCAGCGCGGGCTGAAGAGCAGCATGAAACGCAGGTGACGCCAGCCGTCGCGCCACGGGCGCAGGTGCGGGGCGCGGTCGCGCGTGTCCGGACGCAGCGTGGTGGGCACCTCGGTGACTTTCAGGCCGAGCACGACGGACTTGATGACCATCTCGGAGGCGAACTCCATGCCCGTAGTGCGCAGGTTCATCCGGCGGTAGGCGTCGGCGGAAAAGCCGCGCAGCCCGCAGTGGAAATCACGCAGTTCGGTCGAGAAAAACAGACGGCCGATGAAGGACAGCACCGGGTTGCCGATATACCGGTTTTTCCAGGGCATGGCGCCGGGCTGGATGCCGCCGAGGAACCGGTTGCCCATGACGAGATCGTAGCCGGCGCGGAGTTTTTCGAGGAAACGGGGCAGGTGGGAGAAATCGTAACTGCCGTCGGCGTCGCCCATCACGAGGAAGCGGCCCCGGGCCGCGGCGAAGCCGCCGCGGAGGGCGTTGCCGTAACCCTTTTCGGTGACGGGCACGACGCGGGCGCCCAGCGACGTGGCGAGGGCCTGCGAGCCGTCGGTGCTGCCGTTGTCGGCGATCAGGACTTCCCCGGCGATCCCCGCTTCCTTCATCACCGCGAACGCCTCGCGAATACAGCCGGGGAGCGAGCGTGCCTCATTCAGGCAGGGCATCACCAGCGTGAGCTCCGGGGGGGTGGGGGCGTCGGGCATTGGGTCAAAGCTCAAACGGGGGCTGGCAGCGCGGCAACCAGCAAAACGGCTCAGGCCCGCCGCGGGCGGGAAGTGAGGGCGGTCCCGACGCAGAGAAGCAGGGTGACAAGCGCGATCACGCCGAGTGAAGCCTGGCCGAAGCGTGTGGGTTCGGACGAACGGTCATGGCGGAACGTCGCGGCGCGTTCCGGGCCCTGGGCGGCCTGCGGAAGCGCGGCGGCGACCCAGCCCTCGGCGTCGTTGCGCCCGTCGTAAAACACCAGGCGCGCCGAGCGGCCGGCATAGTGGCGCACATCGGCGGCCCAGAAATCGATTTCGTTGAAGTGGGGATTGGGTCCGGGACAGGCGAGCTCGGTGAGGGTCGCACCGGACGCATCCTCGATGCGCAGGTGGAGCCCGTTGCCTTCGCTGGCGGGAAAGCCGGCGAACGGAATGATGAGCCAGGGCGAAGTGATCGGGAACGCGGAGCTCTGCGCTTCGCCGATGAAACCCGGCCCGTCAATATGCGTCCCGTAAAACAGATTGCGAAAATCCCCCGGGACAAGGTTCGCGCCGCCGGTGAGGTTGTCCGGGGGAAAGGTGGTTTTGGTGGTGATATGAAACGTCAGCTCAGCGACCGTGCCCGGTGGGGCCAGCAGGGCCAGCCAGCGCTTTTCCGCGCTGAATTCCAACGGCTTGGGCCAGAGAAAAACGAGTCCGCCGGCTGTGACCGCAAGCAGGCCCAGGAGCGGCCAGCGCCAGGGATCGAAGGCCAGCGTGAGTGCCGGTACGGTCGCCGCCGGAGCGGGCCACGTCAGCCAAGCGGCGAGCAACAGGAGGATGAGACCCGCGGCGGCGAATGCGGCCCACAGCGTGCGCACCCGGGTGGCGACGGCGCTGATGAAATCGCCGCGGACGCGCGTGGCGTTCGGCCGCAGGCTGACCGGCAGCAAGTCCGCCAAGCCGGGCTGATCGAGGACTTCGGCAACCCGGGCTGGATTGGGGTAAAGCACACTGCGGACCTCCGGGGCGGAGAGATGCGCGAGATCCCGGTCGGCGAGGTACTGCCGCACGGCGTCGCGGCGAAGGCGGGACCACTCGGCGCTGTATTGGTGGAAATATTCCGTATGGGCGCGGGTGCTGATGTAGTGCAGGCCCGGGGCGAGCGTCGCGAGCCAGGCGATTGCCAAACCAGCAGCGCCCCACGTCCGCCATGAGTAGGCGGCCGACCCCAGCCGCCACAGGGCGATGGCGTTGGCGGCGACGCCGAGGGCGAGCAGGTCGCCATAGCGGGAGGTGAAACCGAGGTAGCTGCCGCCGCGGGCAAAGGCGAAGGCGGCGGCCTGGGCCACGGCCCATACTGCGAGGGCGACGACGACCCGGTCGAAATTTTCGGCCCGCGCCGCGCGCCGCAACTGCAGGGCCAGCAGGAACGCCGGCAGGCAGAGCACGGCGGCAGCGCCCGGCCACGCGGCGGGCCAGCCGAGTTGGAGCAGCCCGGCGGCGAGAAACTCCCGCGGTGTGTGCGCCGTCAGTGATTGCGTCGCGAGGGGCGACTGGAGACCACGTGCGTAGAGCATGAGGCCGAGACCTCCCGCGGCGATCGCGGCGGCGGCGAGCCAGCGCCGCCGGTCGGGGGCGCCGGTCCAGAGGGCGGTCGCCAGGACGGCGGCGGGCGCCGCCCACATGCTGCCGTAGGTGAAAAGCGCCGCGACACCCGCCGCCTGCGCGAGCCACCAGCCCGCGGAACCGGGAGCGCGTTCGAACGAGCCGCGGATATGCAGGAAGACGAAAAGCAGGGCCAGCGGCGTGTGGGCTTGGAAGCCCCACGTGCTGTTTTCCCAGCTGAACGGCAGACCGGCGAGGAGGATGATCAGCAGCGTGAGCCCGGCGGCCGGCCAGAGGGCGAGACGGCGCTGCAGCCAACCGGCGAAGACACCGGCGAACAGGCCGTGCAGTGCGGCGTTGAACGTGGCCTGCAACTGCGGATCCCAGCGGCCGAGCCAGGCGGCCTGCAACCACGCGAGCAGCCGCGTCCAGACGGGCACATGCTCATTGTGCGGGGCCAGGAAGTCCGTCCACGCCAGCTTGCCCTGCAGCCAGGGCACGAGGATGACGCGGGCTTCGGCGTCCCATTGGTCGAGGGCCGGGGTGGGGCCGGAGTGGAGGTGGACCTCACGGAGCCGGGCGGCAAAGACCACCCCGGCCACGCCGAGCACCCAAAGCCAGCGGCCCGCTGCTGCGCCCTGCTCAGAAGATGCGGCCGGGGCCCGGTTCATCGTGGATGCGGTCAGGAACCCGGGGCTGGCTACTTGATCTCGATGTCGGTCCAGCAGGTCCAGTCCCAAGAGAAGTCATTGTACGGGCCGGGCTTGATCTGCAGGTAGATGCGGCCGCCGGTGAGGCCCTTGAGGTCGGCCGTGAACGACTGCAGGCCGCGATCGGCCGCGATTTCCACGGGATTAAGGAAGCGGTTGTGCAGCACGACATGCTCCCCGCCGTTGGACCAGTAGACGATAAACTCCGCGCCATTCGTCCGGCCGCCGTTGGAATAGGCCCCGGGCATGAAGCCGTATTTACCCCGGACCTTTTTCGCGTCCTTGACCATGTCGAACGTGACCAAGCTCGGCGCATGCAAGATGGCGACGTCGCGGTCATCGATCTTTATCTCCGAGACCGGGTTCAGCGCATCGTAGCTGAGCGGGTAGGTTTTGAACATGTGAAACAGCTGCCCGTACACGTTCGTGAAATATTTATCACCGGAAGCCGGGGCGGGCAGCGCGGAAAGCTCACAGGCAAATGAATCTGAGAAATATTTCCGGTCGGCCGCATCGACCTCGATCGTCACGCTGTTGATCCGGCGCTTGGACCGGCTGGCGGCGAACTCCATGAAGCTGGAGGGATCGTCAATGAACGGGTTGACGATGAAACCGGTCCGGCCCATCGGCAGGGGCATGAGGAAACTGCGGTTGTTGCCGTTGATGTCCTGCAGGGTGAGCCGCACCTGCGGCGGCTTGTAGAGAAAGCTGCGCACGGTGCCCAACAGGGAAGGCCTCAGGTCAATCTTCAGCCAGAGCGGCTGGCTGTTCCAGGCCTTGAGGGAAAGGGCCTGGCCTACGCCGATGGTTTCAGCCTGCAGGAACTTGGGCTCGAACTGGGCGGGATCAAAGGGGCCGGGCTTCTTCTTCCAGGTCAGGAAGCCCTTTTCCGAGCGCAGGTAATCGTAACGGTAGACCAAAGCCCGCAGGGCGAGGGAGTCGTCCATCGTGGGCAGGCGCTCGTCGATGGTCTGGATCTTCGCCAGGACGTAGTCCGGGGCCCGGTCCGACACGTAAAAATCATAGTTCAACTGCGCCAGCAGGGGCATGAACGTCGAGTAGCTCTGGATCACGGGGCGCGGCAGATAATTGAGCTTGTTCAACAGCGCCACGTTCTGCTCCTCGCCGAGCACGTCGACGGTTGCCCGGCCGACCAGCTCGCGGGTTTGGTAAAGATCCGCCTCCCGGCGCTCGACGGACAGCGCATCGCGGTAACGTTGGCGGGTCGCGCCCCAGTCGATGACCCACTCGATGTTGCTCCAGACCTTGGACTGCATGATGCCCAGGGCGCCCCGGGAGACGCCCCAGAGGGTGTTTTCGACGGCCCAGATGCTGAGCACGATCGCCACGACAAAAGCCCAGCGGTGCAGGAAGCGGAAGCGATCGGGATCGTTGAGCAGGACGGGGTACGCCGTCATGGGGAGCATAGCGCAGTAGAAAAACCCGATCATGTGCCCGTCAGCCCGGACAAAGCCGTGTTTCCAATTGAGATAGATGAAGGCCATCAACAGCAGGGCGTTGGCGACGGCCCGGGGCTTGTCGGGATTGAGCCTCAGATGGGTCGCGGCATAGGCGATCATCATGATGAGCACGACAATGCCCTTCCAGAGTGGCGTGATTGGGGAAGGGAAGCCCATGGCCCACTGGTAGCCCTGGCTGATGGCCCAGGAGGCTTGGAAGTAATCGGGCAGGTTCCCCAGCTTCTGGCCGCACAGCAGCCAGATCGCCAGATAAGCCGCGAGATAGCTGAACAGGAGGAGGGCGCATTCGCGGCCGCGCTTCAGCCACAGGCTGTAGCCGCAGGAGAGCAGCACGACAAACGTGGCCAGCATGAAATCCGTGAACTTGATCTGGGAGTAAAACGCCAGCACGGCGGCGATGAGCACCGGCAGGAACTTCCGGCCTTCGCCACTGATGCGCAGCAGCTCAAAGCCCAGGATCGCAATCATCAGCATGTGCAGCGCGTCCTCGTAATGGACGCCGAAGAGCAGGAAAAAGCCGAAATAGATGAAGCGGGAACTTCCCTCCAGCCGGCTGCCCTGGCGGATGATCACCGTGGCCGAAATGATGGCCAGGGTGAGCTGGCCCGCGATCAGGCTCCAGAATTGGATGCCCGAAAACGTCTTGGCCATGACGAATCCCAGCGGTCCGTAGGTGAAAACTACGTCACGACCGAACTGCATCCCGTGCTCAAAGAGGTAGCCCAGCGCCATGCGCCAAGACGGGTCGAGCCCCGAGCCCGGCATCAGGGGAAAGTTAAAGACATCCGCGACCAGCACCAGATACAACGCGCTCCAGCCCAAGGACTGGCGAAGCCAGGCGGGCATCAGGGACGGAAGTTTAACGGAGGCCATAAATGGATGGTTGGGCGAAAGATATGTACTCGTCTAGCGAGAATTTACAGACGGAATAATTATTCGCTAAATCCTTTTTTATCGGGACTTTCCGTGACCTTAGCGGACGCAAACAGGGGCAGGGAGGGGAGTGTTGTCCACATCCTCCTCCAGCGTAAGACAATTCTCGCCTTTAAAACCTCTATTCTGCGGCGGGAGCGACGGGCCCATTCCCCGTCAGCCAAGCCTCCCGGGCCAAATCCACGTGCCGGGGCAGCACCCGGGTGGAGTCGTAATAGCGCAAGGCCTTGGAATAGGCCGTGGAGGTCAGCGACTTTCCGCTGCGCTCCTTCGCCAGGCAGGTCCAGATCATCTTCGACAAGGCCACCGGGTCGCCGGGCGGCACGAGATACCCGTCCTGGCGCTGGCCGACCATCTCGGTGATGCCATGGACATCCGTGGTCACCATCGGGGTGTGAAAGGCCATCGCCTCCATCACCACGCGGGGGAACGACTCCTCATAGCTCGAGCAAACGAAGACGTCCGCGGCGACGAAGAAGTCGGCCACCTCGCGTGTTTCCGGCACCAGCGTGACATTGGACAGACCCAGCCGGGCCAGGTCGCGCTGCAGCAGGTCGAGGTAGATGCCCGGCCGGGCGCCGACCATCAGGAAGCGAAATTTCCCATGCCGGCCGTAGTGCCGGTTGAAATGCTCGATCGTGCGCACGAAGATGTGCTGGCCCTTGCGCTCGCAGACGGTGCCGATGTTGGCGATGACGACCTCGTCCTCAGCCAGGCCGTGCTTGCGCCGCAGGCCGGCGCGGGTCTGGGTGCGGCGGAACTCGTCGATGGCGTCGAGGCGGATCCAGCTGGGGACGATCCGGAAATTGCCGTGGCGGGCGTAATCGAGGTAATAGGCCTGCGTGGCCGCGCAGAGGAACAGCGCCCGGGTGGTTGACTCTAACGCCTCCGCCACGAGGTAGTGCAGCTTGAGCGCGAGCTTCTGCTCGAAGAAGCGGAAGACGGAGGTGCTCTCGTGGATGTAGAATAGGGAGGGCTTGCCGGCGGCGCGGGCGAGGTGCACGCCCCAGAAATTCATGAGGGTGTTGCAGACCACAAGGTCCACGCGTTCCCACGGCACCAGGCTGGCGATGTCGGCCATGCGGTCATCGAAAATCTCGTCGTCCGGCGAGGTGAACAAGGGCTCCGTGTCCACCAGCGTGATGTGCGCCCCGAGCGCCTCATAGGCGCTGCGGAGCGGTCCATCCTGGGCGGCGAGGATCTCGAGCGCAAAGCCGGCCTCTTTCGCCATGTAGGTCGCATACTCGAGCAGGAACAAGGGCGCCCCCTCGAGGTTGAGGTTGTGCGTGATGAGCAGCAGGCGGAGCTTCCCGGCGCGGCCCGGGCGCGCGAAACGGTCGCCGTGGCCGGCGAGGCGTCCGCCGGTCAGCTCCAGCTGCGGGCTCACATAGGGATCGCGGTAACCGGGGTAGCGCCGCACGAAAGCGACATGTTCCTGCTCGTCAAAGGTCACCCCGCGGGTCGCGCTGCCCCAGTGCATGAGCTTGGCCTGAGGCGTGTAGATGATACGGTGGCCGGCGCCGCGCACGCGCAGGCAGTAGTCCACGTCGTTGTAGGCCACGCCAAAATGAGTTTCGTCGAAACCGCCGAGTTCCCGGTAAAGTGCGGTGCGCGTCATGAGACACGCGCCGGTGACGGCCGAGACTTCGCGCGCCACGGCATGCCATTTGACCGGTACGTCGCCCGGCGGAACCTTGGCGAAAGGCGTGTCGGCCAGGCCGCCATGCGGGCCGATGATGATGCCAGTGTGATTGAGGGTCTTGTCGGGATAGACCAACTGGGCCCCGACGGCGCCCACGTCAGGTTGCATGAACCATGTGGCCATCTCCTCCAGCCAGCCGCGCTCGAGGGCGTTGACGTCGTTGTTCAGGTGCAGCACGAGCGGGGTGTCGATCCGAGGCAGCGCCAGGTTGACGAGGTGGGAATAATTGAAGGGAGCGCTCCGGTCCGCCGGCCGCACCACCTGGCAGCTAAGGTCGGTGCGACGCTGGATCTTCTCGAGGTAACGTACCGCATCCGCATCCCGCGAATGGTCATCCACGATGATCAGCTTCGCGTGGCGCCAGTCCACGGTCTCGTCGAGCAGCTCGATGCATTCCTGCAGCAGGTGGAGCCGGTCGCGGGTGGGGATGACAATCGTGACCGGCAGCTGCGCCAGAATCCCCGGGTCCGCGCGCCACTGGTGAAAGCGCCGGCGGCGGAGATGGGCGGTCTGGGAGAGGAAGGGCTCACCGGGCCGGTCCCGGCGCTGCGCGGTCTCCACGAGGGCCTGCCGCGACTCCTCGACCGACGCATGCGACGGGTCGGTCTCGCGCGGCTCGCTGGCCGGGAGATGATGGCCGATGAGGGGAATATGCGCGACCTGCGACGCGGGCAGATGGTCGCCCAGGCGCAGCAGTAAATCGAACCAGGCCACGCGGCTGAACCCGGCCCGCAATCCACCCAGGGCGAGGAACCGCTCGCGCCGGACGACACTCAGCTGCCCGGGGAAAAGTCCGGAGTCGGCGAGCGCCGGGCTCCAGTCTGGTTTGTAATTGGGCTCGGTCCGCACCCCGGAGTCGTCCATCCGGTCCTCGTCGGAATAAACTAGTTCCAAAGCCGGATTCGCGGCCACCTGTTCCGCCATTTCCAGCAGGATATCGGGCGAGAGCCGGGAGTGTCCGCGCAGCAGGGCCACGTGGGTGCCCTGGGCTGAATCGACCGCCGCATTGAGCGCGCGGATTACTTCGGGGGCGTCCTGCGCGGCGGTGGACTTCAGGCGCGGATCGCCGCCGGGAGCCGGCACATCACCGACAAACCAGGCCTCCCACTGTGGATAAATCGAGGCGAGCAAGGAGTCGGCGGCGGCTTGCAGCTGGGCGGCGGTGCAACCGCGGGTGTCGAGCAGCAGGACAAACCGCGGGCCGCCGGGGGCCAGGTTTTGGGCCGAGGTCTCGAGAATGGCGCGGAGCTGGGGCGTGATCCGGTTGGCCTGCTGCCAGGCGGCGTAGGGTTCACGCGGGCCGGACGCGAGGTGGGCGAGCGACGCCGGGGCGAAGCGGCGGAAATTTTCGTAGGCCTTGGCGCAGGCCTGCCAGAGCTGGTCAAGCGGGCCGAGGGCGACTTTTTTCGCGCGGCAGCCGGCGAGGAACAGGCCCGCGACCTTGAGGAACTCGCCGCGGCTGAACGCGGGCAGCGGGCGTTCCAGCTGGTTGCAGCCGCGCTGGTAAAACCGGCGGACAAACACGAGGTGCCGCGTGCCATCCTCCAGCTCGGCGAAGATCTGGAGATAGGCGGGATCACCGGCGGATTCGTTGATATCCACCATGCCGAAAAACTGCGAGCGGCCGGCGGTGGGATGATTCGGGAACAGCTCGCCGGCTTCCTTCCGGACGCGGTCCCCGTAATCCATTTCATTCTCGACGAGCGGGTGGGTGGTGCCGATCAGGCGCTTGATCCGCTGTTCCTGGTGGATGATCCAACCCTCGACCTTCAGCTTGCCGAACTGGGATCCGGCGGAAACCAGCGGGTTCTCCAAAGCGCCGAAGAAGGGCGGGTTGGGGAGGGTGTTGAGGATGACAGTCGAAGATTCCACCGCCAGTTGCCGGGCGAGCGGCCGCAGGTCGGCGGTGGGATCGGCGCGCCGGGCCTGCAGGAGCTTCCGCAACTGATCGGGCACAATTTCTGGGCGTAACTGGGCGCCGGCGGCGGGGGCGCCGGTGACCTGAATTTTCGTCTGCCAGATCTCCACCCAGCGTCCGCCCTTGTCGAGCAGTTCGATCTGCAGTTGCTTCGCACCGCGGGGCGGGCTCACCTGCAGGGAAAATCCCGCATGGGGCAGGCCGACCCAGCCGCGGTGCTGGAGTTCGATGGCCTCGCGCGGGACGCCGTAGATGCCCAGGTACGGTACGCCGTCGATGACTGCGCGCACATCGGAAAAGCCCACGCCAATCTTGGATAAAAACCAACCGCTGACCCAGACCGGCTCGCCCGTGAAGACCCAGGACTTGGGCTCCTCGATGTCAAAAAGGTAGGCGTCGTTTTCGTTCATGTTGCGAGCGAACAACCTAGGCGGAGCCCGTGGTCCAGCGCAAGCATGGGGCGGTTCAGGCGGATTGCGCCGCTGCCTCGCGCACGAGGGCGAGGTGTTGCGGCAGGGATTGGTCCACGTGAAAGCGTTTCAGGACGGCGGTCCGCGCGCGGTCGGCGCGGGTGGTGTCGCCAGCGTAGTGCGCGGCCAGCGCCTGCTTCATCGCGTCACCCAGCTGGTAGCGGTCGCCCGGCGGGATCAGCCAGGCTTCGTTCGCGGCGAGCATCTCGGGAATGCCGTTGACGTTGGTGGTGACGATCGGGAGGCGGAAGACGGCCGACTCAAGCAACACGCGTGGGAACGACTCCTCGAAACTGGTGCAGACAAAAATGTCGGCGAGCCGGTAAAAATCAAAGATGTCCCCGGTCTCCGGGATAAACACCGCCTGGTCCAGCCCGTGCAGCGCCACCTCCTGCTTGAGCGTGTCGAGGTACATCCCCGCCCGTGCGCCCACCATGACGTACTGGATTTTGCGTCCGGGGTAGGTGAAGCGGAGCTCCTCCTTCAGCAGCTCGATGGCGCGAATGAAGATGTGCTGGCCCTTGCGGTCACAGACGGAGCCGATGTTGACGAATAGCTCGGCGTCCGGATCCAGCCCATGCTTGCGGCGCAGGGCGGTCTTGTCGTGCGCGCTGGCAAAGGCGTCGATCCGCCCCCCATCCACCCAGCTGGGCAGCAGCCGGAAATTTCCCGCGCCGTCGAGGTAGTCGAACACGGTCCGGGTGGCATCGGCGGTGAAGACCACGCGCGTCGCGGCGCGGAAGCTGTCCTCGATGACCGGAAACAGCGCCGGCGCCACCAGCGGGCCGAAAAACCGGCGGATGGCCGAACTCTCGTGGACATACAGCACGGAGGGTTTGTGCGCCGCGTTGGCCAGGTGCACGGCCCAGAACGAAACCATGGTGCTCGCGATGAAGAGATCGGTGCCGGCCACATCGAGGCCGCGGCCGGCCGCGGCGAGTTCACGGTCAAAGTCGGCAGGGGTGGGCGCCGCGAAGGCTGCCGCCAGGTCAATTACCTCGACGGACATGCCGGCGTCGGCAAACACACGGCGCATCGGACCTTCCTGCGGGCACACCACCCGGACGCTCACGCCCGGTTGCGCGAGCAGATGGCGCGCGAGTTCGAAAATGAACCATGGCGCGCCCTCGAAGTTGAGGTTGTGCGTGGCGAGGAGGATGCGGAGCGGACCGGCAACGCCCCTGGCGGCGGGCGCGAGGGTCTTGGCGCGGTGCGAGTGGGGCCGGGCGGGAGCTTCCGAACGGTAGTGATGCCAGGCGGTGCGGCTGGCCGCGAACAGGGCGCCTGGTTCACCGGTCGGCAGGGCATGGCGGCGGGCGGAACGATACAGGGCCCAGGCCACGCGGGCGAAGGTGCGCCGGGACAGCGGGGGCAGGGGAATGTCCGCGCCGGCGATGACGCGCGGCGTGAAGCGCTGGGCGAACACCAGGTGCTTCTCGCCGTTTTCCAACTCGGCAAAGATTTTCAGCAGGGCCGGCGTGCTTTGGTTGGCCGGCAAGTCCACATGGCCGATGAACTGGGATTGGTTCCGGCCGGGCAGGTCGGCGAACACATCGCTCACGTCCGTGCGGGGCAGGCCGTGGAGGAGCAGGGATTCCTGGACGGCGTCGGCGAGGGCGGTGACCCGCTTGATCTTCGCCGTGCGATGCGCGAGCCAGCCGGTGACGGACAGCCGGCCGTAGCGCAGCCAGCCGGTCTCGCGCGGTTCCTCGAGGGCGCCGTGGAAGGGAGGGACGGGCAGGGAGTTCAGCGGCTCCGCGAGCGCGGCGGAGATGACCTCGTCGGCGAGCGCGGCGAGGGCCTGCTGCGGCCGCTGGGTCTGGAGCCGCAGCAGATCCGGCACGAGTCCCGCCAGGCGCGAGGCGAGGGTGCCGGGTGTGGGGGCGGCCGAGGCCAGTTCGTCCACCGTGATCGGCGTACGGAAAAATTCATGCCAGTGTCCGCTCGCGTCGCGGACCTCGAGCCGGAGTTCGCGCGCGCCGCGGTGCGGTTCGAGAAGGATGACAAAGCCCGAGTAGGGCGGGCCGGGCCGGTGGAGAAATTTTTCATCC
>Ga0209829_10000912_pt1 | contig 25139 bp, 33 predicted proteins | sample C_140205_EF_Meta_FD_187311 | JGI IMG/M metagenome (GOLD analysis project Ga0209829, IMG submission 187311) | Freshwater microbial communities from Lake Croche, Canada to study carbon cycling - C_140205_EF_MetaG (SPAdes) (version 2) | ecosystem: Environmental > Aquatic > Freshwater > Lake... | reverse complement strand
TGTCCGAGCCATCTGTTCATTCATTAACTTGATGGATTCATTGGCTTTGTCAACTCCAAAAACCATGTTTCCGATTTGCTCGCCAATCGCAAGGAATGTGCCAGCAATAGGTATTGCTTTTAAACCTGTGACAAGTGTGTTGCCAACCACGGATACGGCATCCGAAAAGTTTTTGACGCTGCCTTCTTTAAAACCTTTTACAAGTTCTAAAGCCATCTTTGCGCCTTCATCAATTAAACCAATCGTTCCCAAACCTCCAAGCACTTCGTGAGTCAGTCCCTTTAATTGCTTCGCATTGATTTTTGAAATATGCCCGGCAATCCCTTCACCGCTTTTCTTTGCGGAATTTTCAGCCGCTTTCATACCCTGAATGAACGGATCTGGATTCGCGTACAGATCGACTGTCATCTTGCCTGTGACTGCCATTACTTAACTCCCATCTGTCGTTTAAGTTTTTCAAGTGCTTGTTGCGGTGTCTGCTTTGGCTTTTCAAAGTACGGCATAAAGTCCTGCGGGCTGAACGACTTTGAATTGCTTGATCGATGCGAGTTGGCAACGGTCGACGCGACAATGCCCGCGCCGAGGTCGCCGCGCTGGCGTGAGTCCAAGCATCCTGTGATGCTCTGATATGCGATCCATTCTTGAAGTTCTATTGATGACATTCGATTTCCTAGTTCAGCAACAGTCATTTTCAATTCAGCCGCAAGCGTGAACATGAACATCCTCAGGCTGCGGCTTCTCAGTTTTTTTCGAGTTCCTCTGCGTCCTTTGCGCCGAGACCCGAGAGACGCTGGCAGTGCTCATAGAGTTTGTCGATCACGCTTGCGGGCATTGCGCCCACTTCTGCGACCTCTGCATCCGTGAACAGTCGCACGCCAGCCTCGTCGGTAATACACCTCACGACGAGACTGGCGCGGATGTTCTTCACGCCCTTCTTAATGTCACGCTCCGAGTAAACATATTGCTCCCATTGATCACGCTCGCCAGCTGTGAGGCCGCGAAGCGAAACGAGTCCGTCGATGCCCGCAACCTTGACGGTGGCGGTCGGGATCTTGAGCGCAAGTAGTTGTTCTCTGATTGACATGTGTGGTCTCGATTAGGTGATGGTGAGTGTGCCTGTAACTTGCAAAGACACGGATCCTGTGATGACTCCATCAACAGCGGCTTTGTAGTCGTAGCCTGTGATGATTGAGGAGCCAGAAAATGTAGAACCGTCTGCGCTTGCGATTACAAACGCAATAGCAGTGCGTGATGTGACTGTGGACTTGATCAAGTCTTGACCAGTATTCGCACCGTCAGAATTAAAATCGCAGGAAATTGTTCCCGGCGAGATAATGCCCGGCAAGAATGTCTTTGTGGTTGCCGCAAGATTTGTCGATTCAACGGCTGACAAACCAAACCCAGAAAAATTGAGCGAAGTTAATTCTCCGATGAGTGTTGGCGAGGATCCCAATGATAGAGTTGTTCCACCGTTTGCTACTGAAATTGCCATGTGAGTATTCCTTTGTTGTTATGGCTGCGATCCGTCAGTCAACGCGACTGGAGAAGGAGCCGAAGCCAAGTAATAAATTTTTAGAGTCACGCTGCAAACGAACGCACCGAGTTCAGTGCCTTCGCCGCCAAGGTCGTAGTTCATGTTTGTGCCATCGATGCGAATGCTTTGAATCGTCATCGGGCTGTTTGTTGAGGTTGCCAGTGTTCCCTTTGCTGCGTAGAGATCGACCCGCACATGATCTGCAATGTTGGCCGCAGAGACGAGCGATGAGTGCACGCAGTCGACAGTCACTGTGGCGACCCGCAGGCGGTCGGCTCCTGCAAGTGTTGGACTGGCTCCGTCATCGCTTTGCGAACTCACGACGATGAACGGCATTGGGGTTGCTGGCGTGACAAACGACTGGAAGATCTTGGTCGAAGACCCGAGAGCCGTAATCACGGTTGGAGCCTGCTGCAAAGCGAGATGGATGGCTTCGACGAATTTCATCGTGCCGCCTTATTCATTTCGTTTGCGATGCGCTTGAATACTTTTTCAAGTCCGTATCCAACATCCTCAGTGAATTTTGCGTTGATGGTCGCGCCGTTGGTCTTGAAAAAATATTCGAATATTTTCCAGCCTGTGTATGCGCGTGCGGGATCTTTATAGCGGCCGTGCTCGATGAGCCAGGAGTTTTGTGTGTATCCCCAAATGCGGCTCCACACACTGGCTTTGTTCTTGCCAATTTCGTATGGAATGATTTGGTGGTGATAGATGTTGTGCGCAATTCGCAATCGGCTTTCTTTAATCGGATGGATTGGTTGATGCTTCTTTGCCCGCCAACGCCATGACTTCTGCGCCTCGGTCTGATTGAGATCGTTCTTTGCGCTGTGTGTGCCGTACAGGCTTGCAAGTTTGTCTCGCGGTCTAGTCAACGCTTTGACCTCGGCTTTGCGCAAGACCTTGTAGATGTCGTCGGTGCGCATGGTCTTCATCTGATCAAGGAACTGATCCAAGCCTTTGATGATCTTGCCGTTGCTCGCCATCACTGCACCTCTCTGCACTGCATGGTGAGTGTGTGACCCGCCGACTTGTAGTCGACGATGGAGACGATCTCGAATGTGGTGCTGATCGTCGTGCCGCTAGTGCCGCGACTCAAACTCGCTGTGAAGCGGTCGAATGGCTTGATGCCCGGGTAGAAGTTGGTTGTGATCTGATGCGTGACGACTTGGCTTAGAGCCATGTGGTTTGTCTTCTCCACCGCGCTCGAGTCCTTGATCTCGCCGAAGATCGTGTCGCCAGCGGTGTAGGTGTAGGTCGGTGTGCCGAACGAAGTCAGCGTCTGCGTGCGTGCGCCGATGATCATCGGAGTTCGCATCATCCCGCTGTTCATTGGTATTCACCCGACTTGTATTGAGCGATGAGAGCCTTGATCGTGCCGGGCACTTCGTACTGTTGACCCGGAGCGAGTGTGGATCTGTAGTCGTACAGCGTCGAGCATTGCATCAAGATTGCGTGCTTGAGTGCGATGGGGATTGCAGTTGCGCTGGAACCCCAACCCGCTACATAGACAACTGTGACGACTCCTGCGCCGCCGCTGACGAGTGACGGCCATGTTTTGCCGTCAAGTAATTGAATGCGTCCAATTCCGTTGTATGACTTCACCGTGTAGTCGGTTGACGCTGACAGCGTCTGCGTCGTGCCAGCCGCGTCGACATATTGCACGCTCGTCACGCTGACTAGCGGCGAGCGCGGCAATGCGATCTCAAATCCCGAGCCGTTGTAGACCTCGTTGCTCGAGCCTTGCAGCGGCGTGTTCTGTGGGAACGAATCGTAGACCGATGTGAATGTCGTGTTTGGGATTGCGATGCCGCAATAGTTCTCGATCATCTGTCGGGCTGTCGTGATGATTGATGTCGACCCGCCGCTGCTTGCGGCAATGTAGGTGTCGTCAAGCGAGTGGAATATGCGCAGATGCGCCTTGGTTTGCGCAGTCGACACTGGCTCGAAACTTGGTTCGGTTGTGATCTTGGTGTTGACTCTCATCGCGGTGTTGCTCCCTTCTTGACTGCCTTGCATGGCACGGCCCGCGAACAGCACTGCACATCGTCGGAGTCTGCGCGCTCGGCGTAACCGAGTGCCATCCACTCGATTGCGGTGCGCTCGTCGACAGAGATGACTTCGCCCGGCGCGTGTGCGCCAGTCGCTGTCACGACTCCTTGGATCATCTTTACATTCGGCATAAATCCTCGGCACGCATTTCTGCGAGCCGAGGGTTGGTTTCAATTCAGTTCAGTGATTAGGTAGCGGTAGCAAGAACGCTGAACGCGTCTTTGAGCGTGATGGAAAAATCCACACGATTCGTGGCTAAATATCCAGTCTGTCCCGTGCCCGCGTACAATTCTTTCAACACGCGCATGCTGTAAGTTCCGCGCTCTGCGAGAACGGAATAGTTTCCGAAGTCGCCGATCACGCCGATCTTGGTAGCAGAAGCCATCACTGGCATTGCGGCTGATGTGTAAACAGGAATACCCATCAATCGATCAGGCTCGCCGAGTGCGCCTGAGTTTTGCCAGAAGTAATTCACAGAGCCATTGAGTGAGCCAAGTTGACGCAACTTTCCGAGTGTCGCATCGTGAACCAAGATGCTGGCATTTGTGCGGTACTGACGAGCAAGTGAGTACACCCAATCAATTACTTCCGAAGCAAGCAATGTTGTTCCGCCAGCAGTCGCAGTGGTCTTGCCGGTGGCAATCGTGACATTTGCAACGGATGCGCCCAACAAAGGATTTGAAGGACCGTTAGTTACGGCTGTTGGTCCAACAAACGCGGCTTCTTCCGCTTGAGCAAACAGACGAGCAAAAGACTCGGTGAGGATTGACTCGATGCTGAATCCTGCGCCACGCGCTGGAGCATCGTCGACAAGTTCATTTGAGACTTGCAAAAGAGCGGTCAACTTCTTTGGTGTCAATGTCACCTTTTGGAAAGTTTGACCAGTCTCCGTGATTGTGCCACCTTCTGTTGCAAAGGTCGCAGTACCAGCCGCGTTATCGGTGGCAAACTCACGCGCATAACTGCCGATAGAAATCACCTTGGCAAGTTGACGAATAGCAGTCATCGTCTTCAGTCGTGTCGTTATGGCGTTATGAAACTCAAGTGGTGGCAACACTGTGCCGCCTGAAGCCTCGCTGATTGCGCGGATCTCCATTGGGTTGGTGTATTCACCTGAGCGAATGTATGAGCCCCAAGCGTTGCGATACTCGTCGGTCTCCGTGTTGCGACCCGACTTGTTGCTTGCATTCTCAGCACCGGGAAGATTGCGAATTTGTTTCGCGGCCTCGGGAGCCTCAGCCTTGAAACCCGCGCCAACATTCATCAGTTCGTCACTGCGTTGTCGTTGCGCTGTGAGTGATGCGTATTGCATCTTCAACGCGCTGTACTTCGCTTCGAGAGCGTCGGACATGCCTTCGCCGCTATCGTTTGCGTCGTCGCACATCTTCTTCATTTCGGCGTACACAGCGCCCATCTTTTCTACTAGTGCCTTGTATCCACTATCGTTTGCCATGATAAAATTCCTTCTTGTTGTGTCGAGCGAGAGTCGATTACCTCAACGCTGAGGCAACAGACACGCACGCTCGACGGTGAATGTCTGTGAAATAATTCATTAAGAGAGTCCGTAAGCCATTGCAGCCTTTACATCTGCGAGAACGCCAGCGCAGCGCATGGAAACAATCAGAGCCGTCTGATTATTTTCTGCAAATGTTTCGCTTAGTTTTGTGACTGTTGCGCCTTCGCTGCTTGAAACAAATAGATATCGTGTGAGATCCGCAAGGATTGCCATCGGCTCCTGACCGCTGGCAATTACTGCATTGCCAGTGTTTGAGATGCTCATGTCTTGCAAGCACCACGGCACGCCAAATATCTTGCGTTCGCTGCCGTATGCAAATGCCGCTTGTGCATTTGCGGCTGAGACGATCTGTGTTCCTTGAACTCCAGTAGTAGCCGTGGTTCGACCAAGTTGGGAATTAAGAATCAGTGTCGCTCGGTTAAAATACTGAGTCGGGAATGTTTGCGCGTTTGTGTTTCCAAACAGAATTGACTGAATGCTGTCACGCACCGCTGTGCTGCTAATGCCGCCACCCCAATCACTTGTCGGGTATTGCCGACTGTATCGCCTGCATGTTGAGTAGATTCCGTGGCACGAATCAGATCCGACTGTGCTTGCCGTTCCTGCGGTCTGTGTTCCAGTCGCATTGCCAACGAGAATCTGCTTGACAATTTGAGTTGAAATATCTGCGGCCGCTTGGCGCACAATGAAACTTTCGACGCTTGCGTCGCCTTGACCGACCGAATCCTCGAGCAACTCGTTCGATACTTTCACCATCACGCTGATGCGCTTGAGCGCCAGCGTGGATGTTGCCGAGCCTGTTGTCGTCGTGCCCGGCAGCGCAATCGTTGGAACGGTCACTGTGGTCTGCGATCCTGCTGTGGCATCGATGATCGTGCCCGCTTCGCCAGGGTTCTTTTGCAGACTGAAACCGCCCTGCAAAGCTACTGGAGTCAGGATTGGGATTGAGAAGGTGGACGAATTGATCACCATCTTTTGCACTTGACCAAGGATTTGGTCGTCGCCCAACGCTTCCATAAACTTGTTTGAGTAAATTGTCGGGAATAGGACAGTGCCGCCGCTGGTCTCGCTGAGAGCACGCAACTCAGAGTCGGTCATGCCCTTAGCGCCACGCAATAAATAATTCTTGAAAAGGTGGCCGTATTCTTCGCCGCCACGATCGAGTTGGTTCTTGTCGTTCATTCAAACTCCTTGCGTGTATAAAAGAAAACACGCGGTCAAAATGCGGAAGGTCTAAGTACGCTTTTGAACCTGCGTGCTCTCGGGGAGTTCGCGGAAGTCCACTCTCGTGATCGATCAGCGTCTGGCGCCGTCGGTCGAGGATGTATTCAGTTATGCAGCCCATTATCGCAAACGGATTTTCGCTCGCAAGTGGGCAATCTCAAAATTGTGGAGGCAGATAGATCTTTCGCTTCTTGGCTTTTGGTTGCTCGGCTCGGGCTTCGACATATGTGCCTTCTTCGTTTGCGGGAAAGGTGACGACGGAGATTTCCAAAAGGCGAGCCTTTTGAATCACTCTCGTCCCCTTGGTCTCGCCTTTGGCAGGCGGTTCGTACTTTTCGGCAAGCGAGATAAACCCGAACGAGCATTGCGTCACAATGCCCGAACTGACCAAGGCATGCGCTTCTTCACTCGTATCCGTCTCGGGAAGCGAGCACTCGAATCCGAGGCCGTCCGCATCAGCAAACACATCTAGATTGCCTGCGCTGACTCGACCCATCGGCTTGGCGGTGTCGTGGTTCCACAGCAGCACAATCTTCTCGCCGTCGGCTGCGATCGACTCGTCAAAGCAAGTCGGCTCAAGACGCTCGTATGTGGTTCCCATGTCGTAGCGGTTCCAATTCGCCGCAACGCCTGCGAGCACCAGCGGCTCGCCCGGGACGAGTTTGCCTTCTCGCTTGGTTACTTTTACTGCGCCAGCCTTGCGGGTTTCGATGTTGCTCATAGTTGCTCCTTGTTAGTTTGAATGAGTTCTTGAATCAGGCGCGTGGCGAGTGCCACGGCCGTCTCGGTGTGTCCTGTGTTGTGCCAGTCTGCATTGCGTGCCTCGGTCTTGATCGACTCTGCGAATGCGTTGGCGATGGCAATGCCGTCGCTTGCGCGGTCGCTGTGACCTTGCAAAACCAATAGCCCGCGCATGATCGGGGCGATCTCGCTTGCGATGCGTGCGACATCGGGTGTCCAAGCCTGCAATCGTTCAGCAGATCGACAGCCTCGGCGGTACTTTGCTTCCGACTCACAGCATCGCGTCATCGCCGCCAGTGCAGTTGGATAAAAAAGATCAACTGCATACTCAAGTGTTTCTTCAGAGTCTCGTTTTGGTCGGCTCTTTGGAACTTTTATTTCATTGACATTAGTGTCAGTTGCATTGTCGTACATGCTTTGCGTCCACTCATGATTTGAAACAACAGCACTATTCCCTTTTGAATCAGTTATTTTCACAAAAGTTTTTTTGGCTAATTGATCTGCAAGAGACGCAGGAACCTTTTCTACTTTGTATCCCATTTGTTTGGCGTTGAAATCTGAATCTCCAATATTCAACGCCTTTGGATTTTTTGGCAAATATCCATCGTGCGGCTTTGGTGGCTCAAGACCTTCTGCTGGCGGCTTGCCTCCATTAGGGCCTGCTGGTCTTCCCTTGGGACTTAATGCTTTTGAGGGCTTGTCTCCCTTTGCGGCAGGCTTGTCGCCCTTTGGTTTATCTGATCCACCTTCGCCACCTTCGCCGCCACCTTTTGCGCAGTCGTTGCCCGCTTGGAATCCGCCTGCGCCTGTTCCGCATTCGCGGATCGACTTCAACTCAGTCGGGTCGATGTCGACCGACGCTGGCACAACATCCGACTGCGGCGGCTCAATCTGTGTTTCGGTTTCAGTGGTTACATTCGGCGAAACAGGTGCAGCCGCAGTCGGAGTGCTTGTGTTCAGAGGCAAGCGGATCGACTCGCCGCCTTCGACGGCTGGCAATCCTTCACGCGATCTGATTTCGTTAGGTGTCAAGATGCCGTTTGTGACAGCGACCGCATACGCGCTGAAGCGGGTCGACATGTCGCCGCGCAATAGATCATCGAATGAGATGCGGGTCGTGACATCGTCGCCACGCTTAATCAACTTGCGATTGACTTCTTGCTCGAGTCGAGCCGCCCAACCCGCAAGCGTGCTCTGCACGAACACTGCATTGGCTTGTTCGGCTGACGAGTAACTCACGCCGTCGTTGTCGCCGACGCGATGCGACGGCACATTGAATGCAGCGGCGATCTGCTGCCGACAAAACTTCTTCATGCTGTCGAGGTCGCTGTCTTTGGCGTTGGTGCTAATTGCGTCGTACTTGAGACCTTCCTCAAGAATCGCAACCTTGCCCGCGCCTTGCGCTCCCGAGTGCACTCGAGCAAATGCCTCGCGCAATCTGTTTGCACCTTCCGCGCTCAGTCTGCCCGGCATCGAGAGCACGCCTGCGGGGCGACAGTTGTTGGCAAAGAATCGAGATGTGAACTCTTGCAACTCCAACTCCATGCCGATCAGGTCGCGCATGCGATGGATTGCCGCTTCGCCGAGCAAGCCGTCTGCGCCCGGCCCGACGACATGGAGAATGTCGTATGGTCTGAACTTGCGTTGCTTAATTTCCTCGGATGCTTTCTCGTCTGCTTTGCCTGTCCAGTATTGGTAATAGGGTTGGTTGGCTTGGTCGCGCATCATGTACATCAGGTCGGGTCGCAGTCGCTCAAGTCCGATCGGCGTGCCTGCGGGATTGCGATTGATGAATGCAAACGAATTGCCGTACAACAAACAATCTGAAATCTGCGCCTCACGAAACACAAACGATGTCATGTCCTCGTTGGCTTCGCCGTTGAGCAGCTGGTACACAGGATGCGTAACATCATTGCTCGCGCCGTCCGCGCTGTTGCGCAGAACTTGCCACGGCATTCGAGCGAGAGTCTGCGAGATCAATCGCACGCACGCGTAAACCGTCGGAGCCTCCATTGCGTTGTCGGGTGAAATCGTTTTACCAGTCCACGCCCACGATGAAACATACGACTGGATTCCGCCACTCATCGGCTGTCCGATTGGCGTTGAATCCTCGAATAAAGATCGTGGCGGAGTTTTGCCGAGTGCGCGTGTGATGAGATCGATTAGACCCATTGCATGTTTCCTTCTTCGTAGATTGATGTTTTGTTGTCTGCGTCTTTGTGCACCATGCACGCGAGCGCCGTGACGAGCGCGGCGATGCAATCGATGCGCTCCGTCGAACTGCTTTTCGATGGTTTGATATTGCCTGCGGGATCGGTGTCGATCATCGTGTTGGCCATGCACCAGTCGGCGACTGGATGCGCGGCGTGCTTTAACTTCTTGCCGAGGACGAGTGCCTCAAGTGCTTTAGAACCTTCTGAGAGACTGCGATAACCTTGTCGCACTTCAAGCATTGGCAGACCTTCTTGTTGCAACCCGACTGCAAACTGCGTTGCGTTCCAAGGGTCGTAGCCGACAGCCTTGACCGAGCGAGCGATCTTGGAGATGTCGCGGATCTTCTGCGCCACATATTCGTAATCGACGACATCGCCCGGCGTGGCGATCAGTGAGCCTTGCGATGCCCAAGTGTCGTAGGGAACTCGATCGACCCGCGCTCGTCTGCGGATGCCGTTCTCGGGACAGAATGCGTATGAAAGAAATGCGACATTCTCATCTTCGTCGACATTGATCACAGCCACGGAAGTCAAGTCCGTCGTGGTGGACAAGTCGCATGCAATTATGATGTCCTTGCCCGCAAAGTATTGCTCGTCGATCTCGGGCGCGGCGCACGCGGCCCACGACTCAAGCGAGATCCATCGCTTCTTTGTTTCTGTCCATTGGCACAAATACAACTGTCGGAATGCGATCTCGTGACCGGGCAACTCTTGCGCCTTAAGACATTCGCTCTGCAAGAACGCTTCATCAACACTGACACCCAAGTTGGGATTAGATGCTTTCCACACCGCTGGCGACTTCCAGTCCGCATCTTTGTCCGCGCCGAACAAAACAGGAAGATGCGAGCGATCGACGACAGTGCCCGAACGGACTTTCTGACTGTACTGATGCTGCTCGTAGCACAATGAATGTTTGTCATGACCCGCAGTTGTAATTGTGATTGATAGTGGTTCTTGTCGAGCACCGACAGAAGTTTGCATTGCATCCCACAGATCTCGATTTGGTGCTGTATGAAGCTCATCGAAAATTAGGGTTGAGGCAGATCGCCCGTGCTTTGTCCCCGACTCGCTAGACAAAATTTCGATCTTGCCGTTGTTCTTTGCGCATGTGATCGTGTTGCGATAGATCTCGAGCACGCTCGACAACGCTGGACACGCTCTGATCATCGCCTTGCATGCGTCGCCGACGATCGCCGCTTGATCTCGACTCGATGCACAGCAGTAAACTTCGGGACTGTTCTCTCCGCTGGCGAGCAGCGACCACAGAGCAAGCCCTGCGCAGAGTTGACTTTTCCCCTGCTTTCTTGCCACTTCAATGTATGCCGAGCGATAGCGGCGTGTGCCGTCGGCGCGTTGCCAGCCGATCAGGTTGCCGACGATTGCCTTTTGCCACGGCTGCAATTCAAATGGCTGACCAGCCCACTTGCCTTTGCTGTGTTGCAACGCCTGCGCAAAGAATGCGAAAGCAGCGTCGGCTTTTGATTGCACGAAGTGATCGCCGTCGCCCGCAGTTGCGACTGCGTCGTAGCCGGGCAAGTCGTATCGCTTAGGATCCGAACTTGAACAAGTTTTTGATCGTGTCTTCTTTGCTATCGCCGCTGGCTTTCTGACCTTGTAAAGCAACCCGACTCGAAGCAGTCAAACCGAAGTGAGTGATGATCCGCCACGCCGCGTCGCGCGACTCCCGACGCGCTCGTGCCCAAGGATTCATCATCGGTATCCCGCCTTTGCCCTCGATCACATCGCCACCTGACTTGACAGCCATGTGTGCGGCGTGCTCCCCGAGAGCGAGTTCATTTGCAAGCATGCTGACGCTGATGCCGTCCTGCTCTTTCATAACGCCTAACTTAGTAATCTGTGACACGACAAGATCAAAGATTCTTTTGCTCTCGATGTTCTCAGTAATGCACGGCAACATCAGCGGTGTGCCGTCAGTGCCGACAACTTCGCCCTTGAGTCGACGCGCCCCGCGTCGCGATCCTCTTAGATTTAGTATTGATGTTGGTGTCGGAGCGGGGCCGCGTGTTCCCATGCGTGCAGTTTCGCAATTTTATTTTCGCTCGCAAGTGACGCGTGGAATTTTGTTACACTCCGCATGCGATGCCAGCGACCACGCACACGCAAAGTGTCAAATATTGGCACTTTCGACCTCCAAACAACTCGGACACGCGCGTAAACATGGACAATCGCGGTAATAAACGGCGGACACCGATTTCGGCGACCCCCCCCTGTTTCTGATGAAATAATGGCATGCCAATGGTTGGATAGAAACGCCATGCCATTCTCACGCTAGAAACGCCACTATTTTTTTAGGTCGGCTTGCGTCTTTCGTGCGTGGCATGAGGCGCACAACGCTTGCAGATTCGATCTGACAAGCCGTAGGTCGGGAGCCTGTGAGATAGGGACAATGTGGTCGACGAGTGTGGCTGCGGTCAGCCGACCAATGAAGAGACACGCACGGCATAGACCTTCTTCCAAGCGAACCATCCGAGAAAGTTTATGCCATGTCGCGTCATACCCGCGCTTGTGTGATCCTTCTCTGTGATCAGGCAGTCGCGGCTGCTTTGCTTGCGGCGCACGCTGACCTAAACGCGGCGGTCTATTCGGCATGACGATAGCCCGACTTAGTCAGCACTCTCGCAATGTCTGTCGCAGTCGATCGCACTGCTGCTTCATCGAGCAGTGGCAGCGCGGCATGCAGTGTCTCGTGAATGATGGTGTCGATGCGTTGCGCTGGTGTCATCGATGCTCGGATGCAGATCGTTGGCCGTCTGCCCGGTGGATGGTCGCATGTTCCCCACGCCGTGCGGCTGATCTCGCTGCTCTTAACAAACTTCACGCGCCACATGATGCCGCCGATCTTGCATGTGAAGTCATTGGGCATCGAGCACCTCCCAATTCATGCGAGGTCGCATCACGCTGCGATTCGATGTGGTTGCCTTCTGCAATTCATAGTCGACAAATAATCGAATCCACTTTTGCCGGCACGGCTTCGGGCCACTACCAAGTTGCGCCTCGTATCCTTGCGCTCCGTCCTTGTATCCCTTTGCCAATGTGCCCACACGAATAAACGAGCAGAAGCGATTGTGCACGCGGTACGCGCCGTTCTGACTTGATAGGTACTCGCGCTGCACGCCGATGATGTTTGAATTGTGATCATGCCCGCAAACGATTGCGTCGCATGACTCGATCCAACTGAACATATTCTTTGCCGCGCTAAATCCACCGCCTGCGCCGTGAAAGTATTTCATCGTGAATGTCAAGTGATTGCCACCTGCTTCGAGTTGCACCTTCATCCATCCACCGTATCCACCCGCTCCAACCTGTGTATTTTTGCACTTGCTTTTGAGAGCGCGCACCGTGTGAGAAACTGGACAGGTCTCGTGATGCCTAGTCCATGATGTCTCATGATTGCCAGCCCCAAAGAACACCCAACGCTCCGCAGCACCTGGCACTTCATCGCACAAGAACGATGCCGTCTCATCAATGCACTCGTCGAAGTATGCGGTCGCCGCAAGGTTAGATCGCAGCCGCGCCTTGTCTTGTCTTGCGTCGGTGCGACCTTGGCAGAGGTCGTACCAATCTCCATTTGAAATGATCATTGCGTCACGCTTGACTGCGGTCTGTAGCAATCGCTTGAGCACTGGTCGATCGCAATCGCCATCAAAATGCACATCGCTCAACACAAGAATCCATCGCTCCCAATTCTTTAGTTGCGAGGCTGTATCTTTTACGATGTGGATGTTGCGACCGTGATGCGTGACTATCCAACTTGGCTTCACGCTCTTAGCCATTACTTCTCCCCGATTAAGTTCAGCAACTCTCTCGCAAACTGTGGAGCGTCGCTCACGCGCATCATCACGATCCAGTTGTTCTCGCCGTCTTGTCTGAAGACAACGACTGGCGTTTGACCGGGAGCCGCGTCCATCTCTGCCTGCTCAACCCAATCGGTCACGGCTACACGACAGTATCGCTTGCACTCGACATGCAAATTACCCGTGCCTTTTAGATCTGCGTCGTGATCTGCTCCGCAGAATTGAACGGAGCGTCGTGCCTCCGTGCAGTTCCAGTGCTTTGCAAGTTCAGCAGCGCACTCGCGCTCGCCGACTTTTCCTTTGGTTCGTGAGTGCGATCCCATTGCTTATATCGTCCCTTGTTTATTTTCGCTCGCAAGAGGGTTATGCATATTGAACACAACATGCATATCAACTCTCCGAAAAGTATGCACGATCCTTGTCCCACCGATAGCGACCGATGTAGACCCATTTGCCGTCGGGCATGCGCGTGTATAAAGCCTCCGTATATTCTCCCTTGAGATGCAGCGGAACCTCACGGTCGAGGCACTCTCCGCGCACAACCCCGAGCCGAATATGCGTGTCGCTTTTGTCAGGCTGTATCGTGTCGCCGCAGCACGGCCCGCCGATGAGCACATAGGTGATGTCGTCATTCTCGGGTTCGCTTTCCACCGTTGCATTTTCTCATCGAATCGCCCGCTCGCAAGAGTGGCAATATCGGGTAATGCTTGAGCAGTCGATGCGACTCCGTGCGGATGAACTTGATTTCGTCGGTCTTGCAGTGCAGCAGGAAGAAAAGAAAGTTCCGCGTCTGTGCGATCGTGCGCTGGCTCTCGTCTTCAGTTGTCATTTCAATTTCCGTTCCTTCGGGTCTTGGTTGCGAGTGAGTCGCGGCCGCAAGCAGAACTCAAGATGCCGTATGTGATCCCGCTCGCCTTCGCACTGGCGCAGCCTCGCTTCGACTGCCTCGAACTCACGCACCTTCACCTCCCACTCCACAATCCAAACGACCACCTCCCGAAGCCGCGCTGCATCTCGTTCCGACCCGAGCGCGGCTACTCGGACGGCAATCCTCAGGATGGTGTCGGCGTGGGTCATGTCAAAACATCGGAGGGTCTGCCACCGCCTCCGATGTTTTGAGAGGCGCACCCAAGCGGCGTAGAAAACATCGGAGGGACGACACCCTCTAGGGGTCGTCCCTCCGATCTTTTCACGCCCGAAAGATCGGAGGATAAATGAATCGCCGACCCTCCGATGATGCCCTCCGATAAAGTTATAGGGACTATATATAGATGCATTACATCGCCTTTCGATATGGCCCACGGTCGCTCTCGGCGACAAGCAAACCTTCGCCGACCGAGGCTTGACGGAGGGTCTTAAACCTGTTGGCACTCAGTTTCAACTTGAGGGCGATGGGCAAAGCCTGACCTGTGGTCAAAGTCTTGATACCAAAGACCTCGTCGACGAATCGCTCGGTAGTCCAGCCGTCATAGATCGGGCCTTTGCGCTTGAGTCGTGCCGCATCCTTGTTGTTCGCCGTCGTGAACAGCGGGAACGACCAATGCAGAACCTTTGGCAGCACTGGCTCGAACGACCGCACGGCAGCGTCAAGCACCAAATGATGCTCGTCTTCGTGATGCCTGAGAATGAGATGCGTGTCTGCGGCGCGGCTCATGCTGCCTGCGCCCGAGCCGACATCCGTGACATCCTTGTCCGACTGATTGCCCTTTGATGTGTGGTGGATCATGATGAAGCAACAGCCCAACTTCTGCGCCCATTGATCAATCATGTTGTAGACCGCTGCCATTGCGCCGTTGTCATTCTCAGCCATGCCGGCGACAAGGAAGCGATAGAAGGCATCGAGGATCACGATGTCGTAGCGACCCTTCTCGATCTTGTCGAACAAGACTGGCCCGAGTTTGCTGAAGTCAATCAGGTTGCCGCGCAAGTTCAGAGTGTCGAGGTCTGCGAGTTCGGCGATGTCGATGCCAAGTGCCTTGCATAGCGCGGGTATGCGCCTCGCCGTCGTCTCGCTGTGCAGCTCGTTGTCGATCAGCAGCACGCGGCTCTTGGCGCAGTGGAAGCCGAGCCACGGTCGCCCGAGCGATGCGTGAATGGCAAGTGCGTTGACCAGCCACGACTTGCCCATCTTTGGGGCACTGATGATGTTCATGGTCTCGCCCGAGCGCAGCAGTCCGTGAATGATCGGTCGGCGCAGTTCCTTGTGAGCGGCAACTAGTTTGCAGATCGGTGTGATCACAAGAGCCGAGTCCGCCGCTGTCGGCGTAGCCGCCTCGGCATCTCCCACGCACGGCAAGCGCGGGAACTTGTATGCGTTTGCGATCTGCCTTGGTATGTCAAGCAGATCAATCGGCGACAGCCCGAGCGTGTCGGATCGTTCCGTGATCACCTTCATTGCTTCGCCTTCGTCCCACGACCGAGCCGCGAGATCGCACGCAACGGTAAAGATGGTTTGTCGGCGACCCGCTGGCATCACATAGCCTTCGTTAAGGAATCGGTGCGACAGATTGCTCATGCTCTTCGGCACTGGCGGCACAACAACACTCACTCGCTCCGACTTCTCATCCGTCGGGTCAGGGAAGTCCGCAAGCGAGTAAGTGTTGTCCGTGTCGACTGCGGCCACATAGCAGAGCGGTCGATGGTCGTACTTGGTATTCACAAAGCCCGGCAAGCGCATCAAGCGCGGAGCGTCGTGAATGCACTTGTCAGAGCCAAGCCGAGCCGCAAGTGCCTTCTGATAAGCGCAGTGAATATCCATGTCGAGGCACGGCTCCGACAGCCGCCACCAAGCATGCACGCCTCCACCAGTGGCAACAATCGCGGTCGGCTCAGGGATCAATGATTCTTCGATGCGCATCTTGGCTTGCTCGATGGTCGTGCCGCCGTCGAAGTCTGCGTACAGGCATCGAGCCATGCTCACATCTTTCGCCGTGCCGCCCTTCTTGTTCGCCCTCGGGTTGGCTCCGAAGTACATGTCGGTCGCGCTGCCGCCAAGTTTGTCAAGGTCGGCGATGATGTCAGGCGCGTCCTTGAGCGTCGTCCACTTCTGCACGCGCATCGCGCCGAGAGTGCGGATCTCAATGATGTCGTCCTCTGCGAAGATGTACGGCAGCAAGCGATATGCGTGGCTAATGACTTCAGTTTCCATAGTTCACCCCCCACGAATAGAGAATCCACCACATCCCGATCAAGCCGCAGAGCAGCCCGAGATAAAACGACTCGACGCTGTCATGCATTCGTTTGAGTTTCATGTCGCATCCTTGCGTGTAAATTTTTATTTAGAGTTTAATTTTTTAACTGAGGCAGATCGCTGACTTACATATTTTGCAACTTCACTGCGATCTACTTTGTAATATTCTGCGGCTTTATGAATTGAAAGACCCGCTTGCTGTCTACCTCTAATCATTTTGCATGCAAACATTACGGCTGCATAAACATCTTTATCTTTTATGTATGACATTAAATACATGTTGATTCCTTGCGTTTGTTAAAGCGAGCAACGGCAACCAATGTCACCGCCGCCCGCCGTCCGGGGCTTATCTCAAAACGGAATCTCGGTATCGTCGACTGGCACTGGATCTGCATGCTTTGTCACCGCCGCAGGATGCGCAGGCAGATACGCCTTGACGATGTTGGAGACCTTGCCGACCTTGCTTGTGTACTGCTCAATCGATGCCATGACCCTGACATCCATCAGGCTCTGCTCGTTCAAAGAGCCGCCACGCTTTAACGGCGGGAGATTGCAGGCGATCACCACCGTGTTAATGATGTGCGGCTCATGCACGCCAATCGTCGCAAAGATGCGTTTGTTGTTGCCTTGAAACTCAGTGTCGAGCCACAACTTGAGCGACATCCCATCTTTGTTGTGCTCGTTGACCTTGTACTTGTCAGGCGCGAACTCTGCCTTGGTGATCGTGAATGTGTACACGCCCTTGGGCAGAATGATCTCCTCAAATTTGCGGTCGGTCTTTAGTTCCTGCGGTGCATCCCATATCAGTTTCATTTCTTACTCGCTTTCTTTTCTGAAATTTTGCTGTGACCAGTCGCCACCTTGGCGACGAGTCGATCCCGAACATCTTCACGCGATGTGCTTCCCTTTTCCGCTGCGGCTTGCGCCGACGCGGCTGAAATTTTGTGTCCCAATTCCTTGGCGATCTCGCTGACTTGACCCGCTAGACCTTCGATCTGCTCCTCAAGAACAGACTGCTTCAACATCGCCATCACGCTGCTCGACCCGCTGCTTGATGCAGCAGCTGGTGGCAACGCCCGCGCCTCGGGCTGCGCCGACTCGATCGGCATCTCCTCCGCAGGCGTGCTTTCAATCTTTAATAGATGCGGGATGATTGCGCATCCGTGTCGATAGGCTCGACCAGTCGCTCGCGTGATCGCCATTGATCGCACCGAGAATGCCGAGCGTCCCCACGGCGCACGCTCCGCGCTCGATGCAATCGCCGAGCCACGGCTGACGGTCTCGCCTGTGTCGATGCGCACGATGGCAACGACCGCCATGTACTCCGTCGAGCCATCCTCTGTTACCTGCTTTACTACCTCTACTTCTGTTGATGTCACATTAAATGCCCATCCCACCGCTTGCCACCAAGCGACGGTCGGATACTGACGGCCTTGGATGTTCACAATGAGATGCCCGACGGTCGACGCAATCTCCTTGGCGATTGCCTTCGCCCGCTGCATCTGCGCAAGCGGTGTCGGCTGATCTGTTGACATGATTTCGTTTGTCATCTCTGCTCCTGTAATTTTTTCATAGCCCACGCTGGCAACGAGATGTCGACGACATCTGTCTGCGGCCAACCTTTGTATTCATTCTTCAACACGCACTCCCACCACTGCTTCTGCAACTCGACAAGTCGATCGCTGTAGCAGTCCATCACCTCGTCGCTCATGCGATAAACCGCAGTGCCGTGCGGATATGTGGTCTCAACAACAAGGAACACAAAGGAGAAGTCGTCAGGCATTAGACGACCTTCGGTCGCAAACACGCTGCGCAGAACCTCTCGATACCAAGCCGCTTGCAGGCCGTATCCAAAGTTGGCGATTGACTTCTCGAAGTCGCACGCAAGGTCGCGTGTGGTCTTTAGATCGAGCACCATGCCGTGACCATTCCAAGCATCTAGCCGGGCTTTGGCTTTGTGACCACCCACCGATCCAAAAACGGAAACCTCGCGTTTTTTACAGGCTGACAGCGAGTGCTTTATGCGCCAATCTTTTAGGCACGCAATCACCATGCCGTCGAGTTGCTCGGCTTGCTCTTGATTAATTATGCAACGACCTTGACTTTGATAAGCCAATTCAAATTCGGCGTGTATTTCCTTGCCTGCTTTCGTTCGCTTGTCCACATCAGGACTCACGACAGCCTGCGCTAAATCATTTTCAGGCTCGAGCATTGCCGCATGCAGAGCAGTACCCAACGCCAGCGCGGGCGAAGACATCGGAGTCTCCATCATCGCCTTAGCATGCATCGGTGTACTGGTCTGCAACTTGCGGATCAGCGAAGACCCGACTGACTCGTCCGAGTGGTACGCCTCGGCGGGAAGGTTCTCAATAATGCAATCGTGTAGACGCAGACTCATGCTGCACCTCGCATCTGTCGCCACGCCAACACAGCACGCTGCATCAACGACGACTTCTGCACTTCGCTCACAAGGTCACGCTCAAGGATCTCGCGCACCATGTCGCCCTGCCCAAGCGAGACCAGCGGGATCTCCTTTGTCTTGGGTCGATCGCCTTGGAGGATGGCTTCACAGGCAGCCATCACGCTCGAGGGATCAGCCTCTGCGACTGGATCTAGGAGACGGATTACATCTCCGAGCCGACAGGCGATGACCAATCGGATCGCCATCGCTCCCATTCTCAACTGCCTTGCCTGCTCGGGTTTGGTCGCCTCGATCCGTGCGGCCAACCCGCTCAGGCGATCCATTGCCAACACGATGTCCTCTGCTCTGTTCTGCCACGATGCGTCCTTGCTGCTCATTCTGAATCCTTAGCTGCTCGGCTAGATTGCCAAGCGTTTGGATCAGACTGTCAATCGGGGTGAGGGTTCGAGTCCCCCACCGCCCATTTACAAAATCTGATTGCAGTGGATGATCGTGATTCCGAAGGTAAGAGTGTTCAAGCCCATTGCCCTCAGAACCACGATCATTCGCTGCATTTTTAGTAGAGGGCTTGAACACACTCCGACTAGAGCAGGATTTTTCTCGCGTGTCAATAGGCTCAGGGGATAATTCCATCCCGATTTGTGAAATAGTTTCGATGCTGCTTTTCAAATGATCATCTTTCGCACGGAAATAGCGGTTGGTTTGAGAGATATCTTTGTGTCGCGCCAGCCGCGAAATTAGTTCTGGTCGAATTCCTTGGTCATACGCGCTTGTAATAAACCCAACGCGTAGCCGATGAAACTTTCCGCGGCCTGTGATTCCGCAAGATTTGAGATCGGTCTCAAGTCCCTTCATTGTCGGATACTTTTCAAAGACCAGTTCGCCCTTGGATGTTTTGCGCCACGCTCGCAATGTGCGCACGACGCTTTCGGAAATCGGGATCGAGTCTCGGCGCCGGGACTTGTCTTTAGTCACCGTCAACTGTTGTTTGTTGAGATCGATGTCTACCCACTGCTGCGATTTCCATTCTCCGTATCTCATTCCTGTTCCGTTTAAAAGTCTATAAAGCGTTGCTCGGGTTTTAGAGTTGTTGCGCTGTCGACCATCGTTACTCAGTGCAGCCCGCTCTGCGGCGGCGATCAGTCTGTTCACATCGTCTTGCGTCATTGCGTCTGCGCCAACGCCAGCGCGACCACGCGGAGCGCTTATCGACAACCAAGGATTTGTATTTAAACGACCCTGAACAACCAACCAACCACTGAACTGCCTGCATAAACTCATGCGATTTCTAATAGTCTGCGGTGCTAGTTTGGTTTCGCGGCACATGTCCGAAAGCCACGCGACGCAACTCGCGGGAGTGAGTTCATTGTTCGCATGTTCAACCCACCTGCCTGCCCATCGGGCAGCGAGTTTGGCGTGCGCTGGCTCATAAGATTGCTGGTCTACAAGCCACATTTGCCAAGCAAGGATTTCATCGGTAAAAGTTAACACCATAATTGGCGGTCTACGATACGCAGGACGCAAGCGGTTGAACCATACATTGCGCACAAAATTATGAAGTTTCAATGCAACCCTCGGCATCTTTGAATTATAGGCAACTACCGAAATTCTATTTTTAATTAAATAGATCAGGCTGTGTGTGGATAAGAAAAAACCACAACATCTAGTGTGCTCTATAACCCTGTGGCTTTAAAAATAATTGAGCGCGCCACGCCCGCCACCGCGTCCACCGCGCTGGCGACCGTTGCGCCAGTGCCGTCGACCTTGCCCCACTTGGCGAGCGGGCATTCAACGCCCGCTAGTGTGACCTTCACCGTAAGCATCGCACGCGGGTTGTTTCCGCAGCCGCACTTGGTGCACCACCCAACGCCGCCTGCATCGGTCATGCCCTTGTATTCGACGGCTCGATGCTCGCACGCCATGCAGATCGCAAGTCGCGCCGCCGCGTCCGCTTCGCTCGCTGGGCCTTGCGTTGCGTGCGTCAGTTCGGCGCGGGCGTATTGCCTAGCAAGTTCAATCTGTGTCCGCGCTTGCGGTTCGCTTTTCATCATCGCTTGCGCAACTCCGTCTATCACTCGGTGCTTGCAATTTGTAGTGCACATCCCGATAGACGGCTTTTCGTAATGTTTAGCGGCGCAACATCCACCGCCCTGCACGCCGCAATCCTGCCAGTGGTCGCAGATTTTCATGAGATGGTCAAATTTGTGATGTTGACTACAAGAGCAGGAATAGTATCGCCTGCCGTAGTGCAATTTTTATAGTCACTACTTCCGATTGCCGATCGTGTTAATGATGTCGCACTAGTTGAATACGAAGTACACGCTGGAGTGATATTTCCCATCGTATAATTTCCAAGCAAAACGGACGGAGAATTTGCAACCAATATCCCGCTGCCTGCCAATGTTGTTAATGCTCCAGCGTCCGATTCTCCGCATAAATTATTTATGTCGGAACTACTAGGGCAATGTGTCGCATCTCCACCAACAAATATTTCTTGTGCGTTTACATTGCTAATTGCAAGATAACCTATTGAATCGTTAGTTTTTTTTAAGACCAACATATTTTTATCAGTTGCAATATGGTTGGTGTACCCGCTGCGCGTGTATGGGTAATTAGTGCAATCGGTGCGCGTAGTCCAAGTGCAATCATCGCCGCATCTATTTGTGAATTTATGTTCAAATATTACTTGTGCTTGCCAACACGCGCACGGATTATATGTCTTCGTCACTTTAACAAATACAGCAATGACTTCAGTTCCAACGCAAGAACCAACACCTGGATGTGGAGTAGGTCCTGAATTGCTGAGGCCGCATGAATCTCCATTACAAGTTGTATCATAAATATCATTTCTAAAATCTACATTTAATCCCGCTGCGGCAAAATTGTATTGCATATAAAACGGATATTGATCGCAATCAGTTAAGTCGCCTATGTATGTTTCGTAAGTACACAAACCAGTTTTATATAATGTCATTCCGACATAACTAAATCCATTCACGCCTATATTGCCAGCGACCGCGCAACTAATAGTCGACGGCAATGAATCGTCATAGGCTGTGTTTACGGAAGAGCAAACACAACATGTATTTGATAGGCAACATCCCGCAAGCATCAGACTCATTTCGCCGACTCCTTGAATGCGGCGTTGAACAACGGAGACGCCGCCCGCTTGGCGGCGATGAGTTCGCGGACAGTTGTCGGGTCTTCACTCGACATCGCTTGCCGCGCTAGGTCAGCTTCGTTCTGCACGCGGCGCGGGATCCACCCGATGGCGACACGAATAGCAGTCCCGATGCCTGTCTGCCACAGCAGCACCACCAGCGCGACCGCCACGACGGCTCCTAGACCCCACTGCAATAGCGTCGCCCAATACGGCACGATGTCTTTCACGCCTGAGACGGCCACAGAAATTTGGTTTGTTTCATGCAAGACGACAGCCGCGTCTGCTTTAATGGTGACGGCTGCGGCCACAATCTCGGGTTGAGCGGAGTGCGTAATGATGAACGCACTCCGCTCAGAGATTGAGTGTGCTGCGTTTGCGGCGTTTGCGCTGCTGGAGGCAATCTCCCTGCTCGCCGAGCAGCCCGCTGTGAGGGCGACGAGGATTATCGCTTGTCGAACCACTTGGCTTTGACCTCGTTGAATCCGAAGATCGAACCCGCAAGCCAACCCACCAAAAGTAGCAGGCAGCCAAAGAAAGTAGTACCGAGAGCGTGAGAAAGAAATTCCATAAGTCCTCCATTATTTCGAGTTCATCCGATCAATTTTCAACGCCAACGCGGCGATGGCTTCAGTGTGCTTTTCATCTATTGCTTGACCGTGTATGACGGCCTTGGTTAGTTCCGCTGCCGTCACGGTCAGTTGTTTTGTGTCCTCTGCGATGCGTGTCAGCACTGCGTTCTTCTCGCCGAGCGACGACACATAAAGACCCAAGGCGATCAGGATGCTGATCAGTTGCCCGCAAAGCACAGTCGTTTGCAGCGGTGTCAGAGATGGCTTCTTTGGAGGAGCCATTATGTACATGTACCATCAATGGCGTTGGAGACGCAGAATGAGAACGCTTGCGATCCGTCTGTCGCATTGATCGAAGCGTGCATCAGCACGACAGTGCCAGTGGCAATCGGCTGCAATGTGAAGCCGCTCGGGATGCTTGCGTGCGTTAGCCCCGGGCCGTCCTTTGTTCCGCTTGTCTGCTGCAATGCCTCGACCGTGTTGTATGCATAGATAAGCGTATTCGCGCTATTGATTGTGCTACCAGCCCTGGTCTGAAACTTTTGAATCGTGTCGGTGTATTGCTCCGCTTGTTCCCATGCGTAACGCCAGCGGCGACCAGTGATGATGACCGTGTTCGCTGTGATCATTGCAAGAAATACATTGAATACTTGCGGCGCATTTTTGCGCAAATCGTTCTGTTTTTTCTCGTTGACTTTGTCCGTAAGTTTCTTAAATCCTCGTTGAGAGAATGGGCCAAATGAACCATCAATGTTCGGCTTAATATTCATTAAGTTACTACGCCAAGTCCTGAAAATGAATCAGTGTTAGGAAATGGTTGCTTCCAGTAAACGACGGTGGCATGCCAAGGATTAGATTCAGAAAGAGCAGTGCCTGAAGTTTTTGGTGCGCCCACGCAAGTGCCGTCGCCGTTGCGTAGCGGAACCTGCACTAAATGAAAAGTCTGTGTATCAAGCGTGAACGAGAAATTGACTTCGTATTGATTCGGGCCAATGCGGCTCGAGGTTGCGCCGTCGAATAAAAGTGAACCCGACGGGCAAACAAGATTTGATGAACCACCAAAATTTCCATAAAAAGTATATGCCGAGCTGTTCCTTTTTCCAATTGTGTTTGCATACGCAAGATAATTCGGTCGCCCAATTCGGACATTGCGCACGCTGATATTCAAAACGCCTTGAACATGCGAAATCGGATCGCCTGCGCTGTCGACTTTCTCGCCTAAAATGTTTTTTAACTCTGGAGCAGATTTGTAGGCATCAGTTGATGGAAGAGTCGCTCCCGTCCTCCAGACCTCTTTAATATTTGATTGCGCGTTGACTTCGATGGAAGTGAATCCGATTTGTTTTTCTTGCAAGACATCTTGTGTTTCTGCGGACGCTCCATCGATGGACAGAGAAGATTCAAAATTAAGAGTTGCACTCCAAAACTTATCTGAGCCATCTAATGGCGTAAATGATGCCCCTGTAAAAGACATAAGATTTGCCATTGTTCCATCCGCACCACCGCCAAAAGACAAAACAGCACTATTTCTAAGTTCATTTATTGTTATTGAAGCATCTGCGTTATAACATAGAAAAGTTGTGGAACCAGTCCATCGCCCTCGATCATAAGTTGCCGTCCTGCTTTTCTGTTCCCAAGTAATACTCATGGCGTGCCTCCGTTAATTTGAACGAGTTTCGCAATTCCGTCTGCGATGGCTTTGGTATTTGTCACTGTGGTCTGCGCAGCCGCAAGAGCCTGCTGCGCTTTCTCAATCTCTTTCGATTTCGAGAAGTCAGTTACGCCTTGAATCTTGATCGACCCGAGCGCGGTGTCGACGCTGGTCGCGCTGGCGGTTCGGTTGGATTGTGCCGCGTCTAAGTTTGCGCCCGCTTCGTTCACTCCCATGTTGGCCTTGGAGAGTTCTTCTTGGGCGCTTAATTGTTCTTCAATTATTTTTGCGTTTGCTTTACCCGCTGCTTCAAGATCCCACGCGGCAATGCCTTGACTAAGCATTGAAGCTGTAATTCCATCTAAATTACTTAGTCTTTCTAATTCCGCATCGCGGGCGGTCATTAACGATTCATTTGCTTTGTCCGTGAGTTTATTTATCTGCTCTTGAGCCGATTCTTCAGCATCGTAAGAATTTAAGATTGCATCTCGTTCGGAGTTAAATTGTTGTGTCGCCAACAAATTATCTTGGTTTATTTTTTGTAGATCATTATATGCCTGAGTTTCGGAAGAAATATTAGCAATAGCAGAAGCAGCAGCACTCTTTGCAAAATTATAGCCGCGCTCGGTTTCTTTATCGATTTGTTCTTGTGTGTGAAGCAGTTCCCTATGTTGCTTTATAAGTATTGATGTTCCATCTGATTGCAATGTTCGCGTTTCATAAAGCACCGGGCCATCTGCATTTTCTTCTTTCCCCATTGCAACGGCTTTAGCCGCAACTTCTGCATTCATTTTTAATCTGATGCCTTCAATTTCTTTTTTTCTATTTGCAACAAAGAGTTCCGATGCAATTTGATCTGAACTCTTTCCATAGTCGTCATTCTTCTTTTGAAGCGCGGCCATGTCGGATTCTGTATTTGCCTTTGAAGCAAATAGAAGTTTGGAAATTTCATCTGTCCGAGCCATCTGTTCATTCATTAACTTGATGGATTCATTGGCTTTGTCAACTCCAAAAACCATGTTTCCGATTTGCTCGCCAATCGCAAGGAATGT
>Ga0209829_10000910_pt1 | contig 25155 bp, 26 predicted proteins | sample C_140205_EF_Meta_FD_187311 | JGI IMG/M metagenome (GOLD analysis project Ga0209829, IMG submission 187311) | Freshwater microbial communities from Lake Croche, Canada to study carbon cycling - C_140205_EF_MetaG (SPAdes) (version 2) | ecosystem: Environmental > Aquatic > Freshwater > Lake... | reverse complement strand
CGATCGGCCGGTGCGGTTAAGGTGTCACGAGCATTCGGGGCAGATCCCAATCCTAGGAAGCACACGCACTGGCATGACAGATACCAAGACGACCGTCGGCGTTGTCGCCGAGTCGGGGTCCGACGAGCGCCGGGTGGCGCTGGTACCCAAGGCGGTTACGACGCTGATCAACAGCGGGGTCACCGTGGTGGTCGAGTCCGGCGCCGGGGACGCCGCCCTGCTGCCCGACGATCTTTACGTCGCGGCCGGGGCGACCATCGGCGATGCCTGGGGCGCCGACATCGTGTTGAAGGTGGCGCCGCCGACCGCGGCCGAGGTGGCGCGGTTGCACGCCGGCCAGACCCTGGTCGGTTTCCTCGCGCCGCGCAACGCCGACAATCAGATCGGTGCGCTGCGGGCGGCCGGCGTGCAGGCGTTCGCGGTCGAGGCCATTCCGCGGATCTCGCGCGCACAGGTGATGGACGCGCTGTCGTCTCAGGGCAATGTGTCGGGGTACAAGGCCGTGATCCTGGCGGCCAGTGAGGCGACCCGGTACTTCCCGATGCTGACCACCGCCGCGGGCACCGTGAAACCGGCCAGCGTGCTGGTGCTGGGGGTCGGCGTGGCCGGCTTGCAGGCGCTAGCCACCGCCAAGCGCCTCGGCGCCCGGACTACCGGATACGACGTGCGCCCCGAGGTGGCCGATCAGGTGCGCTCGGTGGGCGCGCAGTGGCTCAATCTCGGGATCGACGCCGCCGGTGAGGGCGGGTATGCCCGCGAACTCACCGAGGAGGAACGCGCCGCGCAGCAGACCAAGTTGGAGCAGGCCATCGGTGGCTTCGACGTCGTCATCACCACCGCACTGGTGCCCGGCCGGCCGGCGCCACGGCTGGTGACCGCGGCCGCGGTACGGGGCATGAAGCCCGGCAGCGTCGTCGTCGACCTCGCCGGTGAGACCGGTGGCAACTGCGAACTGACCGAACCGGGTCAGACAGTGGTGAAGCATGGCGTCACCATCGCCTCGCCGCTGAACCTGCCCGCCACAATGCCCGAACACGCCAGCGAGTTGTACTCGAAGAACTTGACCTCGCTGCTGGAACTGATGATCAAAGATGGTGCGTTGCAACCGGATTTCGATGACGAGGTCATCTCGGCCTCCTGCGTTACTCGCGAAGCCGCACCGGCGGCGAAGCCATCCAACACCGAGGTGCAGAACTGATGTATACCCAATTGCTTGCCAACCTCGCGATTCTGGTTTTGGCCGGGTTCGTCGGATTCGCTGTGATCTCCAAGGTGCCCAACACCCTGCACACTCCGCTGATGTCGGGCACCAACGCCATCCACGGCATCGTTGTGCTCGGCGCCCTGCTGGTGCTGGGTAACCTCTCGGCCGACGCCCACTGGGGCGTGCGGATCATCGCCTTTATCGCGCTGATCTTCGGAACCCTCAACGTCGTCGGCGGGTTCCTGGTGACCGACCGCATGCTCGGCATGTTCAAGGGCAAGAAGGTCCCGAAAAAGGATGACGCACTGCCGGCTGGCAAGTCAGACGCTGAGGCGAAGGAGCTCGCCAAGTGAACTACCTTGTCGATGCCCTCTACATCCTCGCCTTCGCACTCTTCATCTACGGCCTGTCCGGTCTTACCGGACCCAAGACGGCGGTACGCGGTAACTGGATCGCCGCCACCGGCATGGGCATCGCCGTCGTCGCGACCCTGATCAAGATTCGCGACACCGCGCCGATTAACTGGATACTTATCGCCGCCGGATTGGCCATCGGAGTGATCCTCGGTGTGCCGCCGGCCAAGAAGACAAAGATGACTGCGATGCCGCAGCTGGTCGCGCTGTTCAACGGTGTGGGCGGTGGCACGGTCGCCCTGATCGCCTGGGCGGAATTCATTGAGACCAAAGGCTTTTCGGAGTTCAAGCCAGATCAGACGCCGACGGTGGCACTGGTGGTCGGGTCGCTGTTCGCCGCGATCATCGGATCGGTGTCGTTCTGGGGATCTCTGGTTGCCTTCGCCAAGCTGCAGGAAACGATCATTCCGAAGAATGTCGAGAAGGCATTCGTCAAGGGTGCAAAGGCTTTTCAGGCCGCCAATATCGCCCTGCTGATTGTCGCCGTCGCAGCCGCGGTCTACATCGGGCTGCACAAGGGTCTCTCGGTCTGGTGGATCGTGCTTCTGCTGGTGCTCGCGGGCATCATGGGGCTGTTCGTGGTGTTCCCGATCGGCGGTGCCGATATGCCGGTGGTCATCTCGCTGCTCAATGCAATGACCGGATTATCCGCTGCTGCAGCAGGTTTGGCTCTGAACAACACCGCGATGATCGTCGCGGGCATGATCGTCGGCGCGTCCGGCTCGATCCTGACCAACCTGATGGCCGTCGCGATGAACCGGTCTATCCCGGCGATCGTGTTCGGTTCCTTCGGCGGCGGTGCCACCGAAGGCGGCCCCGTCGGTGGCGACCAGGGCCCGGTCAAGGCGACATCGGCCGCCGACGCCGCAATCCAGATGGCCTACGCCAACCAGGTGATCGTCGTTCCGGGCTACGGGCTTGCGGTCGCCCAGGCTCAGCACACCGTCAAGGAGTTGGCCGACCTGCTCGAGGACAGGGGCGTCGAGGTCAAGTTCGCCATCCATCCGGTGGCCGGCCGGATGCCCGGACATATGAACGTGCTGCTGGCCGAGGCCGACGTCGAGTACGACGCAATGAAAGAAATGGACGACATCAACGGCGAGTTCGCTCGCACCGACGTCACCGTCGTCATCGGAGCCAACGACGTCACCAATCCGGCCGCCCGCAATGACCCGTCCAGCCCGATCCACGGCATGCCGATCCTTAACGTCGACCAGTCCCGGTCGGTGATCGTGCTCAAACGATCGATGTCGTCGGGCTACGCCGGTATCGAGAACCCGCTGTTCTTCCTTGACCAGACATCGATGCTCTTCGGTGATGCCAAGAAGTCGGTGTCCGAGGTCATCGAGGCACTTAAGGACCTGTAGCGGCAGGATCTGTGGCGCCGATCAGGACTGTCTGCAGCGCAGTGCGGAACTCGTCGGTCAGCGGCACCGGTCCGTCGTCGCCGAGCGCCACCAGCACTGTGTCGCAGACGCCGATACACCTGCCGCCGATGAACAGGGCGGTCGACGCCACGTACGAGGTCCGCCCGATGCGGCCCACACCGGCGCCGGTCGCGATGGTGGCCGGCCAGTGCGCCTCGGCCAGAAAATGCACGGCGTTCTGCGAGGTGACCAGCCGAATCCGGCGCTGTGTCCCGACCGCATAAGCCTGCGGCAGTAGTTCGCGGTTCATTGTGGCGCGGGCGTTCTCGTGCAGCGATTCCAGCGCGAGATTGTTGAGGTGGCCGTTGGCGTCCATATCGCCGTATCTCGCGGCGATCTCGCCGACAACCGGATAGGACTCCAGACGAAGACGCATCGGGTGCGGACGCGAGGCGGTGGTGGTCAGGTCGGTCACAAGATTGACCAGCCTAGCAACTCGTTACACTCTGCTGTGGGTTCCGATGGGCAGCAGGGTATCGATCCGGAGCGATTGACGGTGACGCTGGACGTTCTGGCCGAGCTGCACACCCTCGACGAGAGCCACCCCGATTTCATCGCGGTTCGCCGGGCCACCGCACGGATGTTCAAGTCGGTGAAGAAGTCACGCCGCGACTCCAAGCGTGCGGAGATCGCCGAAGCGGATCGCGCCGTGGTCGCCGCCACCGCGACCGGAGCCCCGGACCGCATCGATGACGAGACCCGCGGAGTCCCGCTGTCGGCGTCCTCGACCGCACCGAGTGCGGGCACGTGGGTGAAGTCGCGGGCCTGTTACATCTGCAAGCAGCACTACACCCGGGTTGACGCGTTCTATCACCAGCTGTGTCCGGCGTGCGCGGCGTTCAGCCACGCCAAGCGGGAGGCCCGCACCGAACTCACCGGAAAGCGTGCGCTACTCACCGGTGGCCGCGCGAAGATCGGCATGTACATCGCGCTGCGACTGCTCCGCGATGGTGCGCACACGACGATCACCACGCGGTTTCCCCGCGATGCCGTGCGCCGGTTCGCGGGCCTGCCGGATGCCGATCAGTGGCTGCACCGCCTTCGCGTGGTCGGTATCGACCTGCGTGATCCCGCCCAGGTTGTAGGTCTTGCCGACGCTGTCGCCGAGGCCGGCCCGCTCGATATCCTGATCAACAATGCGGCCCAGACCGTGCGCAGGTCCCCGGGTGCGTATGCGCCGCTGGCGGAAGCCGAACTCGCGCCGCTGCCCGCCGGCCTACTTCCGGAGTTGCTCACCTTCGGTCACACCAACGACGCGCACCCGCAGGCGCTGGCGGCCTCGGTGGCGAGCCATCCGATACTGGCGTCGGCCTCGCGAGCGGATGCACTCACGGAAGCGGCATTGACCGCCGGTTCGACATCGCTGGCGCGGCTTGCCGCCGGAACCGCCATCGACGCCGGCGGACTCGTTCCCGACCAACATGACGTGAACAGTTGGACGCAGCATGTGCATGAGGTCGAACCGTTGGAGATGCTGGAGGTGCAGCTGGCCAACACCACCGCACCGTTCCTGCTCATCAGCCGACTGCGTCCGTCGATGGCGGCGTCATCGGCCCGGCGCACCTATGTGGTTAACGTCTCTGCCATGGAGGGGGTGTTCTCCCGCCGCTACAAGGGGCCCGGACATCCGCACACCAATATGGCCAAGGCCGCCCTGAACATGCTCACCCGGACCAGTGCGGGCGAGATGTTCGAGACGGACGGCATCCTGATGACCAGTGTCGACACCGGATGGATCACCGACGAGCGGCCACACCCGACCAAAGTCCGCCTCGCCGAGGAAGGCTTTCACGCGCCATTGGATCTCGTCGACGGCGCGGCACGGGTCTACGACCCGATCGTGCAGGGTGAGGCAGGCGTGGATTTATACGGGGTGTTCCTGAAGGACTACGTCCCCGCGAACTGGTGAGTCCCCGCGAATTGGTGAGAACTCAGAACGGCGGGGGACTCAGACCGGTGGGTAGGCGGGAGTGCCGGTCCAGTCGGTACCGCGTAGCGCCCACGGCAACCAATTGAAGAAGTACTCGATCTCATCGGTCGTGTCATAGTCGGGACTTGGATCCATTGCGCAAACCTCCATCGTGTCGTCCGACTGACTTCGCCCAAAACAACCTCGGGGCAGTGTATCCCGCCGTACCCGGACCTGAGGCCCGATCGCGGCAGATGCCTACACTAGCCAACCATGCCACCGGAGAACGTGCCTACCCGCCGCGAAGAGTTGTTGGCCGTGGCCACCAAACTTTTCGCCGCGCGCGGCTACCACGGCACCCGGATGGACGATGTGGCCGATGTGGTGGGTCTGAACAAGGCGACCGTCTACCACTATTACGCGAGCAAGTCGCTGATCCTGTTCGACATCTACCGGTCCGCGGCCGAAAGCACCCTGGCTGCGGTACACGACGACCCCTCCTGGACCGCCCGTGAGGCGCTCTACCAGTACACGGTGCGACTGCTGACCAACATCGCTCAGAACCCCGAGGGCGCGGCGGTGTACTTCCAGGAGCAGCCCTACATCACCGAATGGTTCACCGACGATCAGGTGGCCGAAGTGCTCGAAAAGGAGACCCAGGTCTACGAGCACGTCGCCGGCCTGATCGACCGGGGTATCGCCAGTGGCGAGTTCTTCGAGTGCGACTCACATGTGGTGGCCCTGGGCTATATCGGGATGACCCTCGGTGCCTACCGCTGGCTGCGTCCGGACGGCCGTCGGCCGGCGCAGGAGGTCGCGGCCGAATTCAGCACCGCCCTTCTGCGCGGACTGATCCGCGATGAGAGGATCCGCGTCGAGAGCCCACTGGGCTGACGCCGATATGATCTGCCGGTGCCCTTCGTCAGCAAGACCGTGGAGGTTGACGCCGGTGCGGCGGCGATCCTGGGCATAGTCGCCGACTTCGAGTCCTACCCGCACTGGAACGACGAGGTGAAGGCCGTCTACGTTCTGGCCCGGTATAACGACGGCCGACCCAGCCAGCTGCGTGTCGACACCGAAATCCAGGGCACCGCGGGCACCTTCATTCAGGCCGTCTACTACCCGAGTCCGGTCCAGATCCAGACCGTGATGCAGCAGGGCGAGTTGTTCACCAAGCAGGAGCAGCTGTTCTCGGTCGTGGAGATGGGGCCGACGAGCCTGTTGACGGTCGACCTCGACGTCGAGGTGTCGCTACCGATACCGAACCTGATGATGAAGAAAGTCGTCAACGACGTCCTCGATCACCTTGCCGACAATCTGAAGACCCGCGCCGAACAGCTATTGGGCGGATAGCAAAGCCCGACGGCGGCAACGAGTTCGGTTGTAGCTTGGCTGCGATGGATCTCTCACAGGACACCGAGCAGCCCTATGTGTCCCGCCGGCAGAACTGGATTACCCAACTCGAGCGTCACGCGCTGATGCAGCCCGATGCCACCGCACTGCGGTTCATGGGGCAGACCACCACGTGGGCCCAACTCCAACGACGGGTGTCGGCGTTGGCCGCTGCGCTGCACCGACGGGGGATCGGCGTCGGTGACCGGGTGATGATCCTGATGCTCAACCGGCTGGAGTTCATCGAGGCAACGCTGGCCGCAAATCGGTTGGGCGCCATCGCGGTTCCGGTCAACTTCCGGCTCACCCCGCCGGAGTTGGCCTACCTCGTCGACAACTGCGGTTCGGCCGTACTGATCACCGAACCCTTGCTGGCACCGATCGCCGCCGCGGTGCGTGACATCACCTCCGTGCTGTCCACAGTGATCGTCGCCGAGGCATCGACCGGAGACGGTGACGTTCTCGGCTATGAGGATCTCGTCGCCGAGGACGGCGACCCGGCGCCGATCGTCGAGATACCCAATGACAGCCCCGCGCTGATCATGTACACCTCGGGAACCACCGGTCATCCCAAAGGGGCCGTGCTCACCCACACCAACATCGCCGGGCAGGCGACGTGTGCGATCTACTCCGGTAATCCGGATCTCAACAACGACGTCGGCTTCATCGGGGTCCCGCTGTTCCACATCGCCGGAATCGGCGGGATGTTCCCAGCCATGACCCTGGGCACCCCGGTCGTCATTCACCCACTGGGCGGGTTCGACGCCGGCGACCTGCTCAATGTGCTTGCTGCCGAACGGGTTACCAGTATCTTCCTGGTGCCCGCACAGTGGCAGGTGGTGTGCGCCGAACAACTGGCGAGACCACGTGATCTGCGTCTTCGCACGCTGTCGTGGGGTGCCGCGCCGGCGTCGGACACCCTGCTGCGTCAGATGGCCGAGACATTTCCGGACGCTACGATCCTTGCCGCCTTCGGCCAGACCGAGATGTCCCCGGTGACCTGCATGCTGCTGGGCGACGACGCGATCCGGAAACTCGGTTCGGTGGGCCGGGTGGTCCCGACGGTGTCGGCCCGCATCGTCGACGAGAACATGAATGACGTGCCGGTCGGTGAGGTCGGCGAGATCGTCTACCGGGGCCCCACGTTGATGGCCGGGTACTGGAACAACCCGAAGGCTACCGCCGAGGCGTTCGCCGGCGGCTGGTTCCATTCCGGCGATCTGGTCCGCAGCGATGCCGAGGGCTATATCTGGGTCGTCGACCGTAAGAAGGACATGATCATCTCCGGCGGGGAGAACGTCTACTGCGCCGAGGTCGAGAACGTGCTGGCGGCGCATCCGGCCATCGTCGAGGTGGCCATCATCGGCCGGGCTCACGACACATGGGGCGAGGTGCCGGTCGCCGTCGCCGTGATCAGTACCGAGGGACTGCGTCTGGATGACCTCGCCGAGTTCCTCAACGAGCGGCTTGCCCGCTACAAGCACCCGAAGGTGCTCGAAATCGTCGATTCGCTACCCCGAAACCCGGCTGGAAAAGTGCTAAAGAACGAGCTACGGGTCCGTTTCGCCGCGACAGCGAATCCGGGCGAGGGGCAATAGTGCCGTTGCGATGTATCACGATGGAGGGATCGGGTATGTTCCTGTGGACTTGCTCACCGGCTAACGCTGGCGAGACCTGGATCACATACCGCTTGAACCGAGGAGGGTGCGTGTCGAACGTATTCGGGGGTGCGCGGTGACGACGGCGACCGGCGTTGGTGGCTACCTGCGCAAGCGCACCCGTGGCCCGTTGCAGGCCATGGGTGGATTCTTCAAGATGTGCATGCTCACCTTCAGGTCGTTGGGCCGGCCGTTCGAGTGGAAAGAGTTTGTCCAATACAGCTGGTTTTTGATGACGGTCGCGCTGCTGCCGACCTTCGCCATGTCGATCCCGCTGACGGTGCTCATCATCTTCATCTTCAACCTGCTGCTCCAGGAGTTCGGCGCGGCAGACGTCTCGGGGGCGGGCGCCGCACTGGCGTCGGTCACGCAGTTGGGCCCGCTGGTGACAGTGCTCGTGGTCGCCGGAGCCGGTTCCACCGCCATCTGTGCCGACCTCGGTGCCCGAACCATCCGCGAGGAGATCGACGCCCTCGAGGTGCTGGGCATCGACCCGATCCACCGGCTGGTTCTGCCGCGCGTGGTGGCCGCGATGTTCGTCGCCGTTCTGCTCAACGGTGCGGTGATCACCATCGGACTGGTAGGCAGCTTCATCTTCGGCGTTGGTCTGCAGAACATTTCGGCGGGCGCGTATCTGCAGACCCTCACCCTGGTGACCGGATTACCCGAGGTGATCATTTCGATCGCCAAAGCACTTGCCTTCGGTCTTATCGCCGGTCTGGTCGGGTGCTACCGCGGCCTGACGGTGGGCGGCGGTGCCAAGGGCGTGGGAATCGCGGTGAATGAGACCCTGGTCCTCTGCGTGGTGGCATTGTTCGCGGTGAACGTGATCTTCACGACCATCGGCGTGCGATTCGGGACGGGACGGTAAATGGCGACGGCGACAGCGAACGCGACGGTAGTACGCACCCGCTTCCCCCGCGCAGCACGGGATGCCGGGAAACTGGCCGGGTTGCCCAGCCGTTTCCTGGACAGTTGCGGCAAGGTTGCGTGGTTCGCAGTACAAGCTGTCGGGCAGATCGGTCATGCGCTGCGGTTCTACCGCAAGGAGATAGTGCGTCTGATCGCCGAGATCGGCATGGGCGCGGGTGCGATGGCGGTCGTCGGCGGCACGGTAGCCATCGTCGGCTTCGTCACCCTCTCAGCCGGCTCGCTGATCGCCATTCAGGGTTTCGCCTCACTGGGCAACATCGGGGTGGAGGCATTCACCGGCTTTCTGGCCGCCCTGGTCAATGTCCGTCTGACTGCGCCGGTGGTCACCGGCGAGGCACTGGCTGCCACCGTTGGCGCCGGTGCCACGGCCGAGATCGGTGCCATGCGCATCTCCGAGGAGATCGACGCACTCGAGGTGATGGGCATCAAGAGCATCTCTTACCTCGTATCCACCCGCATCGTCGCCGGCGCAGTGGTGATCATCCCGCTCTACGCGATGGCGCTCATCATGGCGTTCCTCGCCGCTCAATTGACCACTACGGTCCTTTACGGGCAGTCGGGTGGCACCTACTCGCACTACTTCCATACTTTCCTGCGCCCCAATGACGTCTTCTGGTCGTTCATCGAGGTCATCATCATCGCGATGATCGTGATGATCAATCATTGCTACTTCGGCTACAACGCCAGCGGTGGTCCGGTGGGCGTGGGCGAGGCAGTCGGCCGGTCGATGCGGTCGTCGTTGGTGGTGGTCCAGTTCGTGGTTCTGTTCGCTTCGTTGGCGCTGTACGGCACCAACCCGAACTTCAACCTGACGGTGTAGCGGCCGATGACAGCACCGCTGAACAGCGAGCGCCGCGCCCCACTGAAGATTGCCGGCATTATCCTGCTTGTCATCTTGGCGCTCATCGTCACGTTCGTGAGCCTGCAGTTCCGCGGCAAGCTCACGCCGACGACACAACTGACCGTGATGTCGAGCCGCTCCGGTCTGGTGATGGACCCGAACTCGAAGGTGACGTACAACGGCGTCGAGATCGGGCGCGTCAAAGACATTTCGGCTGTTGTCGAGGGCGGCAAGGAAGCCGCCAAACTACTGCTCGAAGTCAACCCGCGCTTCATTCCGCTGATCCCGTCGAACGTGAACGCTGATATTCAGGCCACCACCATCTTCGGCAACAAGTACGTGGCGCTCACCAGCCCGGCCAGCCCCAGCCCCACGCGGATCAGCCCTTCCGACGTCATTGACGCCCGCAGTGTGACGGTGGAGTTCAACACTTTGTTCGAGACCATCACCGGACTCGCGGAGAAGATCGATCCGGTCAAGCTCAATCTCACGCTGTCGGCTACCGCGGAGTCCTTGACCGGACTGGGCACGAAACTGGGTAAGTCGTTGGTGAACGCCAACTCGGCTTTGAAGGAAATCAATCCGCGTCTTCCACGTCTGCAGTACGACATGCAGAAGTTGGCTGCCGTCGCCGATATCTACACCGAATACAGCCCCGACTTCTGGGACGCCCTGGACAACACGCTGACCACCGCGCGCACGCTCAACGCGCAACGCGGCGATCTTGACGCCGCACTGCTGGCGGCCGCAGGCTTTGGCAACGCCGGCGCCGACGTGCTGGAACGTGGCGCGCCGTACTTCGTCCGGGCCTTGTCCGACCTGCTCCCGACATCCCAATTGCTCAGCACCTACAGCCCGGAGCTTTTTTGCACTCTCCGTAACTACGCCGAACTCGTGCCGGCCGCGAACGCCTCGTTCGGCGGCAACGGCTACTCGTTGAATACGGTGTCCGAACTGATCGGTGCACCGAACGCCTACGTGTATCCGGAGAATCTGCCGCGGGTCAATGCGCGCGGCGGACCCGGTGGAGCGCCTGGATGCTGGCAGCCGATCAATAGAAATTTCTGGCCGGCACCGACTCTGGTGACAGATACGGGCGTCTCGATCGCTCCGTACAACCACTTCGAACTCGGGCAGCCGTTCCTCATGGAATACGTGTGGGGGCGCCAAATCGGGGAGCAGACGATCAACCCATGAGATACACCTCGACCGCCGTCAAACTCGGCTTCTTCTCGCTGGTGCTGCTGTTGTGCACCGCGCTGCTCATCGTGGTCTTCGGACAGCTGCGCTTCGAGCGCAACAACACCTACACCGCTGAGTTCAGCAATGGCAGCGGCCTGCGGCCCGGACAGTTCGTCCGCGCTGGCGGTGTCGAGGTCGGCAAGGTGTCCAGTGTGGCCCTGACGGATAACGGGCAGCGCGCGCTGGTGACATTCAAGGTGGACAAATCGTTACCGCTCTACCAGTCGACCACGGCACAGCTGCGCTACGCGAACCTGATCGGCGACCGGTTCCTCAATCTCGAGCGTGGTACCGGCGAGGGTGCTGACCGGGTGCTGCCACCCGGCGGATTCATTCCGGTCGCGCGCACCCAGCCCGCCCTCGATCTCGATGCGCTCATCGGCGGTTTCAGGCCGCTGTTCAAATCGCTGGACCCGGAGAAGGTGAATAACATCGCCACCTCCCTGGTCACCGTGTTCCAGGGTCAGGGCGGCACGGTACGCGACATCCTCAGTCAGACCGCACAGCTGACCGCCACCCTGGCTGATCGCGACCAGGCTATCGGCGAGGTGATCACCAACCTGAACACCGTTCTGGGAACAGTGGTCAAGCATGAGAAGGAATTCGACTCCACCGTCAACAACTTCGAAATCCTCATCACCGGCCTGAAGAACCGCGCCGACCCGTTGGCCGGGGCGGTCGCCGACATCAGTAACGCCTCGGGCACGCTCGCCGGACTGTTGCGCGATAACCGACCGCTGTTGCAGGAGACCACCGGCCGAATCGAAACAATTCAGCAGCCGTTCGCCGACGCACCCGAGAAACTCGACAAGATTTTGGCGGATTATCCCGCCGCGGTGACTCTGATCGGTCGCACGGGCGGCATCTACGGTGACTTCCAGAACTTCTACCTCTGCGATATCAACCTAAAGCTTAATGGTCTTCAGCCCGGTGGCCCGGTCCGTACCGTCGCCATCACCAAGCAGCCGTCGGGTAGGTGCACGCCGAAATGAGAACTCTCGAAGGTTCGGACCGGATACGTAACGGCCTGATCGGCCTGCTCGTGTTGATCATGGTCGTCGGCGTCGGCCAAAGCTTCGCCAGTGTGCCGATGCTGTTCGCCAAGCCGATGTACTACGCACACTTCGCCGATTCGGCCGGGTCGTCCCCCGGTGACAAGGTCCGCATCAACGGCGTCGATGTCGGACAGCTCAAGTCACTCAAGATTGACGGTGACCGGGTACGGGTTGGATTCACCCTCGGAAACCAGCGCATCGGTGCCGATAGTCTGGTGTCGATCCGCACCGACACCATCCTCGGCAAGCGGGTGATGGAGATCGACACCCGTGGCAACACCCCGCTTGCGGTGGGTGCCACCCTGCCCCTGGAGCAGAGCACCACGCCCTATCAGTTGTACGACGCGTTCTCCGACCTCACCAAGACTACGGCCGGCTGGGATCTCGGTGCTGTAAAGAATTCGCTGAACGTCCTGAGTGAGACCCTCGACCAGAGTTCGCCCGAGCTCGCGAAGGCACTCGACGGAATTGCCCGCTTCTCCGACACTATTGGCAAGCGCGACACCGAGTTCAAGCAACTTCTCGCCCAGGCGAACAAGGTTGCCGGTGTGCTGGGTAACCGCAGCGAACAGATCAATCGCCTGCTCGTGAACGCGCAGACCCTGCTTGCCGCAGTGAATGCTCGCGGTCAAGCCATTGATTACCTACTGCAGAATTTGTCCGCGGTTTCGCGTCAGTTCGCCGGGTTCATCGACGACAACCCGAACCTGAATAATGTTCTTACGCAGCTGAATACAATCAGCGAGGTGCTCGTCAAGCGCAGGCAGGACTTCGCGGACTCCATCACCATCGCCTCCAAGTTCATGAGCGGTCTGTCGGAGTCGATCGGCTCGGGTCCGTACTTCAAGACCCTGGTGGTGAATCTGATTCCCGGCCAATTCATGCAGCCGTTTGTCGACGCCGCATTCAAGAAGCGCGGGATCGACCCCGAGGAGTTCTGGCGTAACGCGGGCTTGCCCGCATTCCGGTTCCCGGATCCGACCGGCGCCATGCAGGCCAACGGCGCTCCGCCGACTCCGCAACAGGTGCTAGAAGGCACACCAGAGTTCCCGGGCCCGGCGGTCGGCCCCGGCTCGCCGTGCTCGTACACGCCAACTTTCGAAAGCATGACGCCGGGCAATCCGCTGCCATGTGCCGCCGCGACCGATGGGCCGTATGGTGCGGTACCCGGCGGGTTCGGCCCACCCAATGTCGCAGTTTCCGCGCCGGTGGCCGATCCGACATCGCCCAATCACGGTGTGCCTGCCGCAGTTGAGCCCGGCACTGACGGTCCGATGGTGAACGGCCTTCCGGGACCAGCTCTGGCGCCCGGCCCACCGGGAGCGCGAACTGTGCCGGTGCCCGGCCCCACGGCTACCTCGGTAGCGCCGGTCGACATGGGAGGGCAATAAACCATGTCCATCTTCAACATCCGCAATAAAGGTCTGTCGAACGTGTCGCGCGTATCGGCGATCGTGGGCACGTTGGCCGTCATCCTTGGTTTGATCGGCGCGTTCGTGGGCTGGAACCTGTACAAAAAGGCGGCCACCACCACGGTTGTCGCGTACTTCGCCGACGCCTTGGCGGTGTATCCCGGAGATCGCGTCCAGATCATGGGTGTCAAGGTCGGCAACGTGGAAAGCGTCGAACCGGCCGGCGACAAGATGAAGGTCACCCTGAGCTACGACAGTCAGTACAAGGTGCCCGAAAATGCGACGGCATCGGTGCTCAACCCGACGGTGGTGGCATCGCGGGTCATCCAGTTGTCCCCGCCCTACACCGGCGGCCCGGCACTGGCGGACAACGCGGTGATTCCGCTGGAGCGAACCCAGGTGCCGGTCGAGTGGGACGATATTCGCAACCAGCTACAGAAGCTGGTGACCGAGTTAGGTCCGACCCCCAGTCAGCCGAAGGGTCCGCTGGGCGACTTCGTCGATTCCCTCGCCGACGGCCTCAATGGCAAGGGCAAGCAGATCAATACGACGTTCCGCGCACTCAGCGACGCCGTCGCGGCCCTCAATCAGGGGCGCGGCGATCTTTTCGGGGTCACCAAGAGCCTGGCGTTGTTCGTCAATGCATTGCGCCAGAGCGATCAGCAGATCGTCGCTCTCAATTCCGACCTGGCCACCCTCACCGGGTCGCTGAACAATTCCGACCAGGAGCTGGCGACAGCGGTCAAGGATATCGACGCACTGCTCAAAACAGCCCGCAAGTTCGTCGATGACAACGGTTCGGTTCTGGCCAAAGACATCAACAATCTGGCCAGCGTCACCAATACGCTGCTGCAGCCTGAGCCGCGCAATGGTCTTGAGACGGTGCTGCACGTGTACCCCAACCTGTCGGCGAACATCAACCAGATCTATCACCCGGCCCACGGAACGATCCAGGGCATCCCGGCAATCGCCAGCTGGGCCAACCCCATGCAGTTCATCTGCAGTGCGATCCAGTCAGCAAGCCGACTCGGCTACCAGGACTCGGCGGAGTTGTGCGCCCAGTATCTGGGGCCGATCTTTGATGCGACCAAGTTCAACTACGCGCCGTTCAGCCTGAACCAGTTCTCCGGCGCCGAGACGCTGCCGAAGTATGTCGCCTACTCCGAGGAGCGGTTGCGTCCGCCGCCGGGATACAAGGACACCACCGTTCCGGGAATCTGGTCTCGGGACACCCTGTTCTCACACGGCAACTCCTCCACCGTCCCGTGGCAGGGCCCGCTTGGTCAACCCGACTGGATCGTGGCCAAGGGGATGCAGGGCGTCGAGGTTGGACCCTTCACTGGTCCGATGTTGACGCCGGACTCGCTCGCAGCACTGATGGGCGGACCGGACCCCACCTCGATTCCGGCGGCCGGCCCGCCGGGTGGAGCGCCGTCCAACTCCTACGATCAGAACAACCCGTTGCCGCCCCCGTGGTACCCGGGTGCACCGCCACCGCCCGCACCGGGTGTGGATGTTGTGCCTGGGCCGTTGCCGGCATCGCAGCAGACGGGTCCGCCGCCGGCGGCAGCCGCTCCCGCTGCCCCCGGACCGATGTTGCCTGCTGAAATGGGGAGCGGACAGTGAACACAGTGATCAACTCCGCTCGCCGGATGGGCTGGCGCGCTCTCGTTCTGGCGGTTACAGCCTTGGTGCTGACCTCGTGCGGGTGGCGCGGTATCGCCAACGTTCCGGTTCCCGTTGGGCCGGGCACCGGCAAGGGTGGGACGACGGTGTACGTCCAGATCCCAGACACGTTGGCGCTCAACACCAACAGCCGGGTCCGGGTTGCTGACGTCTTCGTGGGTACCGTTCGGGAAATCAAACTCAAGGACTGGGTTCCCACGCTCACCCTGTCGTTGGAGCCGGGCATCAAACTGCCCGCGAATGCCCTGGCGAAGATCGGGCAGAGCAGCATCCTGGGCACTCAGCATGTGGAGCTGTCCGCGCCGGCGGATCCTTCGTCGGAGCTACTGAAGGACGGCGCGACGATTCCGCTGAAGAATTCGTCGTCGTTCCCGACTATCGAGCGGACCCTGGCCAGCCTTGCCACGGTGCTGCGCGGTGGCGGTATCCCGAATCTTGAAGTCATCCAGACAGAAGTCAACAATCTGCTCACCGGTAACGCCGACCAGATCCGGGATTTCCTCACCAACCTGAACACCTTTACTGACCGCCTGAATCAGCAACGCGACGACATTGCCCGCGCTATCGACTCGTCGAATAGGTTTTTCGCCTACGTCGCCAGCCGCAATAACACTCTCGACCAGTTGCTGGTCGATCTGCCGCCACTGGTGAACTACCTCGGGGGGGCGCGGGACCGTTTGAGTGACGCGGTGATTGCCCTGGGTCGGTTCAACAAGGTGGCCGGCGAGACGCTGTCGGCGGCTCAAGCCGACTTGAATACCAACCTCGCCATCTTGCAGAGGCCGCTCAAGCAACTCGGCCGCGGCGCGCCGTACTTTCTCGAAGCGATGAAGCTGATCGTCACCAACCCCTATCCGCTGGACAACATTCCCAAGGCGATGCGGGGTGACTACATCAACCTGTCGCTGACGGCTGACCTGACGCTCAGTTCTCTCGACAACGGGTTGCTGACCGGCACCGGCGTTCAGGGCATGTTGCGGGCGCTGGAGCAGTCGTGGGGCCGGGATCCGCAGACGATGATCCCGGATGTTCGTTACACCCCGCACCCGAACATGACCGACGGCGGCGGACCGTTCGTCGAGCGTGGCGAGTGAGTGAGGGGCTGAACCGATGCTGACCCGCTTCATCAAATTCCAACTGGTGACGTTCATCGTCCTTACGGTGCTGGCGTTGATCGGCCTGAGCCTGTACTACCTGCGACTGCCCAGTGTCGCGGGAATCGGGCAGTACACACTCAGTGCCGATCTGCCGTCGGCCGGCGGGTTGTACAAGACGTCGAACGTGACCTACCGCGGCGTTACGATCGGCACCGTTACCGATATCCAGCCCACCGAGAAGGGTGCCCGGGCCACACTGCGCATCGCCGACAAGTTCCAGATCCCGGTCGACGCCAGCGCGAACGTGCGCTCCGTGACGGCGATCGGCGAGCAATACCTGGACCTGGTATCGGATGGTAAATCGGGCCAGTATTTCAAGGCCGGTCAGACCATTACGAAGGGCACCGTTCCACAGCCGATCGGACCCGCTCTCGACGCCGCCTACCGCAGCCTCGCTGCCATTCCGGCGGGGAAGATCCCGAATCTGCTGGACGAGACCGCGCTTGCCCTCGGCGGCCTGGGCCCGACCCTGCAGAAGTTAACCGAGAACACGTCGTCCTTCGTCGATGAACTCAACAACAACATCGGCGACCTCAATGACGTGGTGGATAACTCCGGCCCCCTTCTGGACACCCAGGTTCAGTCCGCCGACGCGATCTATCGGTGGGCTGCGAATCTGAAATCGCTTACCGCCCAGGGCAAGGAGCAGGACGCGGCACTGCGCAGCACACTGCGGGAGGCCGCGCCGACAGCTGAGGGCCTGAACACCCTTTTCGGCAATGTCAAAGATGGTCTGCCGCAGACGCTGGCTAATTTGGAGATCATCGTCGAGTTACTCAAGCGGTACAACAAGGGTGTCGAACAGACATTGGTGTTGCTTCCGCAGGGCGCGGCGGCCGGCCAGACGGTCGCGAGTCCATACCCCGGCCAGGCGTCGCTGGACCTCGGTTTGGCGCTCAACCAGCCACCGCCATGCCTCACCGGATTCCTGCCTGCCAATCAGTGGCGTTCGCCCGCCGATACCAGTGTGAAGCCGGTGGAGGACGGTCTCTACTGCAAGATTCCCAAGGACGTTCCGGCCAACGCAGTGCGTGGTGCGCGCAATTTCCCGTGCCAGGATGTACCGGGCAGGCGCGCCGCGACTCCGGCTGAATGCCACAGCAACGAGCCATATACGCCGTTGGGTACCAACCCGTGGTACGGCGATCCGAACCAGATCGTGAACTGCCCGGCTCCTGGCGCGCGTTGCGACCAACCGGTCAACCCCGGCACCGTGATCCCCGCGCCGAGCATCAATAACGGGATGAACCCCCTGGCGTCCGAACTACTGCCCCCGTCTGCGCCACCGGCGCAGGATCCGTTGTCGGCACCGAAATCCGGTACCGTGCAGTGCAACGGGCAGCAACCCAACCCGTGTACCTACACCCCGGCGACGAAGACCTCGGCGGTATACGACGCCCAGAGCGGGGATATCGTCGGACCGGACGGCACTAAGTACACCGTCAGGAATTCGAGCAGTACAGGAGACGACGGATGGAAGGAGATGCTGGCTCCGGTCAGCTGACCCCAACCCCGCCACTGACAGCTGAGCAGCCCACGCCGGTGTTGAGTACCGGCCGCTGGCCGGGTCGGGCCTGCGCGGCACTTGTGGTGGCGAGCCTCGCGGTGATTGTGTTCGGCGTGCTGGCCTGGATGTCGGATCGGAGCGGTGCCGCCGCTGCCCGCAACGAGGTGGTCGCCGTCGACACCGCCAAGGACTGCATAGCGGCCACGCAGGCTCCCGATCTCAAGGCCATGAGCGACAGTCAGCGCAAGATCGTCGGTTGTGCGACGGACAACTATGCTCCGCAGGCCAATCTTTACAGCAGCGTACTGACCGAGGCCTACCAGGCCGTCAACGCCAAGGTGAAGATCACCGATATCCGGGCCGCAGCGGAGAAACACAACCCCGATGGTTCGATTGACGTGCTGGTGGCCACCCGCGTCACGATGTCCAATGTGCAGGACAAGGATCAGGAGCTGAGTTACCGGCTGCGGGTGCGGATGGCGCCTGCCGACGGCACCTTCAAGATTGACAATATCGAGCCGGTGGGCAAGTGACGGTGGCAGTCGGCGACGCCGTTATGGAGGAGTCCGCCGAACTGCAGGGCAGTACTGCGCAAGTGGCCGCCGGACCGGTGGCGAACTGGTCGGCGCGGGCGGGCGCATTCGCCATCGACGTCCTGCTCGGCCTCGGAGTGGTTGTGGCCGTTCTCCTGGTCTGCGCGTCGGCTCCGCCGCGCGGCTGGCTGTGGTGGCTGACGCTGGTGGTCGGCGCTGCAGTCCTGCTGGCAGTGTTGGCCAACCGTTTGCTGCTACCTGCGGTCACGGGATGGAGCCTCGGCCGATCGGTGTTCGGCATCGCGGTGGTCGGTAGGGACGGCGAAGCGGTCAGTCCGTGGCGCCTGCTGCTGCGGGATCTGGCTCACCTGTTGGACACCGTCCCGCTGTGTCTCGGTTGGCTCTGGCCGCTCCTGGATTCCCGCGGCCGGACCTTTGCCGACGCTGCGGCCCGCACCGAGGTGCACCGGGTTGTGGGGCAGCGTCCCGCCTGGACCCGGCGGACGGCCGCGGTCGTGGCTGCGGCCGGAGTGCTGGCCACTGTGGCGGCGGCCGCGGGATACCTGGGGGTATATCGACAGGAGTTGGCGGTCGCCCAGGCCCGCGAACAGATCGCTGTGCAGGGTCCCAAGATCATCGCGGGACTGCTGACCTACCGGGCCGCGAGTCTTGACGACGACTTCGCTCACGCACGGTCGCTGGTGACCGACGGCTATCGGCCGACCTGGACCGCCCAGCAGGACGCCATTCGTAAGGCCGGCGCGGTGGATAACGAATACTGGGTGACCAACTCCGCCGTGCTGACGTCATCTGCTGACCAGGCGTCAATGCTGCTCCTCCTGCAGGGCCAGCGCGGCATCGCAAAAGCGCAGCGATTCATCTCGGCATCGGTCAGAGCCAACTTCGAGAAGTCGTCATCGGGCGATTGGATGGTGGCGGATCTGACCGTTCTGACCTCCCCTAATTCCCGGGCCGGTGGATGAGTCCGGTGCGCCGGCTCGACCCGGCCGATTCGACGACGTTTCGTATGCCCGATCAACCGCCCCGCGATCGGGTGTTGGCGCTTATCGCCCCAATCGCGGCGGTGGCCGTCGTTGCGTCCGTCACCGCCGGCGGATTGATCTTCGTCAAACACCAGGGCCTGCACCGTGCGCAGATCCGGGATGCCGAAGTACTCGACTTCGTGCGATCCTTCGTCGTCGGATACACCTCCCCAGATCCGTACCACGCCAATGACTATGCCAACGCGGTGCTTGCCCAGGGCACAGGAAAGTTTGCCAAGTCTTTCACCGACAGCATGGATGCGATCGTGGTGCAGGTGGCTCAAGCCGAGCGTGGCTTCGGCACCGTGCAGGAAATCGGAATCGAACGATGGAACGGCGACGCCAGTGCCGATGTCATCGCCGTGGCGATGATGACGACCAAGATGCCGGACGGTAAAGCCATCGACAGTGCAAGCCGCTGGGTAGTCACCGCGACGAGGGAGGGGGGACAGTGGAAAGTCAGCGATCTGAAGCAGGTGATCTGAGCGACGACGCTTTGACAGCGCAAGAGCCCGAGACCGAGGTGGCCGAGACCGTGGTGACCGAGACCGAGGTGGCCGAGACCGGGGTGACCGAGACCGAGGTGACCGAGACTGAGCGGACTGAGGTTGAAGAGCCCGAGACCGAGCAGCCCGAGCCGGTAAAGGAGCCGTCGCCAGCACGGAAGTGGCTGGGGCGCAACAAGATCCGGCTGCAGCTGGTGGCATCGGTGGCCCTGTTTATCGCGGCGGGCGCATTCGCCGGCTCGATGGTTCAGCCCTATCTGGCTGAACGCGCCACCGTGGCCAACAAGGAGAGGATCGCCCGGACGGCGGCAGATGCGATCACGACGCTGTGGAGCTACACCCCCGACGATATGGATACGCTATCCGACCGATCGGCCAGGTACCTTGGCGGCGACTTCGGGCAGGAGTACCGCCGCTATGTCGACGCGATCGCGCCCACCAACAAGCAGGCCAAGGTCACCAGCAATACCCGGGTCGTCGCTGCCGCGGTCGAGTCGGTTCGTGGATCGGAAGCCACCGCGCTGGTGTACACCAATACCACCTCGACCAGTCCGCAGAGCAACAACATCCCATCGCTGCGGTACCTGTCCTACCGACTGGAGTTGCAACGCGAGGGCAGGGACTGGCGGGTCACCAAGATGAGCACCGTGACGTCACTGGACCTGACGCCCAAGCTTTAGTTGAACGCCAGCCAACTCGGTAACGCGCGTTCACGGGCATCGCACAGCACGGCCGCGGTGTCGCACGATCCGCGCGGGGAGCCTGCCCCCGCCCACATTCCGCCGGAGTCACGGCGCAGCACGATCGACGAGGAACCACCGCCGTCGAGCAGTACCGCGGTGTCGCTGCCGAGTCCGCGGAACAGGTCCTGTATCTGATCAGGTGTGTAGTTGCCGCCCTGGAAGACGTACATCTCGTCTTTATCCCTGGCGTAGGCAACGGCCGTCCTAGCCGCGCTCGGACCGGGATCATTCAATTGTCCGGTGTCTCCGGGAGCCAACAGCTTCAGGCCGCTGACGGCGACGAATCGGGTCCCGGATTCGACGAGCCTGTTGATCACCGGGGAGGCGGCGTCGTAATCGTCGGGTGCTTTCGGCGTTACCACGTACGGTGCGCCCCGGACCGGGAGGATGAGTGTGCTCAGGGCCGTCCACACCTCGTCGCCACCGGAAAGGGCCTGTTTGCCGGCATAGGCAAGCGTTCCGGTCACCACCGCATTGGCCCGGCCCAGCGAGCCGGTGGTGTCGATGTAGGCCCCGAGTGGCGAACTGCACCCGGTGGTCTTCCAGGAGCCGGCCTGCTGGGACCGCACATCGAAGAAATTAGCGTTGATCGCGATGGTCGGCTGCCCGAGAGCCTGCCAGGCCTGCAGGGGGGAGTAGGTCTCCGAGGCCTGCATCAAACGTTCCGACGTCCGCGCCCCCGGGGTTCGCTCGCAGCGCGCCTGGGCACCCTGGTGGGAGTCCACCAGCAGTCGCGGCGCGATCCGATCAGACGCGGCCTTGACGACCATCAGATGCCCGCCCCGGGTGGCGTCGCTCCAATCACCCGCCGCGTTGAGTAGCGGCGCCGGGAAGCCGTTGCCGAAGTTGTAGACCAGGTAGCTGCCGCGGGTGGTCGCGATCGCCTGCTCCAACTGTTCGCGGCCGTCCGCGGCTCCGACCGGGGGGCAGGTGGCCACCGCCAGCGTCAGGCATGCGAGCAGGGCCGTACACCCGCGGCGAAGAGTGGCGACAGGGCGTGACACAGATTGCCTTTCGGGCGTGGACGGTACCGGACAGCACCTCCAACGATAGCCACGCACGTACCACTGTCAACATCAGTAACAGCTTGGTCACCGTTCGACCGCGACCGTATTACGAAGTGCACCAACCTGTTTGACCCAGAACCTACGTTTGACCGAGGACAGAGTTCAGGAGGCGTCCTTCTTCCGCCAGCGCTGCTTGTAGGCCTCGACCTCGTGCGGTTCGTCCATATCCTCGTTGATCATCGCCCGGTCACGCCGGATGATCGAGCGCATGGTGAGCCAGATCAGTCCGATGATGATGGTTGCCACAAGAATTATCAGAATGGGTGTCCAGGTGAAGCTTTGCATCATGTGCCCCGATCGTTGTGTTGCACGATCAATTAATGGTGGGGGCATTATCTGATTTGCGAAGCCGAAAAAAGTTAATTCTTTATAAGAGGGCCAAACTCGCGTGCATCTCCCACACCAGGATCTCGGCCGGTACGGCTGCCGTGACCCGCTGACCGCCCGAAGCGGCCAGTCGCACAGCGTCCCCGGTGCCCAGGGCGCCCGCACCTTCGAGTGCCACCTCACCGCGCGCCACGAACAGGTGCAGGTAGGGCGCCTCGGGGAGTTCGACGCCCTCGCCCGGGCACAACCGGGCACCGTGCAGCGCGGCATGCCGGTTGCCGATGGTGATCGCGGTGGTGTCGCGGTGGGCCGGCCGGCCGGAGGCGATCGTCACCAGGCCACTCCGCAGCAACTCGTCGTCGATTTCCAGCTGTTGGTAGTCGGGAGTGCCGCCGGAGGTGTCCGGGACGACCCACATCTGTACGAAATGCACGGGCTCGACGTGCGCTTCGGCACCGGTCAGATTCCACGAGTCGTTGCGCTCCGAGTGCAGGATCCCACCCCCGGCCGACATTCGCTGCGCGAGGCCGGGATAGATAACCCCGGAATGCCCGGTTGAATCCTGGTGTACCAGCGACCCGGTCAGCACCCAGGTGACGATCTCCATATCGCGGTGCGGATGGGTGTCGAAACCGGTGCCCGGTGCCACCACGTCGTCGTTGTTCACCAGCAGCAACCCGTGGTGGGTGTTCGCTGGGTCATAGTGGTCGTTGAACGCGAACGAGTGCCGGGAGTCCAGCCACGGCGTCCGGGTTGCGGCGCGATCGGCGGATCGTCTGATGTCGACTGTGGGCGCCATGCCACCTCCTCTCCGGGTCCGGCTAAGCCTAATGCCCCGACTAGTCTCGGCTCATGGCCGCAGAGCGATCCGAGCGAACGTTCACCGGCGTGGGCGGGGTCAAAATCGTCTACGACGTGTGGACACCGGATACCGAACCGCGCGGCGTGGTGGTGCTGGCGCACGGATACGGCGAGCATGCCCGTCGCTATGACCACGTAGGGAAACGATTCGCCGACGCCGGATTGGTGACCTACGCCCTTGACCATCGCGGCCACGGACGCTCCGGCGGCAAACGGGTGCGGGTACGGCAGATGTCGGAGTTCGTCGGGGACTTCCGATCGCTGGTGATGCTCGCGACCGCCGAACACCCCGGCCTGACGCGAATCGTGTTGGGGCACAGCATGGGTGGAGGGATCGTGCTGGCCTATGGCGCGCAATACCCGGGTGACTACGACCTGATGGTGCTGTCCGGTCCGGCAATCGCGGCCCACACCGGCGTATCGAAGCCCAAGGCACTGCTGGGCAAGATGGTCGGGTCGTTACTGCCTGATCTGCCGATCGAGCAGATCGACCCCGACGCGGTCTCACGCGACCCGGCGGTGGTGGCCGACTACAAGGCCGATCCGCTGGTGTACCGCGGAAAGATCCCCGCCGGTATCGGCAAGGCACTGCTGCTGGTCGGGGAGACCATGCCCCGGCTGGCCGGCGCAATCACCGCACCGCTTCTGGTGGTGCACGGTGAGCAGGACCGGCTGGTGTCGACTGCGGGCAGCGAGCACCTCGTAGAGTGCGTGGCATCTCGCGACGTCGGACTCACGGTGTATCCGAAGCTCTATCACGAGGTGTTCAACGAGCCCGAGCGCGATCGCGTGCTCGATGACGTCGTCGGCTGGATTACGGCGCGACTGTGATGCGGCGCCTCGTGGCGGTGACGATGGCGGTGGCTCTTGCGCTGCTGTGCGGATGTTCGCGCGACGGCGGCGACCGAGCGTGGGTTGAGGATGAGGTGAGCTTCGATGCCGCCGGCCTGACCGTGCACGGCACGTACCGGCACCGCTCCGGCGCCGCCGGCCCCGCCGCCCTGCTCATCTCCGAGAGCGGGCAAACCGACCGCAACGGCGATAACAATGTCGCCGGACCGGTGGGCAATATGCGTCAACTCGCGGAGTTTCTGTCCGAACACGGTGTGGCGTCACTGCGATACGACAAGGTCGGCACCGGCAGCACCGGTCTGGGACCCTACAAAGACCGGCCCGCCGACGTCGGCAGTGCCATCTACACCGGTGGTGCCGGGGCGGCGGTGCGGTTCCTGGCCGAACAACCCGGCACCGATGGGCAACGACTCTCGGTGTATGGGTTGGGCGAGGGAACCGTTCACGCAATGACCCTGGCCGATGACACCTCGCCGGGCGCCCCGAAGGTCCACTCACTGGGGCTGCTGCAGCCGTTGGCCGCGCGCTATCTCGATCTGATTTCGGGGCGGGTCGCGGCCGACGTCGCAGCCGCGGTCCGGTCGGGAAGCAAGACTGCGCAGCAAGCCGATCAGGTTCTCGGCGCGTGGCGGTCCGCGGTCACCCAGGCCCGGACATCGGGCACCGCGTCGGGCACACTGCCGGACGGTCTCAGCGCGATTCTCAACCCGTCCAACGTCAAAGCTGTCGTCGAATCCGACGCCATCGACCCACTGGCCCTGGCGGCCGCGATCCCGGCGGGTACGCCGGTTCTGCTCACCTGCTCGGACTCCGACGGCCAGGCCGCCTGCGCGGATATGGCTCCGCTCACCGCGGCGCTAACGCAGACCGCGCTGCAGTTCGTCCAACTCAGCGGTGTCAACCATGTGCTGCGTGACGACCCGACCGACAACGTCGCCAACTATGCCAAGAAGGACCCGCTGTCGCCGCAACTCACCGCCGCACTGGAGGTGTTCGTCGGCAAATGACGCACTAGGGTGGCGGGCGTGATCATGGTGGTTGTGGACGAATTGCGGTGTGGGGAAGGCTCACCCGGCGGGCACCCGGACATCGCCGCGATGTTGTCGCCGTCGCTTAGCGTGGCGCCATGACCGATGACAGGATGCTCTCCCGGATTGCCGCACTGCTGCGCCAGGCCGAAGGCACCGACAATGCCCACGAGGCCGAGGCCTTTATGGCCGCCGCGCAACGCCTGGCGACCATGACGTCGATAGATCTCGCGGTGGCCCGCGCCCATTCGGCCGCCCGCACCGGTGCTCAGACTCCGACCCAGCGGACGATCACCATCGGTGAGCCGGGCAGTCGGGGACTGCGCACCTACGTTCAACTTTTCGCGGCGATCGCCCTC
>Ga0209829_10000909_pt1 | contig 25194 bp, 19 predicted proteins | sample C_140205_EF_Meta_FD_187311 | JGI IMG/M metagenome (GOLD analysis project Ga0209829, IMG submission 187311) | Freshwater microbial communities from Lake Croche, Canada to study carbon cycling - C_140205_EF_MetaG (SPAdes) (version 2) | ecosystem: Environmental > Aquatic > Freshwater > Lake... | reverse complement strand
CATCATAGGCGGCGGCACTATTCCCGATTCTTTATTTACTTTTTTTGCCAATTATTGTGGAGGCAAGGATCAACCCATCGTATATATCCCTACTGCCACTGAGGATGAGGAGTACATTCAAAAAGGGGAGCATTTATTAAAATTTAGCTCCAGAGGGTTTACGAATCTTTCTACCATACATACGAGAGATAAAAAAATAGCCGAGGATCCTAAAAATATTGAGCTAATGCGCCATGCGAAGGGTTTGTATTTTGGCGGCGGCGATCAGGATTTAATTGCGGCAGCTTATGGTGGCACTAAATTATACGATGAGTTTATTGCTTTATTAGATAGAGGAGGTGTGATCATGGGCACTTCTGCCGGAGCTACGATAATGGGATCTTTATTAATTGGTGGGGATGCTCGAAATGATCTAACGCAGACCTATCATTTCAAACCAGCTTTTTCATTTATGACCAATACGGCATTAGATCAACATGTACTGGTACGCAATAGACAGTTTGATTTAATACCCGTTATAGAACAGTATCCAAACACCTTAGGGGTGGGTTTGGATGAATCAACAGCGATGATTGTAGAGGCGGGCCAATTTAAAGTTTGGGGATTATCTTATGCCATGATTTATGATGCAGATGATTGGGCAGCACAAAAAAAACAATGGGGTAAGGTTGTAAAACCCTTTAGGATGATGTATTCGGGACAAATATTTAATTTGGCTACGAAAAAAATACAACCTTAATCATAGCAAATAAAAATGTGCTAAGGGTTAAGTTATTATTTTGCTTTAAATTTTTCTTGGATAATGGTTTGAACTTCTTTACCCTGAATTTTACTTTCCAGCCAAGAAATAATATCTAAGTACATAAAGGCCCTGCTTTCTAATTTGTTTTGAGCAAGGGGTTGTAGGGTTTCTAATAAAAGAGCAAAAGATTTTTTAATGGTGGCCTTGTTGGCTAATAAACTATTTTCTTCTCCACCACTTTGAATGGACTTTCTTAAAAAATTAAATAAGACTTCTTCTACCGTACTCAAATTTTTCATTTTATACATGTAACGGTAAACCGATTTAGATAAATAATTAACTACTTCCATATTACCCAATTCGTAGTGCGCAATTAAATGCAGCAAGCGCGCATAACATTGCAAATCGGCTCTTAGGTTTAGTTTCCAATGGATGATGCGATTTAAATAATCAATGGCTTTAGCAGGTTTTCCTGCACCAAAATACAAGCAAGCTATTTTATAGTAAAATACCAATACTCGGTGGCTGTCTAGGTAAAGCTCAATCTCTTTCAACTTCGCTTCCATGGCAGGTATCATGGACAATCCTTCGCTAAAGCTGCCTTCTAAAAAATGCTTATTAATCTTAGCTATGTATAAGTAAATGAAGCTTTGTATTAAATTATTTTTATTATTTAATACAATAGGTGTGTTGCTATAATTTTCTAAAATAGAAATAGTGTCATTAAATTTTTGAAAATTGCTTAAATCAAAATGAGCACTAATTAAATTGTGTAAGCCTTTAATGTATTGAGCGGTCTCATTCACTTTCATATTTTCTTCCTTCTCAAATAAGTCGACCCATTTTTGAGAATACCTATAATGCAATAAAAAATCTTGTGTAATAAAACCATACCAGCAATGACATTGGTAACGATACAAGCGCTCATAAAAACCTTCGGATAATTTTACTTGCTCTAATATTGGATTTTGCATTAATGCATCTAAGGCAAGCCTATCCTCATTGTTACGGGCATGTCCATGTTGAATGTACCAGCCATATAATTGTAAAGAAAGATTGGAAACTTTGGCAATATGTTCTAATCGAATATTGGCATCATCAATTTCTTCGCTTAATTGTCTAGCACGATCTTGCATACTACGCGTAATGTGCAAGGACTCAATCTTCTTTTCTAAAAATAAAACTTGTAATAAGTAAGTAACCTGATTATTTTGTTTGGTAAGTGTTTTAATTTTTTCTAATAAACGAAGGCTTTGTAAGTACAAACCTTTATTGTATAAAATTTTGGCGTGGTCTAATTGTTCATGAATTTGCAAATCAATATTTTCACTTTGCTTCACAATTCTTAAGCTAGCTAAAATTTGATCGTATAAATGAGCCTTTAAATTAGAGAGTTGTTGTTTTTGAATGGACTCGTTTTTGCGTAATAATTCCTCTTCATCGTACTCCTTCATTTTGTCCAAAGCATCAAAAAGCTGAATAATTTTTAAATCGGCAGACGCAGAGTTGCGCTTCACATACAATTTGAAGTTGCGTTTCTCGGCCCTTTCCAGTGATTTGACCAAAATAAATATTGCCTCCGTACTTAGGTTGGGCATCGTAGCTAATTTATATTCAAGTTATTGAAAATCAATCATTTAATCAAAATATACCTCTATTACACAATGTAAAATAACTATAATAATAATGTGAATTACTTGTGAATTGGGGGTAAATTTGAGCAATAAACGGGCCAAAAGCCCGTTTTTTATCTGTAAAAGGTTCAAAATCAATAAGATGCTTGCGATTTGTTGCCTCCTATAACAATGAAAAAGGCATTAAAACTGTAATAAAATAAATGCATTAACGATGAGTCAGACGAAGAGCCAAAAAGTGTTCATTTTTGATACCACTTTAAGAGATGGAGAACAAGTGCCAGGTTGTAAATTAAATGCCAAGGAAAAATTGGAGTTGGCGGTACGTTTGGAAGAATTAGGGGTGGATATTTTAGAAGCTGGTTTTCCTGTTTCTAGTCCCGGTGATTTTGAATCGGTGAATCAAATAGCAAAAACTTTAAAAAACACGGTGGTTTGTGGTTTATCTCGCGCGGTACAAAATGATATTGAAGTAGCAGCAGCAGCCTTAAAACCTGCGAAGCGTTTTAGAATACATACAGGCATAGGCACTTCCGATTTACACATCAAATACAAATTCAATACTACTCGTGAAGAAATCATTGAACGTGCAATAGCAGCCGTAAAGTTGGCACGCAATTTTACAGACGATGTAGAATTTTATGCAGAAGATGCAGGAAGAACGGATAATGAATTTTTAGCAAGAGTGATAGAAGCGGTAGTGAAAGCAGGCGCTACAACTTTAAATATTCCTGATACAACAGGTTATTGTTTGCCTTATCAGTATCAAGAAAAAATGGAATACTTGGTCAATCATGTTGCAGGAATTGAAAAAGCAATTTTATCCTGTCATTGCCACAATGATTTAGGATTGGCTACTGCCAATTCAATCGCTGGTGTAATGGGAGGAGCAAGACAAATAGAATGTACGATTAATGGATTGGGCGAGCGTGCAGGCAATACTGCATTAGAAGAAGTGGTGATGGTATTGAATCAACATAAAGATTTGGGTTACTATACCAATATCAATCCAAAATTATTAAATCCAATTAGTCATGAGGTTTCTGAAATGATGAGAATGATGGTACAACCTAATAAAGCTATCGTAGGTGCGAATGCATTTTCTCATTCATCGGGTATCCATCAGGATGGATTTTTAAAAGAAGCACAAACTTATGAAATCATTAATCCAGCAGAAGTGGGTGCAGAAGATAGTAAGATAGTATTAACGGCAAGAAGTGGCCGCAGTGCATTAGCGCATCGATTTCATAAATTAGGATTTCAATATACCAGAAATGATATTGATATTTTATATCCAATTTTTGTACAAGTAGCCGATCAAAAGAAAGAAGTAAAAGAAGAAGATTTACAAAAGATGGCAGCAGATTATAAAAAATAAACGTAGAAAAAAATTAATAGTCGAAATGGGAAAAACAATATTTGATAAAATTTGGGACAAGCATGTGGTAAAGATCATTGAAGATGGTCCATCGGTGGTATACATTGACAAGCATTTAATACATGAAGTAACCAGTCCACAAGCGTTTAGTGGAATTGAAAAAAGAGGGGCTCCATTATTTAGACCTGCACAAATTGTAGCTACAGCCGATCACAATGTACCAACCCTACATCAAGAATTACCTATCAAAGATGCTTTGTCAAAATTTCAAGTAGATACATTAATTGAAAATTGTAAAAAGCATGGTGTTGAATTGTATGGCTTAGGACATCAATATCAAGGAATTGTTCATGTAATAGGACCAGAATTAGGTCTTACACAACCGGGCATGACCATTGTATGTGGCGACAGTCATACTTCTACACACGGTGCATTTGGTGCGATAGCTTTTGGTATAGGAACCAGTGAAGTAGAAATGGTATTTGCGGCGCAATGTATTATGCAAAGTAAACCAAAACTAATGCGCATTAATATAGATGGTGCCTTAAAAAATGGAGTGGTATCTAAAGATATTATTTTGTATATCATCGCACAAATTTCAGCAAGTGGTGCTACTGGTTATTTTGTAGAATATGCAGGATCAGCTATACGAGCATTAAGTATGGAAGCGCGCATGACTATTTGCAATATGAGTATTGAAATGGGCGCGAGAGGGGGCATGATAGCGCCCGATCAAACAACTTATGATTATATGCAAGGAAGAATGTTTGCACCAAAGGGCGCAGCATGGGAACAAAAATTAGCAGCTTGGAAAGAATTGTATACGGATGCAGACGCAAAATTTGATATGGAAATAAATATTGTAGCAGAAGCTATTGATCCGATGATAACTTACGGCACCAATCCAGGTATGGGCTTATCTATTCAAGGAAAACTACCAACTATTGAAAGTTTCGAGGATGCTACCGAAAAACAAAATTATGAGAAGGCCTTAAAATACATGGGTTTAACAGCAGGACAAACTTTAATAGGCATGCCCGTACAAAATGTATTTATAGGTTCATGTACTAATTCAAGAATTGAAGATTTTAGATTGGTGGCTTCCATTATAAAAGGAAAACAAAAACACCCGGATATTAAAACATTAATTGTACCAGGATCGCAAGAGGTAGCCAAGCAAATAAAAGCAGAGGGCTTAGATAAAATATTTGAAGCAGCCGGCGTAGAAATAAGACAAGCAGGATGTAGTGCTTGTTTAGGAATGAATGAGGATAAAATTCCTGCAGGAGAATATTGTATCAGTACCAGCAACAGAAATTTTGAAGGAAGACAAGGTGCAGGTGCAAGAACTTTATTGGCAAGCCCATTAACTGCAGCTGCAGCTTTATTAACAGGAAAAATAACAGACATCAGAGAAATTTTAAATTAGTCTAAAGATTATTTTAAAAAATTTGAAAATAAATTGAAGAAGAGAAAATAAGAATCGTATGCAATCATTACAAAAAATAATAAGCAGGTTTATTCCTTTACGAATCGAAAACGTAGACACGGATCAAATTATACCTGCGCGTTTTTTAAAAGCTACTACTAAAGATGGTTTTGGAAAAAATTTATTCAGAGACTGGAGATATGAAAATGACGATGAAGCTAAGCCCAAGGCCGATTTTGTTTTAAATCAAAAACAATATGCGGGAGAAATATTGGTCGCTGCAAAAAATTTCGGATGCGGATCATCTCGCGAGCATGCTGCATGGAGTATTCAAGACTATGGCTTTAAGGTAGTGGTATCTAGTTTTTTCGCAGATATTTTTAAGAACAATGCCTTAAACAATGGTGTATTGCCAGTTACAGTAACGGATGCATTCTTACAACAAATATTTGCACTCGACGCCAAGGATACTTTAACGGTAGATTTAGAAAAACAAACCATCACCATTGATGCAACTGGTGCTACCCAAAAATTTGAAATCAATTCTTATAAAAAAACATGCTTATTAAATGGATATGACGACATCGATTATTTATTAAGCATGAAAACAGAAATTGAAGCCTACGAAAAAGCGAATCAATCATCAACGAATTAATTAGAAAAGGATATGAAAAAGAAAATAGCAGTTATATTAGGAGATGGCATTGGACCAGAAGTGACGGAGCAGTCAAAGAAAGTTTTAAATACGATTGCTAAACATTTTAATCATGAGTTTAGTTACGAGCATGCGATGATGGGCGCTTGTGCTATTGATGCAACAGGCAATCCATTACCCGATGAAACTATTAAAATATGTTTGGCCAGTGATGCCATTTTATTTGGTGCCATTGGAGATCCAAAATATGATAATGATCCTACTGCTAAAGTGCGACCAGAGCAAGGCTTGTTAAAATTGAGAAAAGAATTACAATTATTTGCGAATATCAGACCAGTGACTACTTATGCTGCTTTGCAACATTTAACTCCTTTAAAGCCAAAGTATTTAGAGAATGTAGATTTTGTAATTTATAGAGAATTAACAGGAGGCATTTATTTTGGTGCAAAAAGTTTAAGCGAAGATGGAACTATTGCAAGAGATGATTGTTCCTATTCAGTAACAGAAATCGAACGCATTGCGCATTTGGCTTTTAAGCATGCACAAAAAAGAAGAAAAAAATTAACCTTAGTAGACAAGGCCAATGTATTAGAAACATCCCGCTTGTGGAGAAAAGTAGTACAAGCCATTGCTAAAGAATACAATGATGTAGCCGTTGATTATTTATTTGTTGATAATGCAGCTATGCAAATCATTTTAAATCCTGCGCAGTTTGATGTGGTATTGACCGAAAATTTATTCGGAGATATTATTAGTGATGAAGCATCGGTATTAGCAGGTTCATTGGGTTTATTGCCTTCAGCCTCTGTAGGCAATACGGTGGCATTGTTTGAACCGATTCATGGATCCTATCCACAAGCAAAAGGAAAAGATATTGCCAATCCATTGGGATCTATTTTATCATCCGCTATGTTATTGGACCATTTTGGATTAAGCCAAGAAGCGAATTTGGTAAGAGATGCGGCAACTTGGTGTTTAAACAGTGGCTTTGTGACCAAGGACATCGATCCAATGAATAGTTATACGACTACTGCTATAGGAGATTTGATTTGTGAGTATATCGAGAAGCAAGTAACGGGTGAAGGGCATGTGCATCATGAAAGATTGCATAAGTCAACCATCATCTAACAAACATTCGTCTTAAGGTTAGGCGATAAAAGGGGTGTAATTTTACCAACTGTTTTTTAAAAAGCAGAAGATAAAAAAGAGTAAGGAAAATAAAGAGGAAGGAAAAAAAGTAAAAGAAAGTACAAGAGAATAGAAGCTAAAAGATAAAATAAAAAGATGGAACTAAATAAATATTCAAAAACGATCACCTTAGATCCAACGCAACCAGCAGCGCAAGCAATGTTTTATGGTATTGGATTAACCGATGCCGATTTACAAAAAGCGCAAGTAGGAATTGTGAGTATGGGCTATGATGGCAATACTTGTAATATGCATTTGAATGCATTGGCCGATCAAGTAAAGAAAAGCATTTGGGAAAATGATTTAGTGGGATTGACTTTTCATACCATTGGGGTGAGTGATGGTATGAGCAATGGAACCCCAGGGATGCGTTATTCCTTAGTGAGTCGTGATGTAATTGCAGATAGTATTGAAACCGTTTGTGGTGCACAATATTATGATGCGTTAATTACTGTACCGGGTTGTGATAAAAATATGCCAGGTTCATTAATAGCTATGGGCAGATTAAATCGTCCATCGATTATGTTGTATGGAGGAACCATAGCACCAGGTCATTACAATGGACAGGATTTAAATATTGTATCTGCATTTGAAGCATTGGGACAAAAAATTGCCGGACAATTATCAGACGCTGATTTTAAAGGAATTGTACAACATGCTTGTCCAGGGGCAGGTGCATGTGGTGGAATGTATACAGCCAATACCATGGCCGCAGCCATAGAAGCATTAGGAATGAGTTTACCCTATTCCTCTTCTAATCCAGCATTGAGTGAAGAGAAACAACAAGAATGCAGAGATGCAGGAAAAGCCATTCGATTATTATTAGAACGCGATATTAAGCCGCGTGATATTATGACCCGTAAAGCATTTGAAAATGCAGTAGCGGTGATTATGGTATTAGGAGGAAGTACGAATGCAGTATTGCATATGATTGCGATGGCAAAGAGTGTGGGCGTGGCTTTCACGCAGGATGATTTTCAAACCATCAGTGATAAAATACCAGTCTTGGCCGATTTCAAACCATCAGGAAAATATTTAATGCAGGACTTGCATCAATATGGAGGCGTACCTGCGGTGATGAAATATATGTTGGCACAGGGATGGTTGCATGGAGATTGTTTAACCGTGACTGGAAAAACTATTGCAGAAAATTTAGCAGCCGCGCCCAATTTAGATTTTGAACAACAAAAAATAATTTATCCAAAAGAGCAACCAATAAAAGCAACAGGCCATTTACAAATTATGTATGGCAATTTAGCCACAGGTGGAAGTGTTGCAAAAATTTCTGGTAAGGAAGGAGATATGTTTGAAGGGCCAGCGCGTGTATTTGATGGAGAGCATGCATTAATTGAAGGCATCAATTCAAAAAAGATACAACCAGGAGATGTAGTGGTAATCAAAAATGTAGGACCTATTGGAGCACCAGGAATGCCAGAGATGTTAAAACCAACATCGGCCATTATTGGCGCGGGCTTAGGAAAGTCGGTGGCTTTAATTACAGATGGAAGATTTAGTGGTGGCACCCATGGATTTGTGATAGGACATATTACACCCGAAGCCTATAAAGGAGGATTGATTGGACTAGTAGAAGATGGAGACATTATAGAATTGAATGTACCAAAAAGAACGATGACTTTAAAAGTGGAGGAAGCCACTATAGCAAAAAGAAGAGCAGCACAACCAACTCCGGTTTTAAAAGCAACCAATGGTGTGTTATGGAAATATGCACAGTTGGTAAAAGACGCAAGTGAAGGATGTGTAACCGACCAGGCTTAAAAAGAAAATTATGGCAACGAAAACATTAGAAAAAGAACAAGGGGAACTACTTTCAAAAGTAGCAGTACCAACCAAAAAATTAACAGGATCACAAGCAGTATTAGAAGCTTGTATCGCAGAAGGAGCAGATACCATTTTTGGTTATCCAGGCGGTGCTATTATGCCTATCTATGATGCATTGTATGATTATAATGATAAACTAACACATATATTAGTCAGACATGAACAAGGCGGAATCCATGCTGGGCAAGGCTATGCGCGTACATCGGGTAAAGTGGGTGTGGTATTTGCCACCAGTGGACCAGGGGCTACCAATTTAGTAACGGGGTTAGCCGATGCCATGATTGATAGTACACCATTGGTATGTATCACAGGACAAGTGTTTGCACATTTATTAGGAACGGACGCATTTCAGGAAACGGATATTATTAATATTACCATGCCGGTAACCAAATGGAATTATCAAATAACAGATGCGACTGAAATTCCAGGTATATTGGCTAAAGCATTTTATTTAGCAAGAAGTGGCAGACCTGGTCCGGTATTAATAGACATTTCAAAAAATGCACAAATACAATCTTTCGATTATGAAGGATATACACCTTGCAACCATATAAGGAGTTATCGACCAACACCAGTTATTCGAAAAAAATATATTGACGAAGCCGTAGCATTAATTAACAATGCAAAAAAACCATTGGTGATTTTTGGACAAGGGGTGATTTTAGGAAAAGCAGAAAAAGAATTTAAAAAATTTATAGAGAAGTCGGGTATGCCAGCTGCCTGGACCATATTAGGTTTAAGTGCTTTGCCCACTGACCATCCACAAAATGTAGGTATGTTGGGCATGCATGGAAATTATGGACCTAATGTATTAACCAATGAATGTGATGTATTGATAGCGGTAGGTATGCGCTTTGACGATCGTGTAACAGGAAGATTGGATAAATATGCAAAGCAAGCCAAAGTGATTCATTTAGATATAGATCCATCCGAGATAGATAAAAATGTAAAAGCAACAGTAGGCGTTTGGGGGGATTGTAAAGAAACCTTGCCTTTGCTTACTTTAGGCCTACAAGAAAAAGATAGATCAGAGTGGTTAAAAGTATTTGCCGATTATACACAACAAGAATACGATCAATGTATTAAAGAGGAAATATATCCTACTGGAAAAGAAATGACCATGGGTGAAGTGATCAGAATTGTAAATGAAACTACCCAGGGTAATGCCATAATGGTTACCGATGTAGGACAACATCAAATGGTTACTTGTAGGTATGCGAAGTTTAATGAATCCAGAAGTAATGTAACATCTGGTGGATTAGGCACGATGGGTTTTGGTTTGCCTGCAGCCATTGGTGCAAAGTTTGGAGCACCCGAAAGAACCGTAATTGGTGTAATAGGAGATGGTGGTATCCAAATGACCATTCAGGAATTTGGAACCATTATGCAAACAGGCGTGGATGTAAAAATTATGATTTTAAACAATCAGTTTTTAGGCATGGTGCGTCAGTGGCAGGAATTATTTAATGAGAAGCGTTATTCATTTGTTGATATACAAAGCCCCGATTATGTGATGGTAGCCAAAGCATACGGCATTGCGGGAGCTAAAGTAGAAGACAGAAAAGATCTTGTGCAAGCAATAGAAACCATGTTGGCACATAAGGGATCTTATCTATTAGAAGTAATGGTAGGCAAAGAGAACAATGTATTTCCTATGGTACCACAGGGTTGTAGCGTTAGTGAAATAAGACTTAAGTAAAGTTGACATAAAATATAAAACCAGATACTATGGAAACAAATACGGAAAAACAAGAATACACCATAACGGTGTATACCGAAAACCAAGTAGGGTTGTTAAATCGTATTGCCATTATTTTTTCTCGCAGAAAAATAAATGTCGAAAGTTTAAATACCTCGCCTTCGGAAATTGCGGGCATACATCGTTTTACCATTGTGGTGATGGAGTCCCGTGATATCGTCTTAAAAGTGGTAAGACAAATTGAAAAGCAAGTAGAAGTATTAAAAGCTTATTTCAATACCAACGACGAAATAGTATGGCAGGAATTGGCATTGTATAAAGTATTGTCGGAAGAAATTACGGAGAAAGTGAAAGTAGAAAGATTATTAAGAGAATATGGTGCGCGCGCGGTGGCCATTAGAAAAGATTTTATCGTATTTGAGACAACTGGGCATAGAGAAGAGACCAATAAATTGATGAAAGCTTTGGAGCCCTTTGGCTTGGTAGAATTTGTACGAAGCGCGCGCGTGGCAATTATCAAAGAAAGTAGTGGTTTCCATGAAAAGTTAAAAGACTTTGAAAAAAGAGAACCTAGTGAAGATGTGATAGAAAATGAATACTTAGGGAAAAGAGAAGCGGTATTTACGATGTAATCATTCTAATCAATAATCATCAACAATAAATAAAAATAAAAAGTAACAATCAATTCATTAAATAATAAAAAAACACAAATTAAATTTAAAGTAAAATGGCAAAATTAAATTTTGGCGGAACAGAAGAAAATGTAGTAACTCGTGACGAGTTTCCATTAGCGAAAGCACAGGAAGTATTAAAAAACGAAACCATTGCAGTGATAGGCTATGGTGTACAAGGACCAGGACAAGCATTGAACCAAAAGGAAAATGGTGTAAATGTTATTGTTGGGCAACGTAAAAATTCAAAAAGTTGGGATAAGGCCATCGCTGATGGATTTGTACCAGGTACTACTTTATTTGAAATAGAGGAAGCTTTAGAAAAAGGAACCATTATATGTTATTTATTAAGTGATGCTGCACAAATTGCAATGTGGCCAACCGTAAAAAAACATTTAACCAAAGGTAAAGCCTTATATTTCTCTCATGGCTTTGGTATTACTTTTAACGAACAAACAGGCATTATACCTCCTTCTGATGTGGATGTATTTTTAGTAGCACCTAAAGGTTCTGGAACTTCTTTAAGAAGAATGTTTTTACAAGGCCGTGGGTTGAATTCTAGTTATGCCATATTCCAAGATGCTACAGGAAAAGCTTGGGATAGAGTAATTGCATTAGGTATTGCTATTGGATCAGGTTATTTATTTGAGACCGATTTCAAAAAAGAAGTATTCTCTGATTTAACAGGAGAGCGTGGAACATTGATGGGTGCTATCCAAGGAATTTTTGCTGCACAATATGAAGTGTTGCGTAAAAACGGTCACTCACCTTCAGAAGCATTTAACGAAACGGTAGAAGAGTTAACACAATCATTAATGCCATTAGTAGCAGAAAATGGAATGGATTGGATGTATGCCAACTGTTCTACAACTGCACAAAGAGGTGCCTTGGATTGGTGGAAAAAATTCCGTGATGCCACTTTACCTGTATTTAGTGATTTATACAATAGTGTAGCAACTGGTAAAGAATCTGCACGTTCTATCGATTTAAATAGCAAAGCAGATTACCGTGAAAAATTAGAAGTGGAATTAGCCGAATTGCACAATAGTGAAATGTGGCAAGCTGGAAAAACTGTAAGAAGTTTACGCCCCGAGAATCAACCTGCAAAATAAAAGCAGTTTGAAAATTATTATTCTTTAAAAGAATAATATTAAAGAGAAAGAATATGAGTGAAGTAAAGAAAATAAATAAGCCTGCACTGGATATTGAGGGAGCAGCCATAAGATTGAAGTCGGTGGTTAACCATACCCCACTTCAGTACAATGCGAATTTATCCCGCAAATACCAGTGCAGTGTCTATTTGAAGCGGGAAGATTTACAAATTGTACGTTCTTATAAAATAAGAGGTGCGTACAATATGATGAGCCAAATGACTACCGAACAATTGGCTAAAGGAGTGGTGTGTGCTAGTGCTGGAAATCATGCACAAGGTTTTGCTTACAGTTGTAAAAAACTGGGCGTGAAGGGGGTGGTATTTATGCCAATTCCTTCACCACAACAAAAAGTAAGTCAAACAAAAATGTTTGGCGAAGAATTTGTTGAAGTAAAATTAGTGGGAGATACTTTTGACGATACCGCGGTCGCAGCCAAAGCGTATACTATAGAACATGGTATGACATTTATTCCACCCTTTGATCATCCAGCAATTATCTCAGGGCAAGCCACTGTGGGCGTAGAAATTTTAGAGGACATCAAAGAATTAACTAGTTCTCCTATTGATTATTTATTTATACCAGTAGGAGGCGGTGGATTAACAGCGGGTGTAGGAACTTATTTTAAAATTAAATCGCCAAACACAAAAATCATTGGACTAGAACCAGAAGGAGCGCCTAGTATGTTTTGGGCATTAAATTCCGGTGAGCCAGTTGAATTAGAAAATATAGACAAGTTTGTGGATGGCGCGGCAGTAAAAAGAGTGGGAGATATTACTTTTAGTTTTTGTAAAGATGCCATAGATGATATGCATTTGGTGCCAGAAGGAAAAATATGTACTACTATATTACAGATGTACAATGAAGAAGCCATTGTGGTAGAACCAGCGGGGGCTATGAGTGTAGCTGCCTTGGATGATTATGCAGAACAAATAAAAGGGAAGCATATAGTTTGTATAGTGAGTGGAGGTAATAATGATATTGCCCGTATGCAAGAAATAAAAGAAAGGTCATTAATCTATGAAGGATTAAAACACTATTTTTTAATACGATTTGCGCAAAGGCCAGGCTCCTTGAAAGAGTTTGTGAATAAGGTTTTGGGGCCTCATGATGATATTACCCGATTTGAGTATATTCAAAAACACAATAAGGAAGCAGGTCCGGCTTTGGTAGGGTTGGAATTAAAATCAAAGTTAGATTACAATGCAGTTATTACCAATTTGAAAAAGTATCAAATCAATTACGAAGAAATTAATAAAGACGATAATATATACGGTTACTTAATATAAAATAGTTAAACAAGAAAGGGTTATGCAGGTTTTAAAATTTGGAGGAAGTTCGGTAGGAAGTGCAGAGGCAATCAATAAAATGATTGCTATTGTAATTAATAGCATGAAGAAAGAGCCCACTATTGTGGTGGTGTCTGCAATGAGTGGAATTACGGATCAATTGTTAATGTTGGCTCAAACTGCTTCTAAGGGGAATGAAGCTTATAAAACAATAGTAGAAACCATTGAACAAAAACATTTAGATGTTGTACGCGCTTTATTGCCCATACAACAACAAAGTGCTACTTTAAGTTTGGTAAAACAATTAACCAATGAATTAGAGGCCAATTGTGAAGGATTGTTTATGCTCAAAGAATTGTCTATGCGCATGCAGGACAAAATAATCAGTTATGGGGAATTATTATCTTCTAAAATTATTTCAGCCACTTTTGAATCCAAAGGGATTAAACAACAATGGGTGGACTCTAGAAATTTAATAAAAACAAATACTAATTATTTTAATGCAGCGATAGAAAAGGACTTGTCGTATAAAAACATTCAAACTTATTTTGCTGCGCCAGACAATAAATTTGATTTATATGTAGCACCAGGCTTTGTTGCCTCTGATGAACAAGATAATACAACCACTTTGGGTAGAGGAGGTTCTGATTATACGGGAGCTATTTATGCAGCCGCTTTGGAAGTAACTGCCTTAGAAATATGGACGGATGTGAGTGGAATGATGACTGCCGATCCAAGGATGGTACAAAATGCCAAAGAGATTCCTGAGATATCTTATCAAGAAGCCATGGAATTATCTCATTTTGGCGCTAAAGTAATTTATCCTCCGACCATACAACCGGTCATGCAAAAAAATATACCGGTTTGGATAAAAAATACTTTTGACCCAGCGCATAAAGGAACTATTATTACAAACGAATCGGCAGCAGATAAAAATTTTATAAGAGGCATCTCCAGTATCAAAGACATTTGCTTGTTATGTTTAGAAGGAAGTGGCATGGTAGGTATACCAGGTTTCTCCAAAAGATTGTTTGATGCTTTAGCCAAAAAGCAAATCAATATTATTTTAATAACACAAAGTTCTTCGGAGCATTCAATTTGTGTAGGGGTGAATATGCAGGATGCACATCAAGCAAAAATTGCAGTGGATGCAGAATTTGAGCAGGAAATAAATACACATAAAGTAGATCCTTTAATTATAGAGAAAGACGTATCTATATTGGCCTTGGTAGGAGAGCAAATGAAAAGTCATCCAGGGGTAAGCGGAAAAATGTTTGGTGTATTGGGCCGCAATGGAATTAATGTAAGAGCGATAGCCCAAGGATCTTCAGAAAAAAATATTTCAGCTGTGATTGCTACGCAGGATGTGCGTAAGGCTATCAACGTTTTACATGAAGAGTTTTTTGAAACCTCTTACAAACAAGTAAACGTCTATATTGCGGGTGCAGGAAATGTAGGTAGTAAATTAATTGACCAAATAAAAAAACAGGTTCCTTATTTACAAAAAACCTTAAGGCTACAAATCAATATAGTAGGTATCGCCAATAGTAAAAAGCAATTAATCAATGTAGATGGAATAGACTTAGCTACTTGGCGTGAGCAATTAAAAGAGGCTAAAGCCGGCAATATCACAGAGTATGTAAATGCGATACTTGAGAACAATTTAAGAAATAGCATATTTGTAGATGTAACAGCACATGAAACAGTAGCCAATGTATATACTAGTTTGTTAGAAAAAGCTGTGTCGGTGATTGCTTGTAATAAAATAGCTTGTTCATCACCCTATGAACATTATGCGAAACTAAAATCTTTGGCAAGAGAATACAATGCTTCTTTCTTATTTGAAACCAATGTGGGAGCGAGTTTACCCATCATAGGCACTTTAAATGATTTGATTAGAAGTGGAGATAGCATTAATAAAATTGAAGCAGTTTTATCGGGCACATTAAATTTTGTATTTAACAATTATGCAGGAGGAACGGATGGAAAAACTTTTGCGCAAGTAGTTAAACAAGCACAAGCCGAAGGGTATACCGAACCAGATCCAAGATTAGATTTAGGAGGAACCGATGTGATGCGCAAAATAATGATACTAGCACGTGAAGCCGGATCTAAAATTGAAATGAGTGATATTATTAATGACGCTTTTTTACCAGCCAGTTGTTTTAATGGATCTGTAGATGATTTTTACAATGAAATGGAAAAGCAAGAAGCGCATTTTAAAAAAATATATGAGGCAGCGGCAGCAGAAGGATGTAAATTAAAATTTGTAGCTAAGTTTGAAACCAACGGGAAAACTACTGCTAAAGTAGGTTTACAACATATCAAACCTAGTTCCGATTTTTATCATTTGTATGGCAAAGACAATTTGGTATTGTTTTATAGCATGCGTTATCCAGAGCTGCCATTGGTAGTAAAAGGGGCAGGAGCGGGAGCCGATGTAACCGCATCGGGGGTATTTGCAGATATTATAAGAGCAGCAAGAGTATAATTTTAAATAATATATAAAAATTAAAAATAGAAATAAAATAAAAAATATTAATATAAATCAGCATAGTAGTTTTTGAATTTAAAAATGAATAAAAATTTATTTAAAAAAGTATATAGCATTCACAAGTAGAAAAAAGAATAATTAAAAATGGTTCCTGCAAATCAATGGATTAAAATAAAAGCCCCAGCTACTGTAGCCAATATGGTATGCGGATTTGATATATTGGGCTTTGCAGTGAACAATCCCTACGATGAGATGGAAATTAGGTGGATGGAACGATTGGGTGATGAACCAAGCATTACGATCATCAATATCGATGATTATCAATTGCCCACCGATCCAGAAAAGAATGTAGCCGGTGCTGCTTTACTGGCATTATTAGAAGAGTATGATGAAAAATTAAAAGAAATTTCAATTGAGAAGAACAATTTAGCCAACGCCTCAGGAAATATTCCTAATAATTCTGCTAAAATAAAATTTGAAGTAAAAATAAATAAATTAATAAAACCTGGTAGTGGTGTGGGTTCTAGCGCAGCCAGTTCCGCGGGTGCAGTGGTAGGTGCAAATTATTTAATAGGAAATTTATTTACAAAAGATGATTTAGTACGCTTTGCGATGAATGGTGAAAAACTTGCATCGGGTGTAAAGCATGCCGACAATATTGCACCCTGTATTTTTGGTGGCGTTACTTTGGTAAGATCTATTTTCCCATTGGAAGTAGTGGCCTTGCCTTCACCACAATTATTTGTAACTATTGTACATCCACAAATAGAAGTAAGAACGGCTGATGCAAGAAGCATATTAAGACAAAAAGTATTATTAAAAGAGGCCATTAAACAATGGGGAAATATTGCAGGATTGGTAGCGGGTTTAATGAAATCGGATTATGATTTAATTGGAAGGTCATTAGAAGATGTGATCATAGAGCCAGTGCGATCTATATTAATCCCAGGATTTGACGAATTAAAAAAAGTTTGCAAGCAAGCCGGGGCATTAGGCGGAGGAATATCAGGATCAGGGCCTTCTATTTTTATGCTAAGCAAAACAAAAGAAATAGCTATAGCGGTTGAAAAAGAAATGAATCAATTGTATGATGGTATAGGTTTACCTCATCATACATATGTGACCACTATTAATCAAGCGGGTGTAGCAGTAGAGGCTTAGGATTAGGAGCGAAATTTTGATTTTAATTTATTTGAAATCATTTTTAAAGACTTGTAAAATGATGATTTTTGGATTTCACTTATAAGTAAAGTTCATATTTCACGGAATCAATGGGAATAAAGCTTTTAACTTACAAGGATTTCACTTATAAGTTAAGAAATGGTATTAAAGAATTGAATGGGGACGAGGGTTTTGGTTTATTGTGATTTCACTTATAAGTTAATTTCATAAATGAACATAATAGAGATTAAAATAATTTAAGTAACAAAAATATATTTTTAGACAAATAGGTTTAAATTAAAATAATTAAAAAAGCTATTAAAATATAGTAAATTAAAGTATGCAGTATTATAGTTTAGGGAAACAATCGCCCAATGTTAATTTTAAAACAGCAGCCATTACTGGACAAGCACCAGATAAGGGTTTGTATTTCCCAGCTGAAATCCCTCAATTTACTGCAGCGCAAATTGAATGGTTTAAAACATTAGACAAAGCATCCTTAGCTTTTGAAGTCATGAAACCCTATGTGGGCGGCACTATCGACGATGCCTCCTTACAACAAATATGTGCGGAGACCATTGATTTTGATTTTCCTTTAGTACCAATCACTCAAAACATTTTAAGTTTAGAATTATTTCATGGGCCTACCTTAGCTTTTAAAGATGTAGGGGCCAGATTTATGAGTAGGTGTTTGGGTTATTTTTCAAAACAAGAAAAAGCTGCATCAGCATCAAGTCCAATAGCTAGTCCAATAACTAGTCCAATAACTAGTTCAATAACGAGTCCAATATCAAAAGCAACACCGCAACTAACAACAAAATCAACACCCCAAGTAACAACAAAACCAACAACGGTATTGGTAGCTACCAGTGGTGATACTGGTGGTGCAGTGGCCAATGGTTTTTTAGGAGTGGAAGGCGTTAATGTAATCATCTTATATCCCAAAGGGAAAGTTAGCCCCATACAAGAATTACAATTAACTACTTGCGGACAAAATATTACAGCGCTAGAAGTAGATGGGAGTTTTGATGATTGTCAAGCTATGGTAAAAGAAGCTTTTATGGATGGGGAATTAAATCAACAATATAATTTAACATCGGCCAATTCAATTAATGTGGCCAGATGGTTGCCACAACAATTGTATTATTTTTTTGCATGGCAACAATGGGTAAAACAATACCAGGATACTAATGGCAATTACCCAACTATGAATATTGTAGTACCTAGTGGTAATTTTGGAAATATATGTGCGGGTATGATGGCCAAAGCAAGTGGCTTACCCTTGGGACATTTTGTAGCAGCCTGTAATGCCAATGATGTAGTGACGAGGTATTTAGCAACTGAAAAATATGAAATACATCAAGCTATCGCCACAGTTTCCAATGCCATGGATGTAGGCAATCCAAGTAATTTTGTAAGAATTATGGAGATCCTTCAAAATAATTTTACCAATTTAACGGAGTCCTTAACTAGTTATAGTATCAGTGATGCCACCACTAAATCAACAATAGCCAGGGTATACAAGACAGACAATTATACTCTAGATCCTCATGGGGCAGTGGCTTTTGCAGCAGCAGAAATATATTTATCTCAAATAAATGCTGAAAAAAACATTAGGGACACAATTAACGCTGACACATCTGATACAAATAATATAAATAATACAGCTACACTCAATAACTTGAACTCAAAAGCAATTATTCTAGAAACAGCTCATCCAGTAAAGTTTCCAGAAGTGGTGGAGGAAGCCATTGGAGAAAAAATAGCTATACCCGCTTCTGTTCAATTTTTACTAGACAAACAAAAAGTCTCTATCCCCTTGGCGGCTAACTATGCTGCATTTAAGCAATGGATGTTACAATAAAGATTGACTAATAAAAAGAGCCCCAACGTAGGAGGCTCTTTACAAAATGCTATTTAGAAATCAATTATTTATTGATCACTAATTTTTTATGATCGCGTCTAACTTTTTTAGCGTTCACTAAATAATCATTGGCCGCATCACGGTAACCCAATGTTAAAGCAACAGTGCTGTGTAAGCCTAAAGCTTGTAATCCTAATACTTCATCTACTGCAGTTGGAACAAAACCTTCCATAGGTGTTGCATCAATTTGTTCAGAAGCTGCTGCTACTAAACCAAAGCCTAAAGCAATATAGGCTTGTTTATCAGCCCATATTCTAGCTTGATCGGCGCTTAAGTTTTTTAATGAACCATTAATGTAACCAGCAAATTCATTTAATGAATCTACTGTAACACCTCTTTGTTCAGCAATGTCTTGCATGTATTCTGCTACTTCTTTTTCAGTAACATTATTCCAAGCAGCAAAAACAATAACTGCCGAACCATCCACAATTTGTGATTGATTGTAAAAGGCAGGTTGTAATTTTTTTCTTGTTTCTTCATCTTCTACTACAATAATAGAATACGGAGTTAATCCAAAAGCACTAGGCGCTAAACGAGTAGCTTCTATAATGTGGTTTAATTTTTCAGCAGGAATTTTAGTCCCGTTCATTTTTTTTACAGCGTAGCGCCATTGTAATGCATCTAATAATTTCATGGTATTTTTTTTAAGTGTATGTTTTCAATGTTTGAACATCAAAACTAAATGATTTTACTCATTCAGGCAAGAATATTTTTAATAAAGGTATGTAAATCAGTCAATTATAATAACACCAATTTTGCTAAAAGGTTCAAAATCAAGTAGATAATTACTTGTATTCGATTAATGGCGTAACTTTAGGGTACTTTATTAATATGCTGTATTCTAAAACCATAAGATCGTTTATTGCACTACTCATGTTGGTGGTTTTTGCATTTAGCATTACCTCTCAAAAAACGATTCATGATTTAGTAGCAAAACATACGGATAAAGTTAAATGTGATGTACATAAAGATTTACCTATTGATCAGGTAGAAAATTCAACCATTCATTGTTCGCATGAAAATTTAGTAGTGGCTTCGCCATTTGCTGATTTTAGCTTTCAAATTATATTAACACATCCACTTATTGCATTGGTTCAGAATACACCAATGATCGCGTTTAATTTTTCTGCGCAAAATACATCTTTAGATTCTCGAGGACCTCCTGTAGCTTAATGTAAATTAAACAAAGCACTTCAATTACTGAAGGCCTTGTTGTATTCTTTTCACTTTTAAAAAAAGGTGTTAAGAATAATCATTTTCATTAAGATTAAACATAAAGTAATGTTCAAATATTTTTCTATAACTGCGCTTCTTTTATTTTTGACTATAAATATAGTACAAGCAAAACCATTGCTAGATAAGGTTTTAATGTATGGTAAAGTGGTGGATCAGTTAACAGGACAAGTTTTAGAAGGGGCCTCCATCTATTTTCCTGAATTAAAAAAAGGTGTAGCCACCAATAACAAAGGAGCTTATCAAATAAGTTTAACCCCTGGTAAATATCTATTAGAAGTAAGTTATATAGGCTATACTTTACAAACCATTAATGTAGATGTACAAAATACGCTCGAAAAGGATTTTGCGTTAAATCACAATGTGGTAGAAAATACCAATGTAACAGTAACTAGTTTTTTACGCGCCACCTCTAGTAAAAGAACACCCACCCCAATAAGTATATTAAGAAAAGAAGATTTATTTAAAGGAGCAGCTACTAATTTTATCGACGCCCTTTCTAAAACACCAGGGGTGACGCAATTAACCACGGGGCCAGCTATTTCTAAACCTATTATACGCGGTCTAGGCTACAATAGGGTAGTGGTTTTAAATGATGGGGTCAAACAAGAAGGACAACAATGGGGCGATGAACATGGAATAGAAATTGATGAATACAATGTAAGCCGTACCGAGGTTTTAAAAGTACCCGCTTCTATCATATATGGCAGTGAAGCCTTATCGGGTGTTATTAATATCGTATCCAATGTACCTGTAGCGGATGGAATTATAAAAGGAAATTTGTTTACTAATTATCAAACTAATAATCAATTGCAAGGCTATCATTTTGATATTTCGGGTAATAAGCATGGTTTGGTATGGGGCTTTAATGGTTCTAGTAAAAAAGCATCCGATTATAAAAACAAATACGATGGGTATGTTTTTAATTCAAAGTTTAGCGAATTAAATGGAAGTGCTTTTATAGGCGTAGAAAAAGATTGGGGTTATAGTCATTTTATTGTAAGTGAGTTTACACAAAAATTAGGCATGATCGAAGGCGCCCGAAATGAACAAGGACAATTTACGAAAGACATAGTACAAGGGATTGGCAATAATGCCAGTATAGCAAGCATCGCAGCCACTGATGCAGATTTTAGTTCTACCAATCCTCAAATTCCCTATCAATCTATTCAGCACACAAAATTTATTTTAGACAATAGTATTAACTGGGGTACTGGAAAATTAAAAGCGAATATTGCTTATCAGCGCAATCAAAGACAAGAGTTTGGAAATGTGATGGATCCAACGGAGAAAAGTTTATACTTTGATTTAGGTACGTTAAATTATTCCTTTCAATATTTATTACCAGAGACCAATAATTGGAAACATACCATTGGGGTGAGTGGGATGAATCAAGACAATAAAAATAAAGGTGTCGAAACTTTAATACCTGCTTACAGTGCAGTAGAATTAGGGTTGTTCTTTTTTACACAAAAGCATATTAATCAATTGTATTTAAGTGGTGGATTAAGAATAGATAAAAAAGGAATTGAGTTTAATGGATTGCAAAAAGATTATGGAGACTTAGCGGGGTCATTTGGTGCTACTTATGAAGCCGATAATAATGTAGTGTATAAATTCAATGTGGCAAGGGGTTATAGAGCACCCAATTTATCCGAGTTGGGTAGTAATGGGGCACATGAAGGAACCAACAGATATGAATATGGCAATACCAATTTGTTATCAGAAAAAAGTTTACAATTTGATTTAGGAACTGAGTGGAGTAATGAGCATATATCAATTGCAGGTAATTTGTTTTACAATATGGTGACGGATTATATTTTTTATCAAAAATTAATAGCCGTTAAAGGGGGTGATTCTATTATTGTAAAAGACAATAAAAACTTTTATGCCTTTGCTTATCATCAACAAAATGCGCATTTATTTGGAGCAGAAGGAAATATAGATATTCATCCACATCCATTGGACGGCTTGCACATTGAAAACACTTTATCTTATGTAAGAGGTGTATTTAATGAAGCTGTTGACGGAAGTACGAACTTACCCAATATCCCTACTTTTAGATGGATCTCAGAATTAAGATACGAACTATCCAATGAGACAAACAATTATAAAAACACTTATTTGTCTTTACAATTGGATAATGTAGCCGCACAAAATAATCCATTTACAGGCTATCATACCGAAACAAAAACACCTGGTTATAGTTTAATCAATATAGGATTGGGAACACAAGTGTTAAATAAAGGAAAACAATTATTTAGTATTTCCTTGTTTGCTCAAAATGTAACCGATGTTGCGTATCAAAATAGTTTAAGCCGATTAAAATACACCGATGAGAATTTGTTTACAGGCAGAGTTGGCGTATTTAATATGGGCTGCAATTTTAGTTTGAAAATTAATGTACCCTTGCAGTTTAATTAAGTTTTTATTAAGATTAAATCATATAGTCCTATTCTTTACAAATCATAGTATATAATAATGTAACATTTGGCTAAGATTACAAGATTAACAACCAAAATTTATTATATCCTTAACGGTCATTAATTTACCTTTGTGTCAATCCCCCCCATAATAGTTCTTAATGCGTAAAATATTTTTTCATATTGCCATCATCGTTTTACTCAGCATCGTATTAAGTGCTTGTCAACATGATAATATTACCATCCATGCGGGTATTTCATTGGATACCATTTTAGTAGTAAAACCACCAGTAGGAACGCCTACTACCCCAACTGGAGGCACTCCAGCCACCGTCTCGGATACAGTCTGTTTTAATTCGGATATATTACCATTGTATGTAAGTTATTGTGGATCGGCAGGATGTCATGATGCGAATTCCCATAGAGAAGGGGTAATTACTACCGACTATGGACATATCATGAATGGCATCAAAGCAAAGAATTCAAGCGGCAGTAAGTATTATACCATTATCAATAATGGGATGCCTCCAAGGGGAAGTACACAAATGACTACCACCCAAATAGCACTCATCAAAAAGTGGATCGATCAAGGGGCATTAAATACACAATGTATCAATGTATGTGACACGACTAATTTTACTTATGCAAACGCTATACAAACCATACTAGCCAACAATTGTGGAGGCTGCCATGGTACTCAGCCTGGATCTTTAAATGTTTATTTAGGCGATTATAACAGCGCCAAAACCTATATCACCAATAATAAAGACCTATTCTTAAAAGCCATCAATTACTCAAATACATTATCTACATTACAACAAATGCCTCCATCTGCAAAAATGCTAGATTGTAAAATTATTCAAATTCAAAAATGGATACAAAATGGCTATCCTCAATAAAATGCAAGTCAAACAAAAAAAAATATTTATTGGAATAGCAATGCTATTATTTAGTGCTTGCTATTATGATAAAAAAGATCAAGTGTATCCGCAAGTAATAGTGCCTACCTGCGATACCACCAATATTAATTATAGTGTCACGGTAACTAAGATTTTGAATGCCAATTGTACCAGTTGTCATGGAGCCAATGCGAATAGTTTAGGCGCAGGCATTGTTTTAAATACCTATGCAACAGTAAAGCCTTATATTACTAATGGCCGCTTGGTGAATTCAATACTACAAAATGGAAATGCTTCCCCTATGCCTAAAAATATGGCCAAGATGGATGTGTGTAGTATCAATAAAATTATTTTATGGGTGAATAAAGGGGCATTAAATAATTAGAGGTAAAATCCAAAACATACAAAACTCGAATAAAAAAAGGGGAAAAAAGAAAAAAAGTAAAATAAACGAAAAATAATAAAATAAAATAATCTCAAATCATCTCAAATAATCATCTCAAATATTTTACAATGAAATTAATACCCACTATAAAAACAACTACTGTAGCCTTTTTATTGATTATAGGTTTACAACTAAGTTGTGTGCAAAATGTAACTGCACAAAAAGTGTATGCTACTAAAACTGGCCAATTATTTTTCAATGCCACAGGAGGTTTAGAGAAAATTGCAGCCATCAATAATCAAGTAGACACTAAGTTTGTGGAAACTACTGGGCAAATTATATTTGGCGTATTAATCAAAGGCTTCAAATTTGAGAACCAATTAATGGAAGACCATTTTAATGAGAACTATATGGAATCGACACAATTTCCGAAAGCCGATTTTAAAGGCTACATTAAAAATATAAAAGAAGTTGATTTTACAAAAGATGCTACTTATCCTATACAAATAGAAGGTACTTTAACTATACATGGCATGCCTCAAAAAGTAAGTACCAATGGAACCTTACAAATAAATGAAGGTAAGCCAGCCATTGTTGGGGAGTTTAGTATTAAAATAAAAGACTACGGTATTAAAGGATTGTATATAGGTGAAAAAATTGCCAATGAGGCTAAGATAAAAGTGAATTGTAAATATCAAAATTAAAACTATGTTTTTACGAACACTATGCCTAAGTGCCCTATTACTATTGCTGCTATCAATACAAGTTACTGCACAAACTGTCGATTTATTTGCAGAACAAAATAATGCAAGCGGCAACGATATTACTACTGGTACATTTAAATCTACCAGAATAGTCAATGGGCAATCTATTGAAAATGTGGGGGCGGGGGTATTAGATTTTAGAATCTTACATCGCTTTGGAGCATTGAGTGATGGGGGCTATAATTTTTTTGGATTGGATCAAGCCACTATGCGATTAGGTTTAGATTATGGAATCA
>Ga0209829_10000907_pt1 | contig 25280 bp, 26 predicted proteins | sample C_140205_EF_Meta_FD_187311 | JGI IMG/M metagenome (GOLD analysis project Ga0209829, IMG submission 187311) | Freshwater microbial communities from Lake Croche, Canada to study carbon cycling - C_140205_EF_MetaG (SPAdes) (version 2) | ecosystem: Environmental > Aquatic > Freshwater > Lake... | reverse complement strand
TATTTTAAAGTAAAAAATCAAAAATTTATTGGTAACATGTTATATATTGGTAAGTTGTATAATAAAAAAATTATATCAACCGAAATTATTAATGGTATATGTAATGATGTTATAACCAAGATAAATGACGATATTAAAAATATTGATTTGGTTGAATATTTAATTGAGATGTTAACTATATTGGAAGACTATCCTAACATGGAAAAAATTACAAATGATTTAAATGAATTACAACCTAAATTAACAAGCAGAATTAAATATTTGGTTTTAAATTTTATTGATTCCTGTAGAACAAATAATGAAATGAGAGACAGAAAAGAACAAGAAATAGAAGATAATAAAAAAGAAATGATACTTCGTAATTCTGTTGAAACCTATAACAATTTAATTATGGAATATATGATTAATAATTCAATGGATGATTTTTTGAATGCAATAAAGAAGAATGTTAATGGTGAAATAATTTTAGCATTTTTAAGAAAGTATAATCCTAGATGTGAGGATAAACTAATATTATTATTAAATAAGTTATTAGAAAAGAAAATTATAAATAAAAGTGTTATACATGAAAAAATAGAATTATATGAAACAAATGGTGAATTAGAGGATATAATGGAAGAATGCCCTATAATAACTAAATTTGTAGAAAAACTGAAAACTATTTTTATATAAATAATTAGATTTATACTAATTAAAGATGAAACCATGGGTCGAAAAACATCGGCCTCAAAAGCTATCAGAAATTGTTCAAGATGATGATATTCTTAAGAAATTAAATAGTATGTTAAAAGATAAATTTATCCCTCATATGGTTGTTGATGGTCATGCAGGAGTAGGTAAAACAAGTTCAATTAAAGCATATATTAAAGAAGTGTATAAAGAGAATTATAATTTGTGTGTTCTTGAATTAAATGCATCAGATGATCGTGGATTAGATATTGTACATGAAAAGATTATTCCGTTTTGTAAAGGTATTGCATTTGATCTATCTGGTGTTAAATTAAACAAAGTTATTATTTTTGATGAGGCAGATAATTTAACAAAAAAAGCCCAAGAGATAATTAGTAATTTGATAAAAGAATATTCTTTGATGACAAGATTTGTTTTTATTTGTAATAATCGAGCGGAAATTGATGAAAAAATTCAATCAAGATGTTTCCCTGTATACTTTCCCAGTATTGGCCACAAGATAAATAATTGTTTAAAAAACATTTTGGATAAAGAGAATATTACATTGAGTAACAATAAGATAGATGAAATAGTAAAATATTCAAATGGGGATATACGTTTGGCAATTAATTTGATTCAGATAGCTACTATTTCAGATTATCCTTTGGATTCAGTATCTTTGTATACATTCAATCAGTATTTGGATAAAATAGTTAAGGGATTATTTACGATGACATTTCAAGAAATGTATGTTGAATATAATAAAATATTGCATATGGGATTTGATGGATATGATATTATTAAATTTTTAATTAAGAAGGTTAGTAATTCGGAGATATCTGATGATGTGAGATTTAGGGCATTGGATATATTGTATCAGTCGTTTATTATAATATCCGATGAAATCGAGTCTGAGTTGCAGATAGTGGCTTGCTTGGTCAAGCTATGCAAATAGCGGAGATTATGCAAATAAACAATAGAAATCATAGATTTCTAAAGCTATGCAAATAGCGGAGATTATGCAAATAGTTTCTAAAGCTATGCAAATAACTCATAATCTAAATATAATATAATCTAATTATATTATATGGAGAGAAATCTAACAATTGATAATTTGAGAGGTATTGCCTTTGGGTTAATGGTATTTCAACATTTATTTTATTTTTATGATGTATCAACTGATTACATTACACATTATAGAGATATAGAAATTGTTAATATTGCTGGTACAATATCTAGAAATTTATTTATTTTATTAGCTGGTTATTCAGTATATATTGCATATAATAAAGAAAAAGAGAAACAGAAAAAAGATTATATTAATAAAAGAATTAATCGATCTATGGAAATATTAGAACATGGTTTACTTATTACAATTGCATCATATTTATTATATCCTGATAAATTTATTCAATTTGGTATATTACATTTCATGGCAGTAGGAACATTATTAATTTCATTTGTAGCACCTGATAAAAGAGCTACTGGTTTAGCATTATTAATAAGTATATTAATGACATATCCTGTAACGAATACGTTTGCAGATGTGATAACTGGATCTAACGCTCCTGGTACTATGATGGATTGGTTTCCTTTAAATAAATGGTTACCTGTCTTATTATCTGGATTAGTAATAGGACAAAATATTGATGTTAAAATTCCTGTATTAGAGTTTAATAATATTATTACGGATGTAGGTAAGAATAGTTTAAATTTATATACGATACATTTATTGATATTAATGGTGGTGTATAGATTTGTTTAAGATTAGATAATAGTTCCTCTAAAACCATCATTACCTCCAGCTGGAATATTATAACAATCATTACAGATAGGACTAGTATTAAGATATAAATCATATCTCCATATTTGATTTCCATTCATTTTAACAACGGGGCATAAATTAGATTTTTTTTTATCACTCGATGTAAACAAAAACATTAACATCTTACCATCAGGATCAGAAGATTTAAAATATGGTTTTGCTCTTTCTACCATGTCCACTGCAGAATTACCAGGTATAGTTATCAATATTACACTTGAGCTACTAGAACCAGAAACATTTAAATTACCAGATACTACTAAATTACCACCTGTATCCAATGTCATGCCAGTAGTACTCCCATTACTAGCTACTCTCCATTCGTGTGTACCATCCCCTGAACCATAATAAGATCTGCCATTTTTACCATAATAAGTTCTAAAGGATTCATCTACGCCTTTAATCCACATGTCAGTACCTAATTTTAAGAATCCATCACCAGTAGTTGAAGATAATTTTAGATTACCACCAACAGTTAAACTTTTAGTTGTAAAAGAATTAGCAAATTCAATTGCCTTATTATTTAAAGTAATTTCTAATGTAGTATTTTTACCAGTTAAAGTATTTAAAATATCAGTAGCTCTATCATTTAAAGAACTGTCTAATGTATCAACCCTACTCTTTAAAGTATTTTCTAATGCAGTAGCCCTATTATTTAATGTACTGTCTAATGTATCAACCCTACTCTTTAAATTAGTTTCTAATGTAGTAGCCCTATTATTTAAAGTAGTGTCTAATGTAGTAACCCTACTATTTATAGTATCTACAATATTTTCATTACCAACAAATAATTTACCATTTATATTAGCATTACCCGTCACCGTTAAATTCCCCGGAGCACTAGCACTAGAACCAATCTGTAAATTACCAGGATTAGTTAAAGTACCATTACCATTTACTAACTTTTGTGCAACCTTAGCTAAAGTAATAATTGAAGAAACCGGGACTAAAGAAGGATCAAAATTTTCTTGCTCTAAAGTAAAATTGTCAAATATAGCAGTTAAAACAAAATAGAGGATTACGGCAAAAATAGAATAATAAAAAAGTTCTTTCATTATAATAAAATTATATAAATTTTATTATAATTTTATCCTAAAAAATAAATTTATGACTTTTTGACCGCACCAGCATATTTTTGTAAGTTATCCGCCAATAACTTCATGGCAGTCTTCTTGACACCTTCCCAGAAAGCAGGGTTCTTCTTGTTAGCTTCAGTTACAGGGTGAGACTTTTGGGCTTCTACCATCGCCATTTGAACTATTTTGGCAGGTACACCAATTTGGTTCATGCCTTTTTCAGCCGCTACTTTTTTTACATCTAAGTGACCCCAGACGTATTTAACTAAGGCACCACGGACTGTGATTTGAGGATTGGCTTCACGTCTGGCTTTCTTGGATTTCTTGCTCTTCTTTGAAACTTTGGATTTCTTGGAAACTTTGGATTTCTTGGAAGCTCTGCGACTAGATTTCTTGGATTTCTTGGATTTCTTGGATTTCTTAGAAGCCTTCTTGGAAGATCTGCGACTAGATTTCTTGCTTTTTTTGGATTTCATGGATTTCTTAGATACTGATCTGCGAGATGATTTCTTAGAAGCTTTGCGAGAAGCCTTTTTGCTTGATCTGCGTTTACCACCTTCTTGAATCATTTATATATATTATAGAAAGTAAATTATTTTGCTTAAAAGTAAATTATTTTAATAGATAAAAAAAATAAAAAAATGAAAAAAATATAAATAAGAAACAATACATACTATATATCAAATAAAGTAACAATGGGTGTACCAAGATTTTTCTCTTGGGTTAATAATAATTACACAGTTATTATTGACCCAATTAAAAAAACAAACGAATTTTATTTTGACTTAAACTGTTTATTACATCCCAAATGTTTTGAAGTAGCAAATGAAATATTAAAAGAAAATCCAGAGTATGATTTAGTTAATAATCAGGATAAAATAGAAGCCAAAATGTTTATAAGAATCATTGAATATATGGAAGAAATTTTAGATTATATTCAACCTACTGATCTAATTTATATTGCTATTGATGGTGTAGCACCTATGGCTAAAATGAAACATCAAAGATTACGCAGATTTAAATCTGTTAAAGAACAAGAGATTCGTAATCAAATATTACAAGCACATAAAAGCCCAATTCTTCAAAAATGGAGTAATTGTGTAATCACACCTGGTACTAATTTTATGAAAAAACTTGCGATAGTTCTCTTAAAATTTTCAAAGAATTATCAACCTAAATACCCTACGAATAATTTAAAAATTATTCTTTCTACATCTAATACTCATGGAGAAGGTGAACATAAAATTCATCAGTTTATGAAAGAACAAACTAACCATCAAGTAACTAGAGTTGTTTATGGTTTAGATGCGGATCTATTATTTTTAACTATGGCAACTCAACTCCCAAAGATTTATGTTTTTCGTGAAGCGGTTCACATTGATGAAAAATCAACCAAAAAGTTTTTAATGGTCGATATGGATCTTTTAAAATCTGGTATTTTTGAAGAGATACAATCTAAAGTTAATAAAGAATTAGATCTTACGAGTGTAATCAATGATTATATTATGATGGGTTTTCTATTAGGAAATGATTTTTTACCTAATATTCCATCATTAACATTATCACCGATTCATCCTAAAATTACGAATGGTTTAGATATTTTATTAAAAATATATCCTGAATTTATTGAAAAGAATGAATACATATCAAAAGACAACAAAAGTTTTATAAATCTTGTTGAAATTTTAGCAAAACAAGAAGAAGACTATTTTAAACAAGTTTATCAAAGGGGTAGAATCACGTATAAAACCAATGAATCTGACCCATGCAAAATAGCACTGTTCCAGTTTGATAATTTAACATTAAGTGATGTAAATTTTCTAAATATTGGAAAAGACGCTCCGAAAGATTATAAAAAACGTTATTATGATTATTTCTTTCATAATACACCTGTCACTACAATATGTAAAGAATATATAGAAGGAATATCATGGGTAAAGAAATATTATTTTGAAGATTGTTATGATTGGTTATGGTTATATCAACATCATCAAGTACCTTTTATTAGTGATATTTATGAATATTTAAAAACGAATCAAATCAAGGAAATAGAACAAAAAGATAATAAATATCAAATAAAACCATTAGAGCAACTAATGATGGTTATACCACCTGATTTTGCAAATATTTTACCAGTAGAATGTAGATCTATATTTAAAAATAAAGATCTTAAAAAACACTTTCCCGATGATTTTGATTTTGATATATTTATGAAAACTAAATTTTGGATGTGTTATCCTGAAATTCCAAATCCTAATTATAACGATTTTATAAAAGTTATACATAAAATCAAGTTAACAGAAGAATCAGAGAAGCTTAATAAAAATTTTAAAGTTATTGAAATAAATAAATAAAAATATACGTTTTGATTTGAAAATATATAGATTTTTTTAAAATATTAATGGAAACAAATATAAATATAAAAATAAAAGATAATACTAAGAATATGGATAATAAACCCAAATTCGACCACATCTCAAATAGGGTAGATTTTATCCATAATTTATTAAAAGATAAAAAACTTGACCCTTTGATAGACGTAAAATGTTCTATTGAACAAAAAGGTGGTTCCGATGAACATAAAAAAGAACAAACCAAAGATATGAGAGAGTTATTAAATAAGAAAACGTTTGATTTTAATCAAATTATAAATGAGATTGGTGGTAAATTACAATATGTAAAGAGTGGAACTACAGGACATACGTTTAAAGGAATTTCATATAATGGGAAAGATAAAACAATAAATTATGGTGTTAAAATCGTAGCATATTCTAAAAAAGATTCATATGGTGATATTAATTTAAGTAATAGACCAGAGAATACTGAATTAGTTATGTTAAAACTATTGAGTGAATTTGTTCTTACCGGACAAACACCTCATATTGTTTTACCAATTGGAAGTTTTAATACAAATATTAATCCATTTGTAAAGTTAGCAAAGACCTTTAGTGAGACAAAAAAATTTGAACAATTTTTAGAAAAATATGAGAAAAATGAATACTATGATGATGTAAGTGTTTTAATATCTGAATGGGCAAATGGTGGTGATTTATTAGATTATTTGAGAGAAAATTATAAAACATTAAAAATAAAAGAATGGAGAGTTATATTTTTTCAGATCTTAAGTGTATTGGCGGTAATTCAAAAAAAATATCCAGCATTTAGACATAATGATTTAAAACCAAATAATATTCTAGTACAAGTGAGTGAAGTTAATAATAAGACGTTAAAATTTAGATATGTAATTAATGGTCATGAATATTATGTACCGAATATAGGAGTTCAAATAAAATTATGGGATTTTGATTTTGCATGCATTCCTGGTATTGTAGAAAATTCAAAAGTATCTGCTGATTGGACAGATAAAATTAATATTAAACCTGAGCAAAATAAATATTATGATGTTCATTATTTTTTTAATACATTAACACGGAAAGGATTCTTTCATGAATTTTGGAAATTAACTGAAGTACCACAAGAAGTAAAAGATTTTGTTAGAAGAGTAGTACCTATAAAATATACAGAAGGGAAACATGTATCTGAAAGAGGAAGAATTTTACATAATAAAGAGTATGTATCAGCTGATATATTATTAGAGAATGATCCATTTTTTGAAAAGATGAGACCTAAGAAAGAAGAAGAATAGTTTAATAAAAAAAATATATTATTAAATTATGAAATACCTTATTATAATATTAATATTTGTTGCATTATTTTTTATTGTTACCCAAGAAAATTTTGATGTATCTGGAAATTTAAATTTATTAACTAATACTGCACCTAGATTTGATAGTCCAATTAGAATTCCTATATCAGCTGATCCCGTTGCTGATAATGAAGTACCAAAACAAGTATCATTTGAAAAAAAAGTTCATATAACAGATTTACAAAAATTAAAAGCGATAAATAACATTCTAGAAAGAGTAAGAGAAATATCTATAACTGAACTTAGTCCCGAAAATAAAAGTATAACAACTTTTAATCCTGCATTATTACCTGTAAAAACATTTGAACCTGATTATGAAAAACTAAAAGTATTAAATAATGTTATTGTAGATAGATTAGCATTTTATTCAGGTAAACAATATATTCTTACTATTAAAAATATAGATAATGCATATGGAGCTGAAACAGATGATCAATATCGTATTGCTTATGTATTATATGGTAGTATAGATAATCTTAATGTAAATATTATTGTTGATTTAATAGTATTAAAATCAATAACAACAGATACAGATTTAAATATAATATATACTGTATTACGTGTTGATAATCCTAATATATATATAACCCCCTATAATAGTGACAATAACTATGAATTAATTGGAGATTATAATAAGAGTTTAACTAAATAAATTTATAAAAAATAATATAATTTTATAAATTTAATATAATGAAAGATTCAGTATACAATGCGATAATATTCTATTTAATTGTAATAGTAGGAGTTATATTTATAAAACACCCTTTATTCTTTAATAGCGGATATGATCTGAGAGTTAATAAAGACTTGGTTTTACCCAACTTTATTATATTTGTTATACTATTGGCATTTGCTAGTTTGTATATAGGAAGAAAATATACGTAAATACCGATATTAAGAACGGAGTTCTTAATATCTGGTGTACCGGCAAATACCGATGTTAAGTACTCCGTACTTAACATCTGGTAAATTTGTCTTGTAGCGCTTGTGCTAACAAATTTAAGAACACTTTTTGAAAAAAGCGTTCTTAAATTTGGCACTTCACGGTAATTTGACTAATAGCGTTTGTGCTAACAAACGGTATACGTAAAAATTGAAAAATAATTTTACTGAAAATTCTATAAGAATAAAAGCATATTGTTACGCCTATCATTTTATAAGTAATTTACACTTAAAAATGTCCGAGATCAAGACCCCTAATTTTGGTGAGAAGACTCACCACGAGGAGATTACGACCATTTATGAGACTGTAGTGGAGCACTACATGGATGAGAATGGAGAGTATTTCAAGAATAACCTTCATAATTTTGGAGACAAGACTCGCCTGATTATTAATCTGGCAGAGACACTGAAGATCATGTGTACTCCTAAGGATAAGGATGGTAAGTTTAATAAGGATTATAATAAGGAGGAGTATATGCAGCATATTTCCAAGAAGTCAGTAAGTCTCTATAATTCTATTCCTGATATTATTGAGATGATGAAGGAGAAGCTCCCGGCCAAGTTGGCTGAGTTTCATTGGATGTGTCATGAGATTGATATTTCGTACTATAATCCTACTTATGTGGGTTGGAAGGGCAAGGATCCATCCAATCTGACCAAGTTTTATGGTGCTCCGGCATTCAATATTATTCTGTGGCTCAAGCCCGCTAGCAAGTTCCCGGTGTGTGCTTCAACTAAGACGGAGGTTGATAGTAAGGTAGAGAAGACCAAGGTGACCAAGGTGACCAAGGTAACCAAGGTGATCGAGGTGACCGAGGTTCCTGAGGAGACCAAGGAGATCAAGAAGACCGATGAGATCAAGGAGACCAAGGAGACCAAGGAGACCGATGAGTCCGATGAGTCCGATGAGTCCGATGAGTCCGATGAGTCCTTTGAGTCCGATAGGACCGAGGTACCCAAGGAGACCGAGGAGACCAATGAAACCAAGACCAAGCCTGTTAATGTGTGGAAGACGTATGCAAGTTCACCTAGTGTTGTTGCACCTGCTAAGGTCAAGAAGCCTTTTACGGGTAAGCAAAATGCTTAATAATTTCTTTAATGTTTTTTAAATTTATTAATTAATCTATTTTTAATATGTTTCATATTTGTTTCTTTATGATATTCTAAATCTGGATTTAAAATATCATCAGTGTTTTGATAATATTGACTATAATGTTTTAGTAGTTGTGATGTATATAATAATATATTATCTAATGTAAAAACATTTATTGCTAATTCTTGACTATCCAAACCTATTTTTTTACAATCACTTACTTTAATTTTTTCTTGAATTTTTTCATGGATACTTTCCATTGTATCATTTATTGTATATCGTATTTTAAGATAGTGAATATCTTCTTTAAAATACTTGGAATAATATAAATTATAATCTCTGTTTGGATCAGTATTTTCTAATAAGATTACACAACTACCAGTTAATAATAAATAAGGAACTCTACCAGAATATCCAATTCCTTCAATATCTAATAAATATTTATACTTGGTATGATCAGTTAATTTATAATACTTTGGATTAGTACTATATTCTTCAATTAAATTAAATTCATATAAATTAGAATTTTTAACAAAATTATTAAACTGTTCTCGAAATTTATTAGAATTAAGACCAGACCACATTATTTTATCTTCTTTATTTTCCCATTGAATTACATTATTTAAAATATCTTTTTTAATATCAAAAAAATTTGCAATTTTAGCAAAATCCCATTGATAAAATGAAAAATTAGGGATAGTATTAATATTACAATTAGTTGTATAACTAAATGCTAAAAAATATGGATTATTATATGGAATATCCATTAAATTAATAAATATTTCTAAATCATTAATCTGATATTTATTTAATGTATCCTGGATCATTTGTTTGATTGATTCTACACGATTATTATCCATTTTATCATTAAATTCAAATCTAGGTACATTATTTTTAATTTCCACGTATAAATATACGATATTTGATTTTTTCCATATAGAAATATCTTTTTTAGAATAAGGTTTTATTGGTAACATTTATAATTAATAAATAATAGTCTTTATTTATTAATTATTTTTGCGTAAAAATGGAAAACAATATGATAAATATTTAATTATATTAAATTTAGATGAAGCTTTAATAACATTGGTTTCTATATTTTTGATATCAGATGATATATTATTAATAGTTGTTTCTATACTTTTTACATCTGTTATATTTATATTTTTTATATCAGATACAATATCATTAATATCTGTTTCTATATTTTTTATTTCATCACTTTTAGCTAATGTAGATACATCATTAATAATATCTGTTTCTATATTTTTTATTTCAGCTGTTACATTATTAATAGTTGATTCAATATTTTTTATTTCAGATGATACATTATTAATAGTTGATTCAATATTTTTTACATCTGTTATATTTGTATTTTTAATTTCAGATACAATATTGGTAATATTTGTTTCTGCATTTTTTATTTCAGTTTCAAGTTCAGGAACTTTGCGTAATACTACTTTAGGTTCTATTACTTCAGGTTCAGAAACTTTGGGTACTACTACTTCAGGTACAGAAACTTTGGTTTCTACTACTTCAGATACAGGATCAATTACTTCTAAAACAATAGTTATTTCACTAGAATCTGACATTTTTTATATAATATATATATATTATTTTCTTTTTTATAGTATGGATAAAAATATTATAACTACATTTATATGTATTTTGATTTTTTATATTGTTTATCTTAAAATTTCAGTTAATAATAAAAAACAAGAAAAATTAATAGAACTAGAACCTGAAATAGAAATTGAAAATTTTGGAAATAATATAGAAAATAAAAAATTTGATATATATAATTTTTATAATAAAATAAAAAGTTCTGATGTTCCTATGAAAATAACAAAAGATAATTTTGATTTTGATTATGAAACTGACTTTAAGCATAAAGATGTTCCAATTTTTGCAACAGAGAAAAAAGAACATTTTCATCAAGATATTATATATCCAAATAATAATGTAAATTTTGAATCTCAAGGTGGTGGAAATAGATTAAATGAATTATCTAGTAATAATATTAGATTTCAAGAAGAATCCCCTAATTTTACAACTAGTAAATTTTTAGTTCCAAATGAATTAGATTCTAATGCAATATATTCAGTTCCTTTTCCAGAAAATACTAGTATTGAATTAGCACAATTTAATGCTGAAAATGTAACAGATTTGTATAGAGCTAAGAATATGGAAGATTTATATAATACTATTAATGCTGATGTATACCGCGGGTACAAAACATTGAAGTATATGCTTTAATTAGCATGAATAATGCGTATGGCATGAATAATGCGTATGGCATGAATAATGCGTATGGCATGAATAATGCGTATGGCATGAATAATGCGTATGGCATGAATAATGCGTAAAATCTATATATTATAATTAAATTATTATAATATATGAATAAATCTGATAAAGTAACACTTGATTTAGCCGAAAAAATATGTAAAAGAAAATTTGATCAAACATTTGGTAATTTAGAAGAATATAAACATTTGGATAAAGATAGTGCTGAAAATTTATTTAAACAACAAATTCAGTTATGGAAAGATGTAGGTCAAACCCATTTATCTGTAAAAGAAATAGAAGAATTATCACCAATAAAGCAAGCGTTGTATTATTTATGTAAGGATAAGATTAATTTTTGCATGAGTAAGATTTTATTGATGTAAGATATTATTAATATAGTGCAAAAATTGATAAATCTAACTTAAAAACGTATAAACATATATATTAAACTAATATGAAACATTATGATGTTACCAACTTGTCTCTCAAAAAAGATGTTTTAACTTACTTTTTTGATAGAATTAATTATTATGAGTACCGATATATTATGTTAAAAACCCACGATGATTTTAAGAAGAATGAAAAAAACATTGAATATGTAATTCCTCAAATTAAGGGAGAAGCTTGTTTTTTAATTTTTTGTACAATGAATCGTAAAGGTCAATCGTTTTTAATTGAGAAACGTAAACTAAAATTTAATTATGAAAGTTGTAACGTGGATGAAATTAAGATATATTCTGTAAATTATAAAACATCGAGTAATAAAACACATTTATGTTCTATCTTTGATGGAAGAATTGTAAATCAAAATAATAATAATATATTTTTAATACAAGATTGTTACTATTTGGATGGAATTAAAATGAATGCAATGAAGATTGAAAGAAAGATGAATCATATTGATGATTATATTAGCAGACATTTAAAAGAATCGAATCTAAAAATTAGAAAGGTTGATCAGATTAAAGATATTGCAGAATTAGATAAAAAAATTAGTTTGTCTAATGTTGAAATCAATGGATTTATTTTTCTTCAGGGGAGATCAGGAATCTCATATATTTTTGTGGATAATGAAAATTTTTCAAAAAATAATAATACAAATCAGATTGAACAGATGTTGGATAATCAGATAAGTAATAGTACTAATATAAGTACAAATGATGATATGGTATTTTTATTAAAGAAAGATGCAAAACCAGATGTTTATCACGTTTATGATAAAGATAATAAATTAATTCATTTTGCAAGTATACCTAATGCGATGACAAGTCAAATGTGTTATGAAGCGTTGAAGAATACGGATTCGGCGTATTTTAAATGTGAAATGGATACACGCTGGAAGAGGTATAAACCTGTTAAATTAGTACCGTCTTTAGACTGGTAATAATTTATAGTAGTACCGTCTTTAGACTGGTAATAATTTATAGTAGTAATAATTAAATATTAATTTTGTTTAGCATAAAAAGTAATTACACATTTACCATTACTTAATGTTTCACCAGAGTCACATGTTTGAGATAATGTATATCCTGTAGAATCTTTAGATATAATAGGATTATTTTTACATTGATAACTAATATTTCCTTCAACACTATTATTAATAGGGGTAGAAGATTTACCAGAATTATTATTAATTAATGGTTTTACTGTAGTATCTCTGCAACTGACACATACTTGAAATTGAGAATCGTATAATTGATTATTAGAATCACATAAAAATTTTTTATTATTTGAGATATTATTTGAAATATTAGATAAGGTATTAGATGAGGTATTAGATGAGGTATTAGATGAGGTATTAGATGAGGTATTGTTTGATGAAGAAACTATACTAGATTTATCTGTTATACTAGGTGAATAAACTATGCTAGATGGACTATATGTAATAGGTGAAGAAACAATATTAGTTATACTTGGTGAAAAAATTGTACTAGATGGAGAAACAATATTAGTTGTACTAGGTGAAATTTGTGTACTAGATGGAGAAACAATATTAGTTGTACTAGATGGAGAAACAATATTAGTTGTACTAGATGAAATTAGTGCATTAGATGTAGTAGATGTAACAGGTGAAATAGACATATTAGATGCATTTAACATATTAGATGTATTTGACATATTAGATGTATTTGACATATTAGATGCACTTGGTGAATTAGATATACTTATCGGACAACCGGATAGTATTGAATATACTGGAAATGTTGGACTACCGGGACCATTAGATAATTTACCTGTTTTTGCAAGATTAAATAAACTACCACGTATTTTAGGTGTACAGCTTACATATCTTGTTCCATCTGGTAATGTATAACCACTAGTTTGTCCAGCTATACCAGTACTACCAGTACTTTGCATATTTGTTGTTACAATACTATCTTCTGGAGCGGAACATTCTGGTAATACCAATAATGTTCCATTTGGCATTGTAATTTTAGTATATTGAATATCAGTATAAGTCCAATCAGAACCATTAGGACATTTATTTCTAACAGGTTCAAGTTGAGTTATATCAAGAAGAGTATCGGATGGACTAGGTGTATTAGACATTATATATATATATATAAAGAAATTTTATTTTTGTTTAGCATAAAAAGTAATTACACATTTACCATTAATTAATGTTTCCCCAGATTCACATGTCTCAGATATTATATCTCCAGTAGAATCTTTAGATATAATAGGATTATTTTTACATTGATAATTAATATTTCCTTCAACGCTATTATTAACAGGGGTAAAAGATTTACTTGAATTACTATTAACGGATGGCTTTACTGTAATATCTCTGCAACTAACACATATTTGGAATTGAGAATCGTATAATTGATTATTAGAATTACATAAAAAATTATTGTTACTATTTGATGTATTAGATGAGTTGGGTATGTTAGATGTATTAGGTGAAGTAGGCAAAGTAGTTGAAGTAGGTACAGTAGGCAAAGTAGGTGAAGTAGGTACAGTAGGTGAAGTAGGCAAAGTAGGTGAAGTAGGTACAGTAGGTGAAGTAGGTATAGTAGGTAAAGTAGGCATAGCAGGTAAAGTAGGCATAGCAGGTAAAGCAGATGAACTAAATCCATTAGATATATTAATTACATCAGATATATTAGATATAGTTACATTAGATGAACTAGGTGGATTTATTATATTTATTATATTATTTGTACTATACATTATATATAATAATAATATAATTTTATTATTATTATTTAATTTTGTTTAGCGTAAAAAGTAATTACACATTTACCATTAATTAATGTTTCACCTGAATCACATGTTTGAGATAACATAACTCCAGTATTATCTTTAGATATTATAGGGTTATTTTTACATTGATAACTAATATTTCCTTCAACACTACTATTAACAGGTGTAGAAGATTTTTCAGAATTACTAATAACTGATGGTTTTACTGTGGTATCTCTGCAACTGACACATACTTGGAATTGAGAATCGTATAATTGATTATTAGAATCACATAAAGCTTGTTTTTTATACTTATATTCATTTGTTGATCCAGATGCATCTGTTGAATTTTTAAAACCGGGTGCAATTTTTATATCAAGTTCATTTGTTGATCCAGATGGATCTGGTGTACATTCAGATGGAATTGAATATACAGATATTGATTTATTATTTGAATAACCTTTTTGTGACATAGTAAATAGAGTATTCTTTTTAGCTAGTTCATCAGGATAACATGTTTCATATGATAATCCATTAGATAATAATTGTTCTGGAAATTTAGGATGAGTATTATTAGGATCAAGTGGAAGATTATTATTTTCAACTGAACATTCTGGAATTGTCACAGCTCCAGCTGGAGTAGTCATCCTAACATAATAAATATCAGTATATTTCCAATCAGATCCAGAATCACATTTATTTCTTATAGGTTCAGGTTGAGTTAGATCAAGCGGAGTACCAAATGCATCTATTGTATTAGATATTTTTATTCCATAATTAGAACTAGATGTAGTAGACATTATAATATATATAAACAAAATTAATTTTCTTTATATATTTAATTAATTAGGTATTTCCAAGTATTCAATAGCTACCTAAACAAAGTTTAGTTAGGTATTTCCAAGTATTCAATAGCTACCTAAACAAAGTTTAGTTAGGTAAAACTTCATAATTAGCAGTAAATTCAGTTGTTGTCTTGTTATCTAAAAAGCATTTTACTACACATCCTTGAGAAGGATTATATGAATCACATCCAGGTGTAATTACTTTGCAGACATTATTATTAATTTCTTTATATTCACTGCTATTAGTTAAATGACGACCAAGCCACAATCCATCTACTTTCTTCCATTGAACTAATTTTTTAGTAGGACCATTACTATAGCAATAGAAGTTATCTTGTTCATATGTATTATGAGTATTATCTTGTACTATTTTATCAGAATCACTGCATGAAATCTTATTAATTTCTTGTAAATAGTATGAATCGGGTTTTTGCATTGTTATTTCACTAGGAATACCTCTTAAATTAGAATCATTTTCATTAGGATTACCTCTTAAATTGGAATCTTTTTCATTTACAAATCCAGCTTCTCCGGCAGTTGAAGAACGACCTACTTCAGCTTTATTATGCATATACTTACTTAAAGAAATTTATTTAAGGTTTCTAAAGAAATTTATTTAAGGTTTCTTTATATGTTTATTTATGACATCCTATATAAATTTTTACGCAAAAAACAATATAATTATACTAATATTATCCCCAGATCCTTTTTTTAAGGCATGTTCTCCTAATTTTTTTGCTATATTTTTTTGTGTATGTGTATGATAATTTTCTAAATGTGTTGGAGTTAACATCATTTCTTTAATTACAAAATCTACTGCATCTTGTGAAGAAAGAACATCCCATACACCATCACATCCTAATATAACAAATTTACTATGAATATTAATTTTATAATCAAAAATTTCAGGAATATGTGTAACATAGGGTAAAACATCTAAATCACCAAATGCCCTAGATACAGCTAAACCATTTATTCTAGGATCATCACCAACATCTTTTATTATTTTACCTCCTAATGCTTCAATTCTAATTTTTTCTTCCCATTGCATTGGTTTATGATCTTTTGTTAAACTCATGGCTATATTATATTCATTACATAACACAGCTCTACAATCTCCAATATTAACAACTTGTAAATAATAAGAATCTGATTTACCTTTTTCTAAATTTAATATTAAAGCAGTAGATCCCATTTGCTTACATTGTGGTACATCTTTTATTAATTTTGATTGCATTCTATCAAATACTTTAATAACATAATCATGATGTTTTGGAGAAAAAAGAGGATCAGTGTTGGCATAAAAATATTTGGGTAGATGTTCTTTTAGATATTTACTTACTAAAGGACCACCATGTCCATCAAATATACCAATAATATTTGCAATTCTTTTTTTATCACTACTTACATTACCTGAACTTAAATTTAAGCTATAAAATAAATCATCTTCGTTTTTAGGTCGAGGACCCAATAATGAAATTGTATGTATATGCATAATTATAATATATTTAATATTTATTATATTTATTTGTAATTAATTGTAATCTTGCACCTGTTAAATTTCTAACTGTAACTGTAATTATTTTACTTACATTAGGATTTATAGTATTTAATATAATTGTAGTAATACCATTTGCTACTCCTGTAATTACCCCTGTATTACTAACTCTTGCAATATTTGGATTGCTAGATGTCCATGTTAAATAACTATTAAAATTAAAATTTGATGTTACTAATATAGTAAAAGTAGCATTTACATTTATTGATACATTAATTGTATTTAAAGATACAGTGTATTTAATAATTTGATTTAATATAGAACCTTTTAATGATCCCCATCCTGTAGAATTATCATAACCTGGTTTTGCTGGAAGTCCATTTGATCCAATTGTAATATCATTGCATAATAATGTAAAACTTTTATAAATAATTGGATTTAGAAAGTTAGTAGTATAAATTGCTCCTAATAAACCTGCAATTATTGGTGCTGCTATACTAGTTCCTCCTACAATATAATTAGTACCGTTAATATAATATAAAACTCCAGTTTTTGGATCTGCAATTAAACTAATATCAGGTGTAGATCGATTTGATGCTACTATATTATTTTGATAAGATGGTTTATTAAAAAATTTACTAATTGCTCCTCCACTACCTGACCATGCAGATTCAAATGTTTGGGAATCATATACACGATTGGGACATACTAGCGTTGTTCCACCACATGCAATAACATTTGGACTAGATGAAGGAAAATCACAATAAAATCCTGGTTTACCAACACCATTATTTGCACCATAATCACCAGTGGCTACTAGTATATTAATATTATTATTAACTGCATTTAAAAATATATTATTTATTTCTGTAAGAAGTGCATTACCATAATAAATTTCAGATGTTCCCCATGATATTGAAATTGCATTTGTTTTATATTGTGTATTATTTATTATTGCATTTAAAATAATTGGAAAATATTTTAATGAATTTGGTGCTATATATAAAACAATTGTTAAGTTTGATGTAGGACATGAAAATCCAATACTTTCTACATCAATTGTATTTTCAATCGTAGAATTTAAATCATTTGTATTATTAGTAGCACCATCAATAAACTTAACTACAACAGTTGGTAAACTAGTCATACCAATTGATCTCCAATATGTTTGAACATCACCATTAGTTAAAATACCTGTATTTGAGATAGTACCATGCATACCACCACCAAATGAAACAACAGAAATAACATATTTATTTGAAGATGGACTAGGAAAATTATAAATTTTTGGAATTTCATTTCCATAAAACCATGGTCTTGTGATAGCGTTTGGAGCAAGATTTGCAGTTCTTGGAGAAAGATTTATTTGTTCTTTTAATATACAATAAGATTTAAATGTTTTTCCTGGATCCATATATACTATAGAAGAACATATTTTTAAATAATAATTTATGTATCAAATCCATAATAATTGAAATAATATATATTTAATACATAAGTGTAAAAATATATAGAATATACTAATATATAAAAATGGCAAATATTACAACTAAAAATTTTACCGTTTTCCCAATTCAAAATCAACAGTTATGGAATATGTATAATAAACAAGAAGGTTCTTTTTGGAGAGCTACTGAAGTAGATTTATCTGGTGACATGCGTGATTGGGAAAAATTAAGTTCTGATGAAAAGTATTTCATCAAAAATATATTGGCATTTTTTGCCGGTTCTGATGGCATTGTAAATTGGAATATTTCATCTAGATTTAAAGAAGATGTTAAACTTTTAGGTGATAAATTTAAAGAAACCAAACTAATTTATAGTTTTCAAGAAATGATGGAAAATATTCATGGGATTATGTATTCTCTTCTCATCGACACTTACATTAAAGATTCAGATGAAAAAGAACACTTATTTAATGCAATTGAAACAATTCCATGTGTAAAACAAAAAGCAGATTGGGCAATTAAATGGATCATGGATGATAAATCTAGTTTTTCACAAAGATTAGTAGCATTTGCAATTGTAGAAGGAATATTTTTTAGTGGATCTTTTTGTGCAATTTATTGGCTCAAGAAAAGAGGATTAATGTCTGGATTAACATCTGCTAATGAATTTATCGCACGTGATGAAGGTATGCATACTGAAACTGCATGTATTATTTATAAATTGATTAATGAATATATTAGTCAAGATAAAATGTATGAAATGTTAGAAGACGCAATTAAAATAGAAAAACAATTTATTACTGAATCAATACCATGTGATTTAATTGGAATGAATTCAGTTACTATGTGTCAATATATTGAATTTACGGCAGATAATCTTTTAGTAAATTTAGGCTATGAAAAAATGTATAATGTAGAGTTTCCTGAATTATTTAGATTTATGGATGCAATTTCAATTCAAGGTAAAACAAACTTTTTTGAAAAGAGACCTACTGAATATCAAAAAACAAGTATAGGTAGTTTACAAATAGTGGATGATTTTTAATTTTATTTTATATCATAATTTTTATGTAAAATTAAAGTATGGGTGATCAATTAAATTATTTAAATAATTTGAATAGACCAAATTTAGTAGATTTTACATTATTACAAAAGATTAATGATGGATATAGTTATAATCCACAACCAAAGACATCTTATTTATATTCATTTATTCAAAATGCTGGAAGTTATACATGTGGTATTGCGAAAGAAAATATATTTATTAGTGTAATAGTAATTAGTTTATTTGTCTTTTTAGGATGGTGTTATATTGAGAAACAAAGATTAGATGCATTAACTGAAAAATATTTACAAAAGAAATTAGCAAAATCATTATTAAATGATGAATTAAATTTATTTAGTGAAATACCTTCTCCTTTAAATATAGAAAAATTATTTAATGATATAAATACGGATATATATGTTGAAAAGAAAAGTAATATAAACAATGAAGAACATTTACAAAACATAGAAACAATGGATCAACAAAATTTAAATCAAGATAGACCTGTTCATATGACCAAACGTGAATTAAATCTTAAGACGAATGAAGGTAGTCAAATGGTAAATCCTATTCAAATGGGATTAAATCAATATCCTTCTCAAGGATTTCCTAAAGGTGCATCAAGAGATTTTGGCCAAGAATTTAATCAACTTTCACCACCTATAGTACAACATCAATTTAATGTACCTCAACATGAACAACCTCAACAATTTCAACAACCTCAACAACCTCAACAACAACAACAACAACAACAACAACAACCCCAACAAGCCCAACATTTTCAACAACAACAACCTGCATATCAACAAGCATTATCTCAAGATGGATTAGTTAAACCTGAACAAAATAATCCTCAACCAATAGGTGGACCAGGAGGATCATCTAGATATATGGATATATCAGGTGGATTTAATAAAAATAGTTATATGTTAATGTAATTATCAGTACTTTAGATATGTTAATGTAATTATCAGTACTTTAGATATGTTAATGTAATTATCAGTACTTTAGATATGTTAATGTAATTATCAGTACTTTAGATATGCTTATGTAATATGAACTTTGGATATATTAAAAAGTTATTTTTCCACTTAAGTAAAATATTATAATCATTATATGAAAATATATAATGATTATATGCATGATCTTTTAATAATTTTATTTTATGAATTTCTTTATTTATTTCAACCATGTATCCTAAATATTATAGGATATTATGTATATATATTATCATCATATTTCAATCAATATATTTTTATTCCCAAAACAACTTCTTTTGATTTGAAGAAAGTTGTAGTTGTATGTGATTCTACTATTGTATTTTGTAATATATTAAATATGAATTATTATCATTTAAAAGTAATAGTTAATAATAGAAAACATGATATTCGTGGTAATAGAAAATATGTATTACATAATAATACATTTATGAAACATTATAATACACCATATTTTTCTATATATGAAATACCAATTAAAAAATATACTCAAGATGATTGTTGTATTTGTTTAGATGAGTTAGGTCAAATACGTGGATTTTGTGGACATCAAATTGTATGTTCAAAATGTTCATCACTACTAAATAAATGTCCTCTCTGTAATTATAGTTTTATAAAAAATTCTGATTTTCTAGAAAAAATTCTTTATATACTATAATGTTAAGTTCTGAACCCAATAAAGTTGATTATATAGATACAACTGATTTTCCCACAAATCCAGATACAATAAATTATAATTATGTCACAGGAACTTATAACCCACCTAGACCATTTGAATCATCGTATGAAAAAACAAATTATGATATTACTAATTTTCCAAGAACAGATTATATTAAATTTAATTCAGATACAACAAATTATGATCAAATTCCAGAAGTTAGTTATCCTCAAATAGATTCTAGTAATATGGTTCAATGTCAATCACCTGATATGTTATATCAAGTCCCACGTGATCCGCAATATTTATCTGTACAAAAATATATGTGTTTTGATACTAAAAATAAATTATTAGAACTTAGCAAAGATGATCAAAAAACTAAATGGACAGCTGAAGATTTATCTAATTCTCCATTACGTATAAAATGGCAAGGTTCACAATGTAAAATTATTACACCTAATATTTGTTCAAATGATAAATTAACTGAAAATTGTGAAGCTACTTGTTTTATAAATAACAATGAAACTATTAATATTAAGTACAAAAGTAATATTTGGCGTGTACCTAAATTAGAAGAAAAGGCAGGTGCTTGTTCAATGACTGCTATTTCTGAAGATACTGCTCAAAATTCATTTTGTAAATGTACTGTATTAGAAAGACCTGTATTAAAAACAAAGGCGGTAAAGGATGATGATAGAAGTGGTAAATACTGGTGTTCAACGTAGAACGGTGTTCTACTTTAATCAGCTCTTGAAAATAAAATTTTCTGCGGGTGTTCAATTTAAAAATAAAATTTTTAAATAAATCAGCTCTTGAAAATAAAAAATAATATATATTATTTTTTATTTATTCTTTTACTTTTTGCAGTAAGAAATATGGTATTAAATATAAACCAACAATTAATAAAGAAGTTGTTTCATGTACTGGTTTATTTTTTAAATACATTGCTAAAATAGCAGATCCTAAAACCATTGCAGAATCAGCTAATATTATTTTATATCCATTTTCAGTTGCATATGCTTTATACACATCTATAACTTGATTATGTCCTACTGGATATGGTTTAATTACAAATTCATATAATGCAGAATCATGAATTACTTGAACAGCTAATGCTACAAAAATAAATAATTCAGGTGAAAAATCTAATTCGATTACAGTAAATAAATAACGAGTTATAATAAATCCAATTACAATAATTAGAACATCTAAAATTACAGCAGTTATACCAAATTTATCATACCATGTATTAATAGTTTTACCTAATATTTTAGTATCTCTAGCCATAAGAATTACTACCATATCTACAATGATAGTGGCTGTTATAATATATAATAAATCAGAATTATTATTGATATTGGAAATATCTGCAAACATTATTCTATATTATTATTTTCTATAAAAATTGAAATAATAATAATATTAATAATAATAATAATAATAATAAAAGTATTTAATAAAAATGACAGATACTATCATTATATTAAGACATACATTGATTGAACTAAATATTAAAAAAGAAAAAATTAATACTCAAATTAATGATATTAATAATCAAATAAAAATAATGGCAGAAGAATATGTCAAAACAAATCATCTTAATATAACTACTCCAATTGAATATATCCAATTATATTCAATTGAGACTATTGAAAATCATATTAAAGATCTATATGGAAAAAATGTTATCTGGGGTGCTACCCCAATATCCAATTTACTAACTAAATTAAATTTAACTTTTGATAGAACTACTCCAGTACTTTTTCCTATTATGAATTTTCTAAATGTTGGAACTCAATATATAACACATGATATGTATAAATATAAATTAATTATATTTTTAAAAAATAAACAACCACCAAGTTACTATTGTAAATATTGTAAAAATATTAATCATGATATTTTAGATTGTCCAAAAATGATATGTAGTTATTGTAATGTACAAGGACATTCTATTAAATATTGTGAAATAAAAAATAAAAATTGATTTATAATAAATATAAATATATATATTTAATAATAATAACAATGGAAAAACAAATTAAGAAATATCAAGCTGATCCACTAACTTTTATTGAAAATGCTACTGATGATCAAGTATCTAAAATGATTTTATATGCATCTAAAAAATACTACAACGAAGATTCTGTTATCTCCGATGATGAATTTGATTTTCTCGTTGATGAACTCAAGAAAAGAGACCCTAAACATCCTACTTTATCTAAAATAGGGGCACCTTTACCTAAAGTGACTGAAATTAAAAAAGTAAAACTTCCTTATCATATGGGTAGTATGGATAAATATAAATTATCTGATATAAAACAATTTGATAAATGGTTATCCAAATATCAAGGACCTTATACAATTAGTGATAAACTTGATGGTGTTTCTGCCTTATATTATTGGGATGATGGGACTGCACATTTATATAAACGAGGTGATGATCAAATGGGATCTGATATTAGTTTTCTAATTCCATATATTCCGAGTTTAAGTAAATTAAAAATTAATAAACAAGATGAAAAATTATTCGCGATTCGCGGTGAACTAATTATATCATTAGATAATTATGAAAGTTATACTGGTGACAAGACAAATCATAAAGATACACCAAAACCCCAGTCTAAAGACGGGTCTTCGTCTAACCCACGTTCCACGGTTGCTGGATTAACTAATAAAAAAACTATTGATCCAGAAACAGTAAAACTAATTGATTTTGTTGCATATGAAATGTTATATCCCCGTGAAATTCATACTGAACAATTAAAAGAAATTAGTAAACTTGGATTTATTACTGTTCATCATAGCTTACTAAAAACAATTGATTTTCCTAAATTAATAGATATTCTACAAGATCGTAAAAAGACTGGAAAATATGAATGTGATGGTATTATCATTACAGATAATAATCAACACAATGTAAATAAATCTGGAAATCCTGAACATGCATTTGCATTCAAAGAATTACCTGATAAACTAACAACAGAGTGTAAAGTGATTGAAGTCGAATGGAATGTATCCAAAGATGGATATGTTAAACCAACTGTTCTTATTGAACCTGTACAATTATCTGGAGTTACCATTAAACGTGCAACTGGATTTAATGGAAGATTTATTAAAGACAATAAAATTGGACCTGGTAGTATAATCCAAATTGTACGTGCAGGTGATGTAATTCCCCATATAGAAAAAGTTATTAAAGCTACAGGTGAAAGTATGCCAGATTTTCCCTATAAATGGAATGATACCAATGTAGATATTCTCTTAGATGAAACTAAGAATAAAAATAAAGATATTACCCGTGAACATAAGATTAGTGAACTAACTTATTTTGTCACTCATATGAATATGAAATTTTTAAGTGAACAAACTGTTGGAAAACTTTACGATGAAGGATTTGATAGTATTATAAAAATTCTTACTATAACCAAAGAAGATTTACTAAAATTAGATAATTTTAAAGAAACAATGGCAAATAAGATTTATGAAACAATTCAAAATAGTATTAAAGATCTCGATATTCTAATATTTGCACATGCTTCTAATATTTTTGGCCATAATTTTGGTTCAAGACGGTTGAAGAAAATATTCGAAATTTTTCCAAAGGTTCTTATCTGGATAAAAAACAAGAGTTTTGAGGAGATCAAAAATGCTATTAAAGAAATAGAAGGTTTCGAAGATTCGTTAAGTGGTCAGTTTGCAGAGAAAATTATAGAGTTTGATAAATTAGTAAATAAATTACCATCAAATATCAAAAGTAAAGTTCAAGAATACAAAACAGAAGAAGTTATTGAAGATAAAAAGATTTCTGGTAAAACATTTGTATTTAGTGATTTTAGAAATAAAGAGTGGGAAGCTTATATTGAATTACATGGTGGAAAAATCAGTAGTAGTATATCTAGTAAGACTGATTATTTAGTAACTACTAAAGAGGCCATTGATGCAGGAACAAATAGTAAAGTTAAGAAAGCTGTAGAATTAAAAGTAGAGATAGTGAATAAGGAT
>Ga0209829_10000906_pt1 | contig 25282 bp, 34 predicted proteins | sample C_140205_EF_Meta_FD_187311 | JGI IMG/M metagenome (GOLD analysis project Ga0209829, IMG submission 187311) | Freshwater microbial communities from Lake Croche, Canada to study carbon cycling - C_140205_EF_MetaG (SPAdes) (version 2) | ecosystem: Environmental > Aquatic > Freshwater > Lake... | reverse complement strand
CTCTGATTTCACAAGCTGTAACAACTTATTATTTACACTGTCAGAACTATGCTTTAGTAAGTATTTCACTCTTATCACACATAATCCTCTTGTCAATAGTGCGCCATTTTTTATAGCGTCATATTTTATATTCCTAGTTAGATTACGCTCTCCATACACTGGAAGAAAGTGTTGTGGCCCATCAATTTCTATAGCTACGCTGAGCTTTGGAAGATAAAGATCCACCTCAAACTTCTCCCCAGCGATCAATCCGACCTTATGAATTATAACATCATAGCCATCTCTTGTCAACTGCTCATATAGGAATTTCTCAGCTTTTGACCCCTCTGTGCTGGCACGCCTTAGTGCTTCACCAGCTCTTTTTTGTGTATCTAGCTTTTCCTCGTATGATCGGGAATCCCATCTTTCTCTAGCCTTATCTTTAAAAGAATCTCGATCAGCTTCATTCATATCCTTCCACTGCTTAGCCCTTTTAAAACTAATATTATCTTTTTCTGCTTGACTTCTTTTTTTACCAAGCATTGGAGGTTTAATCTTCCCTTGATCAACTGCGATTCTTGCAGCTTCTTTTTTAGATCTCAATTCTATGCCAGTATCTTTGATTAATCTAGCAACTTTATTTGGATATGTATCACATATCTTGGCAATTTCTCTAATGCTTTTGCCGGAATGATAGTAGTCTAGTATTTGTTTTATGTCAAGCATTTATATAATTCATCCATATCTTTGGCTAGATAAATATCAGATCGTCCTGTAAAATTCTCTATATTTTGTTTATGACTTTCACTTCTTGCGACTATTTTAAATTTACTTAAAAGGTTTAAACATGCAGTATAATTTAATAAATTCCCAAGCCAAGGAAGATCCCATAAATATAGCCAATTTTCAGTATTAGAGTTATTATTATATACTGATTCAGATGAATTTAGATCAAAACATACTACTTTTCCATCAAAACTAGACAATCCCGATATATTCATAGTAAGACAATTCGGATTTACGATAGGAGGAGCAAGATTTTCAAAGAATATATGAGGTATAATCTCATTAGTTGTTTTGTTAATTTTTTCAATCAGATTTATAATTTCATAATTTTGTTCAGATACGCCTAGATTATTTACTATAAATGCTAAATTCATAACAGCTCCTTCATCTTTTCTAAAACAATGTTAGATTCTTTATTCATTCCAAACTGGTCAAGCATACGAGCCATGTCAATAAAATTATTTTTAGAACTATGTACTATAGCTTTCAACTCTTTAATTTTTTGCTTATTATCTGAATTGACTATAGTTAATATATCAGAGTCAATTTGCACTGGCAAACAGTCGCATAATATTGAATTATAGATATTATTCCCTTGCGATACGCTCACCTTTGCTGATTTGTATGCGTTTTTACGTATTTCAGGAGGTATAAAACCACAAAAATAGTTACTTGATACTAGCACAGATGAAAAAACCTTAAACACTATATTTGATGGAAATTGTAGATTTTCAATTCCAGTGATTGGAGTGTCTTCAATTGATATAATATCTGACTTTAACAGTGTTGATTTTTCAGACCCCCTATAGTCTAATAGGTCTGCATGTCCATCATTAATAATCCATGGATACACATCTCCAAACCTATCTGTAAGCTTTTTAAAATTTGGATGGTTTTGTATATTTATATTCTTTTGAATAATTGCAACTCTCATAGCTGGTCGCTCTTCAATATTTTTAAACACAGTTTCATTTAGTAAATCTGCGTCTGCAATATAAATATTTGGATTCACTCTATCAAATATTTCAAAAGTTGGCATATCTTTAGAGTTATGTTTTGCAATTTTAAAATTTAAATATGCTGTAGGTTTTGCATATGAGACTAAACTTTCATCTACTAATAGATTCATTATTTATATCCTTTAAACTATCTATTTCTCTTATAAAACTATTTTCTATTTCCACGCACTTAAAAAATCCACCAGCTTCTATTATTTTATTAATTATTTCAAATGTCAATAGATATTTTGAATTAAAGTCATTTTTTAATAATATTTTTCTTAGAATAGAACACTCTTGCTCTGCTAAAAATGCTATCTGACACCACTTAGTATGTAAATTATAACATAAGACTGTCGCTTTTCCATCAACTACTGTGACCCCGACCTCTTTTTCTTCAAACTTATTGCAGCTATCAACTAATAGAAATGACTCATTAAGATTTATTTTAGTAAATATATCTGAACTGATTATTAAATCCCCGTGCATAAACATAATATTGTCTAAGTGTGTGTTATTAACTGCAAGCTTTAAGCTTTCTCCGCTATTTGTATCTTCATATATTTGATTTTCAATAATTCTAGCTTTTTTCCCAATCTTTCGTATAATTTTATTTATGTCATGTCCACAAACTACAGATATATCACATTTACTGAATCGTTCATTCAAGATGTCAATTTGCGTCTCTAAAATAGTTTTACCATTCCACTTTAGCAAGCATCTCGGTTCGTAGGATTTTGTTCTAGCCCCAACCCCCGCACTCAATATAATAACTTGAATGGGGGGAACGGGTCTATTTTTAATTTTTCTTACATTGCGGCTCATATTGTAAATAACGATTCTGGTATATGTCTAATTATAGATTTACTATATAGAAATTTGATAATTGACATAATAGAATTTATATCTGATGCATTTTGTCTATTGAGTATATATTTTTTTCTAAAGCATATTTCTCTAATGTCATAGTTATATCTATTATTATTAGATTGATATATCATAGAACTATTAATAGATCCTAAAAAATTATACTTTTCATTATTAATATAATCAGAATATGATAATCCTATTTCATTGTCGTTTAAACTGTTAATTAAAGTTTCTATAGCATCTACTCTATATTCACTTCCACTAGAAAGTGTAATAAATACATCAGTTTCTTCAATAATATATTCAATCCCATATTCCAATAATGTTTTTGATATAATGTCATTAACTATTAAATAGTGAAAATTTATATCATAGATTTTCTTAGTAGACAATGTATAATTTTTAGTACAATTTTCTTGATATGGTTCAGAATCACAACAGCTTTTAAATAGAGTTTTTACTATCTCTGATGTTTTATTGTCAATATTTGCACTTGACGCCACAATACATAGATTTGTAGGTTTTTTATTACTATTTAATATACTATTAATTGACTTTAATATATCTTTAGTATTTTCATTTATCGTTAAAATTATCGTAGAATTCATTTAATTCCTTCCAAGTTTTGACCATAGATGGAGATTGTTCATAAATTTTTTGTTCATATGTTTTTAATTCAATTTTTTGAACTCCCTCTTCTTCTTCAGTAATTTCAACTTTGTTTCCTTTTAGGTATACATAAAGAAAATTGAAATAACATGTGTTATTAATTGATTCATCTTCTTTTACAAACCCCAAAGGATTATTATTTTTATCTGAGTATAAATGTACAGCATCTTCGTTATATTTAATTTCATCACCAACTATATTTACGAATGTCCATCCAGCTATATAATTTTTCATGAAATTATCTAATCTGTCTAGATCATGCGGGACTTCATAATTGCAGACTACATTATATGGTGTATTTAACTTGTCACAATTTTTAATAATTTCTTCGTGTACTTCTGGAATGTCATGATTAATTCCAACCCACATTGGATTTTTATTTTTTAATGTAGATAAAATATTTTTTAAAAGTTGCAAATGTTTGATATTTTTTAATACAAAAATATAATTAGATTTTATAGCAATATTATCCATTTTTACTGTACTCCAAATTAAATTCAATATTATTTAATTTAATAGAATTTAATAATAGTTGTGAGTTTGATTGCAATATAGACATAACTATTTCATAAGTTATTATTGACCTTAAACCGCCTACACTATCCACTAATTTATTTAAATCTGCTGGATTTGGATTTTTAGAATATACAAAATGCACTAGATCAAAATCAATGTCGTTGATTATTAATTTTCCACCAATTCTGAGTTTTTGAATTGCTAATCTCAATGTATTAGAGATAGCGTGCATATCCAGTTTTGACAATGCATTGTCCAATACTATTGCCATACACTCTGAATCATCTGATATATAACTTAATGCATCGGGGTCGCTGATTTTTTTATATGACTCATCTGTAATTTCTCTTGTTCCCACATAAATTTTCATATAACATTCCTCACTATTTCCGTATTATTAAAATCGTATTTACGCATTGCTTCTTTGTTTATATTTGAGATATTTTGATATTCCTGATTATTATTCATATACATTTCAAATATCTTTCTCATATTACTTTGCAAGCCCATTATATCTATCTCTAGCCATTTGTCCTTAGACGTATATATATCTGTAAAGTGCGAATCCGTTGCGCCATAACATGGCTGCACTGTAGATTCTACAGCAAAATTTGCACCCTTCGTCGCATAGTCTTCGATGCCAATTCCATCGGTATATATGCACGGAATACCCATAGCCATTGCCTCCATAGCTGGATAGCACCACGCTTCACCATAACTTGGCATTACGAACGCATGACATTGCTTTACTATTGACCACAGATCTTCTTCTTTTAAGTATTCAGAAATAATAATTTCTTTTTTATACCTATTCCTTAGTTTTAATCTGTCATATACGCTTTCTTTGAATTTATTTACTGTGCTAATTTCGGCATTTGTTTTTAAATATAGATTAGCAGGTTCAGAGAAATGAAATTCAGAGTGAAATGCTCTTAAAAGGGCTTCTAAATTTTTCCTTTTTGAGAATTCACCTACGAATACAAAATTAAATGTATTTTTAAGCTCTTCTACAAAAACTTTAGATTGGTTATTAAGTATTTTTTCAAAGTTAAAGCTATGATTAAGTATTTTAACTTTATCTGGGTGCATACCTGAATGAACCAAGCAATTCTTAGATGCTTGATTTGGAACATATATTTCATCCATTAAATTAAGATTTTTTAACCATAAAACATTAGAGAGCGTTAGAGTTTCAAGCTCTACTATTCCAATATTTTTAACACCTTTGATATATTGATAATCTTTAGGTATCACATGATTAATTATCATATCATATGAATCAGTTTTTTTATTTAATAATTCTAGTATTTTATCATCAATAATTACATTTTGGTTTACATATTTTACTTCTTGACAATATATATCATGTCCAGCAGAATTTAATGCTAATGCATTATATGTAGAAGCTTTAGACCATCCCGTTCCATCGTTAAAATTACCAATATATTTTATTTTCATTTAGAATTTATCCTTTGCAATCTATTATTTTCCCATCCATTGATATCATTTCTTAAACTTAAGCATAGATCAAAAGCTTTTTGTAAACTAAATTCTTCGTATTTTTTTTCCATGTCAGGATGAGAATAATCATTAAAATAATATCCGGGAATAGATAGTGACATACAAGATCTATATGTTAGATCTTTAATCATTCTTTTCCACATTGATTGATTAATTAATTCTGGCATACCCAACACATTAATAAACAACCAATTAATCTGATCTACAATTGGCGCATTAATTAATTCTTGTGGAACTTGATTAGCTGGATTAAACATCCTAGAAGGTGATTCCCAAGTTTGTTTGATATCTTTTACTGGAGTGTCTAAGAAATATTTTAACCATTTATTTGCTGTATAATCCCAGTTGTAAACTTTTCTAGCGTTGGAATGACATTTATCTGATAAATATTTTCTCTTAGAAGTGTCAGTTGCTAGAGATCTGATATTTTCAGCTAGTGCAACATTATCTGGAATTGCTCTATGGCATCCCGTTTCAAGTTCTTTATAATACCCAACTGGCTTAATACCAACCCCTTTTATGTTGGCGACGAGCGATTCCATAGCGGAGTAGTCAACTGCAATAATAGGGAGTCCCGCATACGCAGCTTCAAGCTGAGGCATTCCCCATCCTTCGCTATTAGCCCATTGAATATATCCATCAAATAGATTATATACTTTGTTTAATTCAAATTCATCTATTTTATTAGAAATTCCAACTAAAGAACAGGAGAATGCGTTACACTGATTGCAATAAACTAGAGCATCATTAAAATGCATAGATTTAATTGTATTACATCCTCTGCATTTATATGTCATCAGTACCTTATTTGACAATCCATATGTTTTAATTAAATCTGGGATGTCCCATCCAACATCGGGATAGGATGTATGGCAATACAAATAACAGTTATGAATATCAGGGTTTTTATCTAAGAACAATCTAAAAGCTTTAAATAGATCTGGGTATAATTTACGCCTTTGGTTTCTCATCACAGTACCAAATATAATAGCGTTTTCATCTAATCCAAATTCTTTACGTAGTTGTTTCTTATTGTCAAGCTTTTTAAAATTTTCACTGGCACATGGAGATGCTATATCTACAAATTTAATATTTTCAGATTGATTTAACATAGTGTCTCTACCAAATTCTGAATATGCAAAAACTGCATCTGCTGAACAATACGTGTCGATCCATTGGACATTTTGAGGCTCTGCATCAACTGTCGGCATGATAGCCCAATTAAAAAATTGTCTAAAGGGCGATCTTTCTTCAAATTCTAACATCCACCAATCTCGAATATCCATCACAAAGTCTGGCTGAAAATCTAGTAGAACATGGTTGAATGCAAATTCTCCAAATTTATTTGTCATTGTGGAGTTATAATAATTCATATGTTCTTGATTAGAAGCACTTGGAACATTAGGATATACTTTCCAAGGTATATCTTTTAATTCTTGAGCTTCTGGCCCTGTAAAAGAAGCTAATTCTGCGACTTCTAGCTCAGGATGTTTATGCAATCTTTTCAAGACTTCTTTTGTATAAACAGAATATCCCGTAGGATGAAAAGACGCTTCTGTTACAAAGAGAACTTTTTTCTTTCTCATAAATATGTATTCCTTAATTATCTGATTCTAATCTTTGTCCAGCAGATTTAAAAGTTTTTACTCTAAACACAATCTTTTTACGTTTTTGCTCATTAGAAACCCATTTGTGTTCGCGAGCTTCTGACTCAATAATAAGCATGTCGCCTTTATGGAAATGTTTAGCAATTGTAGTAGCTCCAGTATCCCAAGCTTCAAAATCAAGAAAATTAACTTGGCGATGCTTTTCACCGTTCTTATCTTTCCTATAGTCCTCAACTGCTAAACAAAAATTAACAACAAATGTGTCGTTAACTTCTCTGAGTTCTGGCTCATTTGCCAATTTACCTACGAAACAACAATTATTCATATAAAGTCCTTAAATTTGTATAACTTTTTTTACAACAAATGATTTATCCTTCTTTTCCTGTACTTCTCCATATAATAGTACCGTATTGCCTTCAAAAAGCAACTTCTTGTACTGGGAAAATTCTTCAGAAAAAACCGTAATAGAATCTAATTCACCGGAGCTATCTTCGGCAATTACAAACGCCATAAACTCGCCTTCATGCTGGCCCCTTTTTAGTTTATATTCTCTAACTTGATTTACTTTCACTGCTAATTTAGCGTCTTGCATTTTAGTCACTTCGCCATTAGCGATCTCTTTACAGGTAATATTAACGTCATCTAATGCTAGATTATCTGCTTGAGAGCAAGTTAAAGAACAGCCCATGAGCTTCTGTTCTATATCTGCAATCCATACATAATCATCTTCCAATGAATAAGGAGGATCTTGCAATGCTTGATAGATATCTAATACAGAGGTGATCCTGCGAGAATTAATCTTCTCGTTATGATTAATCATAAGATTAACTAAATCAATAAATGGAGAATTAACCATTTTAGAGTTTTTCCAATGGCTTATGATCCACCCTTGTTCTTTGATAGTTAGCTTATTCCAAATATCAAATTCAAATACCATTCTATTTCTATTGAGTTTATTATTCTTTCCCGTTAAGCCACCAACACTAATAATAGAAATGAATGCATTCTTCTTGATCTCATTGCCAATAAGAAATAAGCACTCCAACCAGTTAAACTCTTTAATTGATTTGCCAGTAATATCCTCAGCTTCTTGCACAACTCTAGCCAATGTTTCTTGCTCGCCCTCCCCAACATTCTTAACATCACTATATCCAAAGTATATGACATTCTTAGCTCTATCCATTGTAAAGCGACGATAGAAAAAGTCAAGTCTAGGAGGCAGAACTTCAATTCCTTGTAGCTTTGCATCCATAACAAGTTCTTTTATCTCTCGCTGCTTATCTGGTTTACTAGATGCATTATTCAGATATACAGTATAAAACTTAATTGGGTCGTGAGTTTTACAATAAGCTGAAGCAAATGAATTGATAGCATATGCGACAGCGTGAGATTTATTGAACGAGTACCGAGCAGATGCGGCAATCCATTCAAAAATCTTAGCTGCTGACACGTCATCTACTAATCCTTTAGCCTTAGCTCCATTGATAAACTTCTCTTCAACTTCTTTCATAAGTGCTGCATCTTTTTTACCCATAGCTTTACGAAGTGAATCAGCTTCTTCGGGTGTAAATCCAGCAATTTCTGTGGCAATACGCATGGCTTGTTCTTGATAAACGATAATTCCATAAGTTTTACCCAGCACCGTTTCCAATGCTGGGTGTAAATATTTGGTCTCGTCAATCTTAGCTTTACGATCTGTGTAGTGCTTGGTCATGGATTTGCCGTCTAATTCGGCCTCTAGCGTACCGGGGCGAATAATGGATACTAAGTCAGCTAGCTCATCAATAGAGCGAGGTTGCGCCCTTTTTGCCCAACTGGAACCCAATCTGGACTCCAACTGAAAAACCCCTTTAGTTCTTCCGCTACAAATCAGATCCCAAGTCGCTTCATCGTCAAAATTTTTGATATCTTCAATATGAACCATTAGTTCCTCTTATATAGTAATATCCATAGGAGTGTCTGCAAATGACTTCTCAAAGTTAGTCTTAGAATTTAACTTGCGTTGATACTTCATAAATCTCACAAAGATATTTGCAGTGTCAACAACATCATAAATAGCGTTGTGGGCATTCGCTTTACTCTCTTCGGGGAATCCAAAGAACTCTCTCAAGTATCCCATGTTTAATTTCTTAACCGAGTCATTATCTTCAAACCATCCAAACAATACATCCATCATATCTACTTTATAAATTTGATGAACGAGCTTTTGCTTTCCGGTTTTTTCTTCAGATGGCCCATACATTTGACAATACCTATTTAAGATTGGCATATCGTAGTTATTGATATTAAATCCTACAGGAATTGGGGCAAAATATGGAGATCCCTTCATATTAAACTTAGTTACGAAGTTAGAGAACTGCTGCCAAGCAACTTTAGGCCCAACAGCTTTTTCTAATTGTTCGCGGGTTTTACGTGTTACATCAAGAGCTTCTTGCTCAACAGGATCAAACCCTGCTTTAATAGCTTTTTCATCATCAAACTCAGGACGTACTTCAATATCAAACACTCCACCCGGCTGAAGTGTTAACTTCTTACCATGCAATACAATTGCGGAGATTTGAGTCAATTGGCACTTGTTTGGATTCTTACCTGTAGTTTCAAAGTCAAAAATCAAAAAATCACGATTGCTGTTTAGTGACATAGGTTTTTCTCAATTCTAAAAATTTATCAATAGCTTCATTTAGGTCGTAAAATATTTGTGAATACTTATTATTATGGACTTGGTATATTCCATTCTTCTTCTCTCTGTACCAAGGAACATGATTTCTAAGATCAGACAAGCTCAAGTCTTTAAAATCAATGTCATTACCATCCCTGATAACAGTTGCGTAGTCTAGAAATTTTTCCTTCATGTTAATCCTTATCTGTAATCTGCATAATTTTATCTAGTAAGTTAATCCCAAGCACATCAAATTTAGTCAAACCAACCTTATCCAAGTCATGCATTTCAAATGCGACCAATCTATGACCATTCTTATCTGTGATAAGAGGTGCATCATTGATTAGATCTTCATTAGAAATAATCACTCCTGCCGGATGTTTTCCTTGAGATTTATAAGTTCCTTCTATTCTTATAGCAAGAGAGAACAAATCTGACAACTCACCAGACAAATTACCCTCCTTATCAATTCTACACCACTTTTCAAGTTTCTTTGGATCATTTTCAAGAGTCCATCGAATAACTGATTTGATATCCATTTCTTCCAATTCGTCCGAGATGCTAGCCTCTTGCGGTAAACTTTCAGTGATCTCATTTAACTCACTAAAAGATAAGTCTCCATAAACTCTAGCAACATCCTTAACTGCTGATCGACCTTGTAAACGCCCGAATGTAATCATCTGATAAACTCTTTCATTGCCATACTTATTCTTGATGTAGTCAATAATTTCATCGCGGTGAACGGATGGAACGTCCATATCAATATCGGGCAAAGAGATGTTATCTTTAGTAAATCGTCCAGCGTTTAAAAATCTAGAGAATAGTAAGTCATATTTTAAGGGATCAATATCAATAATCCCAAGTAAATATGACACTAAACATCCACCAGCACTTCCACGACCCGGCCCCGGTAGCCACTCATTCTTTCTTACGTAGTTAATAATGTCTTGCACAATTAAAAAGTATCCAGATAGTTCAAAGCCATGAATAACAGACAACTCATACTTAATACGATCAGTATATTCTTTCTTCTTATCATCTTTTAAATGCATAAGCTTTGCTCGCCATCCATTTCTACATAACTGTGTTAGATAATCATTCTCAGACATATCTGCACAATCTACGCGAGGTAATTTAGGCTTAGAAAGAATGCTATACTGTTGTAATTCAGAATATAATTGTTTAGTTCCAAAGTATTGCTTTTCGCTAGGTATAATCCTATGAGTCGGATGAAAGAAATAATGATCAGATTCAAAGAACTTTTTATATTCTCCCATATCTACATCTTTAGCCCTCTTAAGCGTAGTTTTAAAGTTAAGACACAATACCATCCTATGAAGAATTGCATCATTTTGTTCAGCATAATAAACTGGCATAACTGCTAGTTGATCTTCTGTGTAAAATTGCATGTCTTCTTTGACATATTCTATCTTTTCTTTAGATGCTAACTTAATTAAAGCTCTATATCCTTTTAGGGATTTAGCAATGTAATAGCCATTATCGGCTTGCATTCCAAGAATGGGTATAATTCCAGCTTTATTCATGGCATTGAAGAAATCAACAACACCACTAATAGTTTCAATATCAGCAATTAAGCAATGAGTATAACCTAATTCTTTACATTTCTTGGCAGCTTCATCTGGTTTGATGAAACCTTTCAATAATGAATAGTGTGTTGTTATAACTGGCAATATCATTCCACAGCTCCCGGATCTTTATATTTTCCAATGGTGAAACCGGGCTTAGAGAAATTCTTAACTGTTTCAGCCATTCCAATAGTTTGTAATTGATTATCAATATGGTGACACATAGTTTTATCAGTATCGGGCCATGTTGTTTTATAGTAATGACAAAGCTTTTGACATTTAAAACTACCTCTATCCTTAGATATTGGTTTAGGATTTTGATTTAATACAATCTCCTTGAACATATCTTTCAAGTATAGAAGAAATTTATCATCGTCTTCTTTATCAAACGCAAGAGAGAAAGGTCCACCATCTCTACAGAAAAAGATAGTCATGATTGAATTTCTATATTTAGGATACATTTTACTAACTGCATAGTGATATAACAGCAATTGAGTATCCTTCATTAGTTTATCATAGTCCTTACGCTCTCCAGTGGCCCAATCAAGCCTCTGCCCAGTCTTCCAGTCGATTACTTCTATTGTACCATCTTCCATCTCAGTTACAAGGTCAATTGTTCCTTTGATGGCAAGATTTCCAGACATTTTTTCCCCGCTTGGCAATTCAAACTCAAACTTTGCCCAGTCTTCCAAAATGGGGATATCAAAGTGGGGTTCTGTATCAATTACTTTACGGTTACGTGGATCAAATTGACCATTGTTATATCCTAAAGTATCCCACACCATCTTATAACAAAATTGATAATCTTTCTCGCTGAACTCATTGTGTTTGGAATTTGCTTTATAGAATTCAAAACTTCTATCTAACACTTTATTTACAAATGCCTCTGTAGATAATTCAGCGTCAGTAAAAGAAAAATCACCCAAGGGTTCCTGAGTGATTTTCATTGTTGATCTTTTGTTAAATTGAGTTCTCTTTTTACATATTGCTAAAGTTTCAAGTACTGCGTGCGTTATTGTTCCCAAATCCGCTTTTTTCCCAGATGGGGAGTAGTGACCAAGAACGTAAGTCATAAAATACTGAAGTTCGCAATACTTCCAGTTGTTTAAGCTGGACGATCTAAAGTATGTGGTAATCATTTGATTGATGTTACTGTTTGTCGTCGAGGAGATTCTTCTTGTTTATTCAAAATTAATTCACTAGTAGACCATCCCCACTCTTCTAAAATTTTAACAAGTGCTTGGCATGACTCTTCTATGTTTAAATTTTCTGTATCAATAACTGCATCAAAGTTATCATAATCGTCAAGAGCCAATTCACTTTCATGAGCGTCTACACCAGCAACATTTCTAGTTAATCGAATAACTTTTCCACCAGCATTCTTAATTGCCTCTACTTCATTTACAAATCTAGCATCGCTAATAATTGCTAATTTTGATTCTTCTACTTGCATGTCTTTAATTGTTCTGCTGGTCCAAACTTCTGAAAAGATTTTTCTACAGATATCAGTTCCAAAATATTGAATAAAGTCTCTTCCAGTCATAAAGCCAGTTTTACCTTTAACTTTAGTTGGCATATCTTCCCATTTATATTGAGTTGGTTTATTTTTCTCTTCATCAGTTCCATAGACACAACTTTTATCAAGATTAAATAATCCAATACAAATGTCTTTTAGGGTGCTTGCAAATGCGTAATGCTTTACAAAAGGCCACACATTTTCCATTGCCCACATAGCAAACTCAATATCATTACGTGTAATATCGATAAAGCCTTTGCCCCTTTTTTCTTTTCCATCTTCATCTCTAAGAATTGTATCTACTACTAATTCTCCATCTGTGGTTATTTCAAATCCATCAATAATTCCAAAAGCTCTGAGTTGTTGACCATGCAAGAAATTGCACAATGTATTTTTACCAGATTGTTTCTTGCCTGAAAAAGCTAATATTCTACTCATTAAAAAAGCCCTTTAATTTGCGGTTTAAGTTCGTTGTTTATATCTTCAATTGACATATCTCCAATATCTTTCTTTGATATCTTAGGTGTAAAATAATTAAATCTTCTACCACCTTTTTGGATAATGCCTTCTGCTGCCTTTTGTCCTGCTTCATCATTATCTGTTAATATAACAATATTCATTACTCCAAGCTCTTCAAGATTGATTAATTGGTCTTCACTAAGATCAGAACCAAATATACCAGCACAGTTTTTAATTCCTGATTCGTACAATCTCCAAACATCACCTTGACCTTCTACAAGAACAATAGTTGATGTTTGTTGAATATATGGTTTAGTAACCCATAACCCATATAAAAAGAATGATTTTCTGAAACCTTTACTATTAAACCATTTTGGCTTAGTGTTCTCGTTAGTTGCTCTTCCAACACATCCAACATATTGAAAAGTTTCATCATATACGGGTACGACTGCTCGATTGAACATTTGTCTATTAGAATTATAACACTCTCCAACATCAAAAGCTATTAAAGTTTCTGGTAAAAATCCTCTATTTATATAGTATTTTGACGGAATATCAAGAGTTGATATTACTTGCTCTCTAGATATATTTAATTCTATCTTTTCAGATTTACGAGTTAAAATTTCATTAATCTTATTAATTTCATAGATGCTTTCACTTATCTTTTCTTCTGGTATATCTATGATCTTTTTATTTAAGAATGATAATGCAAAATTAATAGCTTTGTAGAAATTAACTTCTTTACCCTCTTTCTGTGATAGAACACCCCTTACAAATCCAATCATATTCTTACCATAGTCTTTTTCGCAAGAATGTGTCCAACATACCCAGTTTCCTTTAGTTTTAGCTCCATCAGTAAATATGCATGATCCTTCACAATTATCTCCTCCATGCACTGGACATGGAAATGCTAGTCTATTAGGAAATTCTATATATTCAATTTTTAAAGCATTAAGTAGAGACGGGGCTTTATCCGATAACTCATTACATATCGAATAAATCTTCTCCCGACTCACTTTCTCGAATTTCGAAGGAGTTGTCTTGACTTGCATTTGCCGCTCCATTCTTAAGTTCATCTCTAGTGTACCACTCAGTAAGTTTAGCAATTGCACCATTCATTTTAACATTGATATAGTTGCCATATTCAAGTCCAGATCCATGCCTAGCTTTAATGATAACAAGTTTACGATTTCCATTCTCATCGCCATCATCTGCCACTTCTTCGTCACTTTTCATTTGAAACTTAGCAACGGTAGATGCGAGCCACTGAAGTCTATCAGATTGTGCGATTTCCTCTTCTCGATTAAGTTGCACAAAAGATAAACATGGTAAGTCGTATTTAATACAGAAGTCATTCATCTTTGTGATCTGAAAGCCTAAAGCTTGATATTCTTGCATAGCAGCGGTTAGTCCAGCTGAACTCATCAACTTGAAATAATCGTATATGATTAAGCAATCTTTAGTTCTTCCATTCTCATCGAACCCAACGTATTGATGCACCCATCTTTTAATGATATTAAGTATATTATCAAACGGCTGACCCGCAATTGATATATAGTGATATGGTATCTTTTCAATTAACTTAGCTGCGGCTATTACTTTTTCTTTAGAATTAAAGACTTTGGCAAAAGAACCTTTAGCAATCTCATTGATCTTAATTCCACTAATATTTGCCAGCATACGATTTCTTTGATCGCCAAGATCCATCTCTGTATCTAAATACAACACTGGAATGTTATAAACTTCTGAAACATATTTTGCAACATTAGTAGAGATAACACTTTTACCAACGCCAGTTCTAGCTCCTATTAGAGTGACTGACTTTCTTCTAAGGCCACCACCAATAGCTTCGTCAAATCTAGGAAAGCCCGTAGGAATACCAAGATAATCAGAGGGATTATTAATAAGATATTCAACATACTCATCAATATTTTCCCCCAAAAGAACTGTCTTATTGTTCTGCTCTTTATATGCAAGAGATGTAATCTCCATAATTGGAGTTTCAACCATGCCAATAATATCTTCAACACTCTCATCTCCTGTGATTTTAGTCATCGACTTATCACATATAGATAATGTCTTCTTGATATCTCTAGCTAATTTAAGTTTAGTTAGCTTAGCTGCAAATTTAGGGATATTATCTTTATTTATGGGAAAATTAAAAAGCGACCGGATGAAACTCATCTCGGTCGATTTATTAATTAATTCATACACGCCCAACTTTTGAGCTGTTGAGAATATAGAGAGATATTCAATATTCTGATTATTGTTGATAACGTCTTGCAAGCATGTAAATATAACCTGATTTAATTCGTGGCTAAAATACTCTGCTTGCAAAAAGTCAAGTTCAACATAAACTTCCAGTCCGAACTGGCAGATGCCAGCTAGGACGGCACGTTCAACTGGAAGGTTCTGCAATTCGGACTGGCTCATATTAATTCACTCCATAAAACTTCTTCACAACCCAAGGCAATTGATGATAAGCAGAAACTATTTTATCTGCCTGATCTTGTGTTAGCTGGCGATTTTCTAATGCCAGATTCTTTTCAGCGATGAGTTGATTATTTGCCTCAAGCAATCTCTTGTTAGAATCTAATACGCTGTCAATATATTCTTGTAATTCTGCAAGCTGTAGTTCATATTCAAGGACTTGCTTGTCTAACTCATCAATTCGTTTCTTCAACTCCTCTTCTGCGGAAGTTCCAAACTGACGATTAGCAAGCTCGTAAACATGAATAGTTTCAATCTGTGCTACTGAATTTTTAATAATTTCTAATTGATTGTATACGTTTAATGGATTCTTTTCTTCGCTCATTGTATTCTCCTTAAGGATAGATTCTATAAATTGGATATGGATAATATACAGGTTGATACATTTGAACCTGTACTGGTACATAAATTGTTCTAGGCACAACCACATACTGCGGTTGTTGTACTACGTATTGATATTGGACTACGATTGGTTGAGGTTGTTGAACCACAACTGGAATTTGTGGATTAACCACAAAGAATTGACCTAACGACATTGCCGCTAATGCTACTAGTGTATTCATTTTATTGTCCTGCTGGGATTGGAATAGGAAAGAAAAAATGTCCTGCCAATCCACCAACTAAAAATCCAAATAAGAATGGCACAATGGGCCATTTACGACTGGTATCAAATACTATCCAGCTCACTGTAGACTTTCCTTTCATAACTGCATAAATATCATATGCTATTAAAAAGAAAAAGGTTCCTACTAGCCAAATGAATGTGAGGCTAAATATTATCTCTGTCATTCAACTCTCCTATGATTGTACTACTGATTATTCTATACGACACTATACAGTAGAATGTTATGAATAGTATAAATCCTATTTTGAAATATGTCAAGACCCCGAACTCCCAAATCCATTTTCTCCGCGAGAAGTTTCGCTTAGATTGTCAACGGCTACAGGAGTAAAATCTGGAGAGTATTGAATTAAAATTTGTGCAATTTTATCTCCAAAATTAAAAGTTTGATATTCATCGCTTTCATTAACTAGTAAAACCTTCACTTCTCCTCTGTATGGCGAATCAATCACTCCAGCCATAGTATCGATCCCCTTCTTAACTGCGTGGCCAGAGCGAGGCCAAATTAGCCCAACAAAGCCCTTTGGGATCGCTACTGCAATGCCAGTTGAGATAAGTCTGCGTTGACCCGGAGCAATTGTAATTGTCTCTTGCTCGTCATTATACAAGTCAAGCCCGGCATCAAATGTGTTAGCTTTGTCTGGAAGTTTTGCAGTGGGTGTAAGTAATTTAACTGCTAGTTCACGACTTTCAAATATACTCATGATTTCCCTTTCAATAAACAAGATTCACAGCGATAAAATTCTCTTGCGTATAGAGGCAGAACCTTTTCAGCCTTGCCGCACACTTCACACTTTTGTTCTACTTTAACAGCATCAATTGATTTTCTACTTCTTTCAGTAGGCTGAACTGAAGGTGTTTCAATATCTTTTGCTTCTACTCCATCATCGGTAAATTTATTATTTCTTTCACTTACCAAGACAGAAACTTTCTTACCGTATTTTGCAGAGATTACGGATTCTTTGTTAACTCTGAATTGATCTGTAATATCAAATTTACTTGATGCAGCCTTCATATGTTGTCGCTGGCTTGGAGTCGGAATGATAGACGGAATTCTGTCAATTAATGGAGTTTTAGCTAGTTGTATCTTTTCATCTAGCAAATCTTTTGCAGCGTCAAAACCATCAAGCATATCCAACCCCATATTAATTAGTTCCACATCCCCTAAAGCCTTTCCTTTGGCTATAATTTTTTTAGCTTGTTCCTTAAGATCGCTCATAGCTTTTATTCCTTCCCATATTTTCAAAAACTTTCATAGCGGTTTCCACTGATCCAATTATTGCTTCTCCAGTTAATATTCTAGCTTCAGCTGTTGTTTTAAGCATTTGCAATTTTAATCCTGATTTATGATTTCTAATAGCTGAATGATACTTCTCTTCCCATTTGGCATATTTATCATGACTAACGCCCGTAACAATATACCATATGCCTTGTTCTGCCCAAGCTTTAACAGCTTTTTCTCTTGCTATAATACTTTTTACATGCATGAGATATTGATTGAGCAAGAAGATTGAGGCTTGATAATCTGGAAATGTCATGGATTTTAATTCTTCGCGAGAGTAGTTTAATATCTTTCCCACCTCATCCGCTTTGTCTCCAAAATCAGTACCATAATCTATTTTACTCTCTCTGATCCAATTGTCAATGTTATCGTGAAACTTTTTTATCTTATCTTCTAATTCCTCCATATCTTGCCTCTCCACTCTTCAATAGATTCGTTATGAAACAGTTCTATTAATTCTAAATTATTTATTTCACACCACTGCTTCTTATCCCTATCTCTTGCCTGAGCTTTATAAAAATCCATTTTACTTTTAAAAAAGAAGTTATTAAACTCTGTGTGTTGTTCACCATGAACTTCAACAATAAGTTTTCTTATAGGAATGAAAAAATCTGCCTTTAGGGTGGATTTTCTAGTTGATGTCTTTGTTCCGGGCAACACTAACTCTTCTAAAATTCTATCATTAGGATATTTCTCCTTTAATAGTTCTTTAGCCTTATTATGTAGTCCAGACCTTTTTGACGTATCAACAATATTATTACTTGGAATCCATGAATATTCTTGCTGATCCAATCCTATAATTTTCAATATAACATTTCCTTAACTTTAAGTTCAAGTAAAGCATAGAACTCTGGATGTTCACCAAGATAATTGTATACTTTTTCCTGCCCTTGAAGTTTAACCTTTTCACTCTCAATAAAATCTAGATTATACCATGACCCAGCAACTGAAATTAATCCAAGATCAATAGCAATCATAAGAATCTCTTGAACTTTATCAATGCCGTGACCAAATCTAATCCAACTTTCACAAGTCTTATATGGTGATCCAATAGAAGAACATAGCACATCCCATGTTACCTTGAGACCAATGACATTCTTATTCTCTTTAGAAGACCCCGCAGCTTCCCAAGGTGCTACTGTCTTGACTTCCATGCGAGTATCTGCTTGGAATTGGATCTTAACGCCGCCATCGGCCATTTTTGACTTACCATAGCCACTTGTATTAGTAATCATGTGTGTAATAAGAATAATTAAGCACTTTTGGTTAGGAACTGTTTGCCCCAATTTCTTAACAAAATCAGAAAGAATCTTAGGTAGCCCCGGTCTTGTCATACCACTAATATCCTCATCAAGATCTCGCAAAGGAATAAGTGATGAGATAGAATCAATTACTAGGACACAACCTTCATTTTCTTTTGCTGCTACTAATTTTCTTGCAATATCAAGAAATGTTTCTGCCGCCAATGGTTCATCGCCAGAACGAATGACCTGAACTTTAGATGGATCGATCCCCGGAACTTCAAAGTTCATTTCTTTTAAACGACCCTCAACGTCAAGATAGATGATCTTACGACCAAGAGCTTGACAGTTGGCGATAATCTGCATAGTTGTTGTAGTTTTTCCGACCTTTGGGGGGCCAGACAAAATCATCCAAGAACCCTCTTTAACACCACCACCGAGAGCCAAATCAATAGCAGGACTAATTGATATGGTTTTGTAATTTCTCTTCGTCTCAAGGACTTTATCTCCTGTAGTAACATAGTCGCCGTATTTTTTTATAAACTCTTTGTCCATCACAGTGTCAGCCATTTTCAATTTCCTTTAGTCTCTGCAATAGTGTCTTGTTTCCAAAAGATTGTCTGGGTGTATAAATAGACTCCTTGACTTCTATTATCTCAATTGTATCATGCTTTGGAGCGTTGTCAAGCTCAATTCTGATTTTCTGCAAAGAACTTTTAACATTCCTAGCCCCCAGAGAAATAGTCCTGATGCCTTCTTTGGAATTAACAAATTTCATCATAGTGTCTTCGCCAAATTCTTTGATTAGTTTATTTGCTAATCCTATTTGACGAATATATATGCTTTTCCATTTGCCTTTATTCCAAAATTTATAAGGTAGTGTTCCAGCTTTTTCATGTTTTGCTTGTCTCTGGCAAATAATCTCAGCAACATATTGAGCAGGAGTACAAAAATCCCCGGTGGACGGGGATTTATATTTGCTTAGATCTGTTCGTCTTTTTGACATTTACAGTTATCTCCACAAAGCTTTTTTTTCTTATACAGTAATTCTAAATTATCTGGAGTTATATGTCTTATTTCTGAAGCTGGACCTAGATTAAATTCAGGCCAATAAAATCTAGCAACATGTATTTTCCCGTCTTCTTCAACTTTTCCAAATGACATGTATTTAAACACCATAGAATCATCATCAGTAAGATCTTTAAATACACCTCGTATAATAAAGAATTGATCTAAACCATTTTCATCTTTATAGATAGTTGTTTCTGGCATTCCCGGACACATAACCCGAACTTCAACGATATCTTTGTGATTGTTATTACAATACATTTTTAATCTTGTCCAAGGATCTTTTTCACCTTCGAGATCAAAATCAGATAAAACCTGAGTGCCATCATCCAGAATACACTTCCACAAAATCTCTTGTTTATCTAAAAGTTTTGTTACGTGCTGATTATATCCTGTACAGATCATTTATCTTTCCTTATTTTATGAATGCATGATACGATTCTATCTGGCATGGTCTGTTTTCTAATCAATGCACTTTCATCCGCTCTCATGGATGCTTCTTGAGTCATTGCAATAAAAGCTGTGTCTTTCTTTTTTGCAAACATCTCAAATGTATTTGGAAGCGTATGAGTGTTTTCATTTTGCTCATTTGTGTTTTGCTTAGATGGTTTCATCTTCGGTTCATCAGATGGCAATATCGCCTTTTTCTTTCCCATATTAATATCCTTTATTTATAAAAGCTCTTCTTGCAGAAATTAAATATATCTCACGTCTAGTAGATAAGTATTTAGTGTAATTGGTGAATATCTCTTGATCTACTTTTTTAAATTGAAAATTATAAGCATTAGTTTTGTGCATATCGATCCCATATGGATCAAAGACCTGTCCTCTTCCATGCTTAACATAGTACACTGTTACTGGAGTTTTACCTTCTTCTGCCTGAAATTCTACGGATTTTGCTACAGCACGATCCGCTTCACATAGATTTCCAGCTTTATCGTAATATAAAACTGTATTCTCTTTAGGTGTTTCTATTCCAATAGCGGATAATTCTTCTTGATTTACAACTTTATTAACCATTTGGTTGAACCAGACTTTCTAATTTTGCTTTAACTTTTCGTATACAGTCCCATCTATCAAATCCAGTAACGCTTAATTCCGCTTCATCTGTAGTATCATAATCCTTAAAGTCATCTGAACAGTCTAGAATTTCTGGATCTATACTGCCATCTGGTAATAGTCTGTGTATAAAGATATTAAATTTGACTACTGCTATATGCGGTCCAATGTTTCTTTTTGGTCTATTTATCATAGTTTTCCTGTTTCAATATACTTTAATTTTTTCTCAGGAGATAAAGATGCCAACTTCCTGACCTCTTTCATCTTCTCTTGATTTTTAATTCTTTCGAGTGTCCCATCGGTAGCCATCTTCTCTTCCATTCCATATTGACCTAACGCTTTCGCGTTCTTGTCGGCTAACTGTCCGATAGTCTTCACTTCTTTATTTATTATAACGGGTGCGCCATCTAAAACAACCTCTAAAGTTTCAGCATGGCAAGTTTCACAAATTTTTCGAATTGGCTCCCTGATGCTGTGGTAAGTTTCGTACTCACCACAGCCAGCGGAACACCTATAGTGGTATAACGGCATTTTATTCCTCTTGTAATCCTTTATATAAATCAGGATCATTATTTAAATTATCTTCACTCGCTCTGATCATAAAAGTTCTTAAGCTATTTCTATAAGCCATTTTTCTTCTATCTGTTAAATCTTCGCGATGTAATGTGAATTCATAAAATTTAATATAGTCCTCGTTAATCTCTCTTGTTTCCACTAATATATCACCCATCTTGGATTCACACATTGCTAAATCTCCACATAAAAATGCAGCGACCACAATAGGTGCTAAGAATTTTCTCATTTTAACCTTTCTAAAATACGGCCAATGATAGGATTACGAACGATATCGCTAGCGTCAAGTTCGCATACTCCGATACCTTTTAATCCAAATAATTTTTCACTTACATAATCTAATCCACCTCTCATTGAGTGTGGAAGATCTGACTGGTCAGCATCTCCATTAATAACTGCTCTTGAATGCAAGCCTATTCTAGTTAAGAACATTTTAATTTGCTCGTATGTTGCATTCTGAGCTTCATCAAGAATCATAAAGGAATCGTGGAAGTTTCTACCTCTCATATATTCAAGTGGACACATCTCTATGATACCAGCTTCTCTAAATTTTGCAAGCATCATTTTTCCAAGATATTGTTCCATCTCTTCTAATACCGGAACTAAATATGGATGAATTTTTTCATCTTTATTTCCGGGTAGATATCCCAAACCTCTTCCGTTTTCAACTGTTGGTCGAGTGATAATAATCTTCTCTACTTTATTTTCCAACAGCCAGCTACAAGCCAATCCTACTGCTACGGATGATTTTCCTGATCCTGCCGGACCAGTACATACTGTTACATCATTTTCTACCATAGAGATAATATAGTTCTCTTGATTAATGCTCTTCGGTTGAAGAACCTTACGATGTGGATTACTTACCGCAGTTGATCTTGCCTTTTGAGCTTCTTTTCTAACTCTTGATCTTGACATGTTTTGTTCCTCACGATACTGTGAAAGAATTATCGTTATTTTTAAAAGTATATTTTACTGTGGAATAATTACTCTGACCGGCATCTCCTCCACTTCTATCTATACTAGATAAGAAATTTTTACTTCCAAGGTTAATTGTAGGTGGACCTGATATTGATATTGCAACGTCCGTTATAGTATCCTTAGCTGTGTTAACAGTTACTGGTCCAGTAGCACCAGTAGCTCCATATGACATACTCACAGAGTTCGATGTTATTGTTGATACACCAGTATCTAGCATTTCATATGTGCAACTCACGTCTACAGGAAAAGAGATATATTTTCCTTTGATTGACAAAAGTCCACCATATGTTGGTATTTGTCCATAATTTATATTTAATGAAGCTGTAACGGATAATAATACAGTTTCTGGAATTCCTGCTGGTATTGATTTTGTAAAGTGCTGTCTACGATATACTGTATTTTCTTCGCCTGCAAATTCAGAACCACCTCCCGCATTACCACTTATTAAATGTCCTGTATATGTAACTTCTTCGGTAAAAAACCCTTGGTTAGTATAATTAAATACCACGCTAGATAGAACTGCATCCGTTAAAGTAAATCCACCTCCCCCAAGAACACCGACTGCCAATGTATATCCTGTGGGGCTTGCCATGATTTTATTGCGTAAATTAAATCCACTCACTATAGATAAAATACTAGGAGATAAAAACTTAGTAAAAGAAACACTAACCGTTGGCTTCTTGTAGAAGTTTTTAACGCTATTTGGCACACCTTTTGGAATAATTGTGGTTACGTCTGATGATCTATTTAAAGTTGCAGTCTGTACTCCATGAATGGCTAGGCCATCAAGGAGTACAGAATTTACAAAATATCTTACTAAAATTTGTGACATTATACTATCTCACAAGAATTTCCAGAACAAGCAAGAGCTTGCTCTAATTGAGTATCGTCATATATCTCTTCTACAACTGTATAATCCACTTCTTTGTATTCCCGTTTAAGTTCTGTCCACAGTTTAAAGTTATAGACATCCTTCATACAGTATGTGAGTTCTTTTATATCGCCTTCAAAATATTTATTGGCAAACTTCTTGCATCTATCAACCCAATCGACTTTAGCTTTGCCTTTAATTGGACTTCCAAGTCCTGAAATACTATCACAAGCTGCCCAGAGATTATCTTCCCATAAAGTTAGAGCGACTTCAATTAATCCACTCACAAACATTACTCCTTCACCATAATGAGAAATCATCTCTGTAGGTAAATACACAGCAGTGAATGGGGCTTGTGGATAATCTTTATCACCAGTAACTGGAAGCAATGAAATGCCGCAGAAAAATTCTCTATTTGCATAGATAAAATCTTCTACTTCATTCCATTCATCAGGTTTAACATTGATTGTATTACTTACATTATGAGTTAACCAAGGCTTAACGCAAAGCTCAATATTAGTTCCGGGCAACACCCAGTTCTGTTGTGTTGACTTTACAATCTTAAGCAGCTCAATAGCTGTAATCTTATTCTTTGTCTTGCTACCGTCTGGAACTTCGATACAGAAGGCAATTACGTCATCGGTCCTATTGGCCGACCAAACAGATTCTTCGCACGCTCTGGGGTTGACTTTGTTGAAGTGCTGGTATAATGCTTCCACCTTATTCGCCTGTACGCGACGAATGTAGCGTTTAGCATGATGAGGGTGAATACCACTGGCAGTGCCAAGGATACAACTAGCAGTGCCTTCAGGTTTGACACAGGTGACTCTCGCCGCTTGATTAATTCCAATCTTTTTGGCGACAAGTTTGTTTGTTTCTTTTGCAATCTCTGCCGCCTTTCGTTGAATGTCTGGATTCAAGCAAATCTCTGGTTTTTCCAGCCAGCCAGTTCCAGATACGCCTAGCAATGCTTCTCTAGCGAAAATCTTTTCACTAGTCTCACCTAAATATGGAAAACTATTAAATCCAGCTTGAAGAGTGCCAATAATAGTTACTGCTTTTACTGCATCATAAAAGTCTTGTTCTGTATTAACTTTAGCACAGTTAACTGTAGAGAGATTACACCCTTGCCACCCACTCTTGCCAGTTTCTACATCTACTGGATACATTCCAATTTCAACACATGGATTAACAATAAAATCTTCATCGTCAGCCCATACGAACCCCGGTTCGCCAAACTGCTTAACTGACTGCATTAATTCTGCAAATTGTTCGGGAGTTGTTTTACCCCTTAAAAGAAGTGCCGAGTTATTTGAGCGACCCCGTTGAGGATTATCAGTAAACCAATTGCCAGTTTTAGCTGTAGCCATCTCTTTATCGTCTGGCGAGAAGAGACAAATGGTAGCACTACGCCGCACTCCACCACTAATAACAGCATCGGCAGCGTGCATAACAACATCGTATGCTTCGATTGACTTAAGTCTACCATCTCCTCTATTAACTGCATTATCTAAGACTTTCTTAATATTGCTAAGAGCTTTCTTTAGTGGCTCTGCTCCCGGAGCTTTTCCACCTCCAGAAATTCTCGTCCCTTTAGCCCTGATCTTGTCGAAATTAAACTGAACTTCTTTTCCGTTGTATTCTGGAAAATCGGTTTCGCCTTCAAAATATGAACTAAGCAACACTCCAATTGCATCGCTCCAACCTTCAATTTCATCTGGTACTGTATACTTTACCTTGCCAGATCTTTCTTTGGATAAATTAGGTAGTTTTTCGATATGCTTTTTTTGCACAGAAAATCCAACACCACATCCACACAATAACATATACATACACTCTTGAAAGAATCTAATTCGATCAATGAAAGAAACTGTACAATTAAACATACGGGCGTTATGTTTAAAAATAGGGTCTCCACCGAATTGTAATGCT